>Ga0315283_10001033_pt1 | contig 21640 bp, 22 predicted proteins | sample YL17G09_0_MG_FD_204541 | JGI IMG/M metagenome (GOLD analysis project Ga0315283, IMG submission 204541) | Sediment microbial communities from Yellowstone Lake, YNP, Wyoming, USA - YL17G09_0 | ecosystem: Environmental > Aquatic > Freshwater > Lake > Sediment | place: USA: Wyoming | collected...
AACTGTCCGGGTGGATGGCATCGACATCGAGCCGCAGGCCCCGACCCGGATTGGGTTGGGTTGACGGCTCTATGGTCTCGCGGGCGTGCCCCCGCGATCCCTGATCGAGGCAGCGGTCGCGTGATGGCGGGCTGCTTTCTCCTTCTCTGACCTCGCGACCGCCAAGATGTAAAGTCGGCCTTGGGCTCCGATTGCCGCTCCAGGAGGCGTGAGGATGGCGGAACGCAAGTCCAGTCAAGAGACTCGGGGAAGACGTACTCGAGATCCGGAAGCGATTTCGAGGCACCGGTGACCCCCAAGGCGGAAAACGACTGCTTCTCGCGACGTTCCCCGGTGGTTCCATGAGGGGCCTCGCGTTGGCCCTGGCTCTCGGCTTCGTGTGGGCCAATCGTGCAGGGTGCTGCTGGCTCGCCGGCCATACCCCGTACTCCGTTCGCAAGCCCATGACCACGGGGGGTAGGGTGGTGACCGGGCCAACGGAGCCCCCGGCGCTCAGGGCCCTGGTGTTCGGGGATTTCGGAGACGACACCTGCCAGCAATCCGCAGTGGCACGAGGAATGGCTGCGTCCCATGCCCGCGCTCCTTTCGACATCGCGATTTCGACCGGCGACAACGTCTACGAGTGCGGCCCGGACCCCCGCCTCCCGAGCGCCGCCGCCTGCGCATTCGGCCCCGACGCCAGCTCCGTGCCTCCCTCCTACGTCCCGCCGGTGGATCCTCGATTCTGGAAGCTCTTCGAGGGTCCGCTCGCGCCGCTCACGACGAACGGTCAGGCCATTCCCGTCTATCTCACGCTCGGGAATCACGACAAGAACACGGGCTCGAAGTGCCGGGAGGGAGACCTCGACCCCGAGTCGCTCGGCCGGACCCGCGCATGCCTGGAGGTGGCTCACCAGGGCCCCCACTGGCGCATGCCGGGCCGCCACTACGTCGTGAATCAGGGTCCGGTGCGCTTCGTCGTGCTCGACTCGAACCTGATCGCCGGCGATTACGGTGGGTTCTCGCTCGATGGAGAGGTCGACTTCCTTCGCGAGGCGACGAAGGGCTGTGGGGCCCGAGCATGCTTCGTCGTGGCGCACCATCCCCCGGCAACCGCCGGCGGGCACGGTGACGGGGGCGCCGGGCCGGCCGACCGGGGCTTCGACTCGCGAATGCGACGCGTCCTTGGGGCTGCAAGCGCTCCCATTTCCGGCTGGTTTGCGGGCCACGACCACGACCTGCAGCACCTGAGGGGCCCCGACGGCCTCGATGTGTTCGTCTCGGGCAACGGTTCCCGATGGCGCGACGAGAAGTTCGAGAAGGTCCGTCCTGCGGGGGCAGACCTCTTGTTCGCATCGACTGCCTGGGGATTTGCCGTACTCGAGGTGTGGCCGTCCGGCTGGATGGTTCGGTTCGAGGACGAACAGGGAACTGCCTTGCATTGCTGTCAAGCCGTGTTCCCAGGCCCTTGCCGTCCAGCCGCCTGCGGATCATCGCCCACGAGTCCCAGTACCCACAATCGTAGGCCTCGGTAGGCCAATGACCGACCAGCTGCGAAGGGACGGACGGATGCGCATGGCGCTGCTCGCGGTCCTGACTGCCTGTCTTCTCGGGGCTCAGCCCATGACCGAGGCAGGCGCGGCGGAGAAGGCCGTAGCGGTCCGCGTGGCCGCCGCCGCCGACCTGAAGTTTGCGCTCGACGAAATCGTCCGCCGGTATCGGCAGGTCCGTCCCGGGGTCGACGTCAGCGTGACCTTTGGGTCCTCTGGCCTGTTCTTCGCCCAGCTCTCGAACGGAGCTCCATTCGATCTCTACCTCTCGGCGGACGGGACCTACCCCCGCAAGCTCATGGAGGCCGGCGTCGCCCTGCCAGGATCGGAGTTTCCCTACGCAGTCGGCCGGATCGTGCTTTGGGTGCCCAAGGAGTCGCCCCTCCACGTGGAGTCGTCCGGGTTGAAGGCGCTCACCTCCGAATCGGTCAAACGGATCTCCATCCCGAACCCGGCGCACGCACCCTATGGCAAGGCCGCCGAGGCCGCACTCAAGCACTACGGCCTGTACGACGCCGTGAAGGGGAAACTCGTGATGGGACAGAACGCGGCCCAGACAGCCCAGTTCGCACAGTCCAGGAGCGCTGATGCGGCCATCATTCCGCTGTCCCTGGCAAGCGCGCCCACCCTTGCCCGGGATGGTCGCTACTGGATCATTCCCCTCGACGCTCATCCGAGGCTCGAGCAGGCGGGCGTCCTCATCAAGGCGTCCAAGGCCACGCTGGAGGCGCGGCTTCTTGCGGAGTTCCTGACCGGCCCAGATGCCCGTGCAGTCCTGAAGCAGTATGGATTCATCCTGCCCGGGGAATGAATCGGCGTCGCCAGGCATGCCTGGATTTCGGGCGCCCACGGGCTCGAGGATCGAGCACCCAAGGGGCAAAAGGAGGCGGCTGAGCGGGTCGCGCCCTGTTTCCGACGGATTGCCCCGGGTTGACCCGCGGCACGCGCTTCGCATAGGGTGCGTCCGCTTCAGGGCGATGGCTGAGTGATCCCCTCATTTCGTGAGGGCAAGTTGTTGAAATCCTGGCGGGAGGGGATCACGCTGCCGCCTCGTGAGCGACCAACCCCTCGACCGCGACCGGATCACGAAGCTCGTCTCCACCATTTTCGCTGACGATCTCCACGCCAAGCGTGTGGCCTCGTTGGCGGGTGCCGCCGTTGGTGTGCTGGAGGGGGCCGCCCTGGGGATCCACGCCATCGGCAAGGCGCTCGCCATGGCGGAGGGACTCAAGACCAAGCACGCGGTCAAGCAGGTGGACCGGCTGCTCAGCAATGATGGCATCCCGGTGTGGAGCCTGTTCGCGAGTTGGGTGCCGTTCGTTGTCGGCGACCGGCCCGAGGTCGTCACCGCGCTCGACTGGACCGACTTCGACCGGGATGGGCAGGCGACCATCGCCCTGTCGATGATCACCAGCCACGGCCGGGCCACCCCGCTGCTCTGGAAGACCGTGATGAAGTCCGAGCTGAAGGGGGGGGGCGCAACGAGCACGAGGACGTCCTCCTGGAGCGCTTCCGGGAGGTGCTGCCCGAGGGCGTGAACGTGACGGTGCTCGCCGACCGAGGCTTCGGCGACCAAGCCCTCTACGAACTCCTCAAAGACCAACTCGGCCTGGACTTCGTCGTGCGCTTCCGCGGCATCGTGAAGGTCACGAGCGCCGACGGCGAGACGAAGCCTGCCAAGGACTGGGTTCCGAAGAACGGGCGACCACTGCGGCTGCGCGGCGCCAAGGTCACCGGGACCGACCGCGAGACCGGCGCGGTCGTGTGCGTGAAGGCCAAGGGGATGAAGGATCCCTGGCACCTGGCCACCAGCCACGCCGACAAGACCGGCGCGGAGATCGTCGCCCTGTACGGCAAGCGGTTCTCCATCGAGGAGAGCTTCCGCGACCAGAAGAACCTCCGGTTCGGCATGGGTCTCTCGGACACTCGCATCGGCGACCCGGCCCGTCGCGACCGCATGCTCCTCATCAGCGCCATCGCCATCGCGCTGCTCACCATCCTCGGCGCCGCCGGCGAGGCCATCGGCATCGACCGGTACCTCAAGGCCAACACCGTCAAGAAGCGCACCATCTCGCTGCTCAACCAGGGCCTGATGCACTACGGCGCCCTTCCCAAGATGAAGCTCGACATGCTCGAGCCCCTCATGGCCAAGTTCGGAGAACTCCTCCGCGGGCACGCCGTCTTTCGTGAAGTCTTCGGGCTCATCTGAAATGAGGGGATGGCTTAGGGGCGATGGGGTTCCGCCTCCAACCGCCCCCGGGGTGCATTCCGGGGTGCTGATGACTCCTAGGACAACGCGAGCAGTTCCACGACGTTTCCTGGGAGGAGTGCGTGCAGGCCCAGATCACCGACGACCACCTCTCCCCACTCGGGAACTCGGTCCGCGAGAGCCTGGCGACGGGGAGGTACGTCCTGCTCGTGGCGGCCCCGATTGGCGTGCTGGTCGGCGTCGCCATCGCCGCCTACGACTACGTGGTGAACGAGGTCCTCTGGGCCCGGGTTCTCGAGCGACCCGTCGCCTATCAGATCGTCGCGCCCTTCTTCGGCCTCCTCTTCGCGGGTGTCCTTCTCCGGATCTTCCGGGTTCCATCGTCCTCGATGGCCGACGAGGTCGTGAAGGCCTACCACGCGCCCGGTGAGGGCATGCCGACCCGCACCACGGCCGGGAAGCTCGCAGCGTCGCTCGCGACCATGGGGCTCGGCGGAAGCGCAGGCATGGAAGGCGCGAGCAAGTGGCTCGGCGCGTCCATCGGGTCGGGCTTGCAGACGCTGCTCAACCGGCTGGGGTTCCGGTCGCTGCGTTGGAACACCAAGACGACGCTCATCACAGGCGGCGCGGCAGGGATCGCGGCGATCTTCCGGGCGCCGCTCTCGGGCGCCATCATGGGGGTCGAGTCCCCCTACAAGCACGACCTCGCCTACGAGGCTCTCGTGCCGGCGCTCGTCGCATCCGCGACGTCGTTCTGGGCCTTCTCCCGCCTGCGACCGGCAACGCCATACTTCCCGGTGGAGTTCCACTACTCGCTCAACACCCGGGACCTGCTCATCGCCATCCCGCTCGGGCTGGTCGCGGGGCTCGGGTCGCATGCCTTCTTGTGGGCGCTCTCCCGATTCAAGCGCTTCTTCGAGGGACTCAACGTCACCATCGCGATCCGTACCGCCCTGGGTGGCGTCCTGCTCGTCGCCCTCGCATACGGGTCGTATCGCATGCTGGGGAAGCCCGTGACCCTCCAGGCGGGTCTCCCGGTCGCGAACGAGCTCCTGGCCGGCAAGTACGCCCTTGGCGCCGCGCTGGCGATCTTCGTGCTGAAGCTGCTCGCCACGGCCATCACCTTCGGGTGCGGGGGCGTGGGCGGCCTCTTCGTTCCCTCCGCAACGATGGGCGCCGCCCTGGGGGCGATCTTCGACGTCCTCTTCACGCCGAGCCACCCCGGCGTCTTCACCCTCATCGGCATCGCCGCGTTCGCGGGGGCGAGCTACAACAGCCTCCTCTTCTCGGCCGTCTTCGTGGCCGAGGCCACCGGCAACGTCTTCCTCGTCGTGCCGGCGCTCGTCGCCTCCAGCATCGCATTCACCGTCTCGGCGGGGGTTTCGAACTCCCGTTCGCAGCTCGCCCGTCGCCCCACCTGGCACGAGAAGCTCCGGATGGTGCCCGTCTCGACGGTCATGACGACCCGGATCGTCACCGCGAGCCCGGAGCAGACGCTGGAGAGCTTCTCGCACTCGGTGCTCCTGAAGCACCACTTCAAGGCGCTCCCCGTCATCGACGAGCGAGGGGTCTTGAAAGGCGTCGTCGGACTCACCCACCTCCGTGCCGTTCCCATGGCGGAGTGGCGCCACGTGCTCGTGGCGGAGGTGATGGACTCGGAGGCGCGGACCATCTGCTCCGACCACTCGGTCCTGGACGCGCAGAAGGCGCTGCGCCAGGGCCCCTACGACTACGTCCCGGTCGTGGACCCATCCAGCTTCACACTCGTCGGGATCGTGTCCGACTCCGACATCTACCGCTCCCTCGGGGAGCACGCTCCACACGCCGCCTGAACAGGAGAAGGACCATGACGTTCCAGAAGATGTGCGCACTGCGGATCTACCTGAAGCGAGGGGATAGCGTTCCGGACAAGAACATCCTGAGGCGCCTCTTCCGGCGCCCCGTCGCCACGAACCTCCTCCAGGCGGCGCTCAAGGCCGGCGTCACCCACGCCTCCATGAGCCACGGCAGCATGGGCTTCGCCAAGGGCGCCAAGGCTCTCTCGACGGACATCTCGGAGATCTCCTACTCGACGCTTCCGGTCTGCCTGGAACTCGTCGGGCCGAAGCCGCTCCTGGAGCAGTTCGTCCGGGATCAGGTGAAGCTCCTGACCGATGCCACCCTGGTCATGCTCGAGGGAGTCCACGTGGCACCCCAGGTGGTCGAAGGGGACCTGCCGGCGAGCGCACATCACGTCGAGTACGTGAAGGCCGACGGCGTCACCGTCCAGGTTGACCACGTCGACGTTCCTCCCGAGGCGGGCGCCCTGGCGTCGTAGGTCACTCGCTTCACGTCAGGAAGGGTGGAAAGCATGGCCTGGTGGGGCTACGCGCTCCTTTCGGCGGCATTCGCCGCCGCGACCGCGATCCTGGCGAAGATCGGCGTCCAGGGCATTTCCTCGAACCTGGCCACGGCCGTTCGAACCGTGGTGGTCCTCGTGTTCGCCTGGGGCATCGTGTTCGCCCGAGGAGAGCACCGGGCCCTCCCGGGCGTGGGGCGTCGGACGCTCTTGTTCCTCGTCCTTTCCGGAGTTGCCACCGGTGCGTCCTGGCTCGCGTACTTCCGGGCCCTCCAGCTCGGCCCCGCGTCCCGGGTGGCGCCCATCGACAAGGCCAGCCTGGCGTTGACCATCACGCTCGCCTGGCTCTTCCTGGGCGAGCCGATGACGTGGCGACTGGCCGCCGGAGCGCTGCTCATCGTCGCCGGAGCACTGCTGACGATCAGCTGATGCTCGGCCCGGGGGTGGCCGCTGCGGGGTAGGCCCCTGGGAAGATCTCCTTGTAGACGTCCGCGCCGAAGCTCGTCTCGAGCGGTGCGCCCTCCACGAGCCTGAACGTGCGCGTTCCGTCCGCGAGCCGTTCCGCTCGGAGGAAGACCCCCTCCGAAGCCCGCTGGTCGTGGAACTCGCGGGCGAAGCCGTGGAGGTGGGTCACGAAGGCGACCCGGATGCCGCGCTCCAGGAGGGCGCTCACGACCTGCCGCGCGATCTCGGAGCCCTCGCGCTCGTTGGTCGCGGAGAACGACTCGTTGAGGAGCAGGAGGGAGTCCCTGGTGATTGCGTCGGCGATCGCGCTCATCCGGCGGAGCTCCTCGTCCAGCTTGCCGCTCTGGATCTGCGTGTCCTCCTCGCGCTTGAAGTGCGTGAAGATGCGGGGGCAGACGGCGGACGAGAACTCCTCGGCCGCCACGAACATCCCGGACTGCATCATCAACTGGGCGAGGCCGATGGCGCGGAGGAAGCTCGACTTGCCCCCCTGGTTCGCCCCGGTGATGACGACGAGGCTCCTGGCGGCTGCGCTGACGTCGTTCCCCACCAGCCGCCGTCCCGTGGAGAGGGCGAGGCCGGGGTCGTACAAGTTCCTGCCGGTCATGAGGTGAGGCGTCGGGGGATCGGCTCGAGGAATGCTCGTAGGCGCGCCGAGTGCCGTGAGGTGATCGCGCAGGTTCAGGCAGCCGACGTAGAAGGCGGTCTCCGTGCGCAGCATGTCGAAGAAGCCGTGAACGTGATCGGTCGACTGGGCGACCGCATTCGCGACCAGGTTGATGCCCCGGTCCCGAAGCTCCCCAAGGGCCTTGGCGCCCGCCTCGTCCCGCTCGGCGATGTGGATCGTGTAGCCGTCGTCTCGTGGGCCGAAGAGTCGCTCCCAGAATCCACGCTTCCGGCCGAGGACATGGTGAAGGACGTAGTCGACGCCCTCGTTGCCCGCTCCCAGCCCTGCGCTGACGAGCACGCCTGACCGGAACGCGAGGCGCTCCAGGTGGCCTTCGACCTCCGAAAGGTATGGGTCGTCGAGCTCCCGCTGGAGCATGGCGAACAGGGTGGACAAGCCCTTCGAGGAAGAGTGGGGCGAGGCGTCGTCCGCGACGTGTCGGAGCTTCTTGAGGATGCCGACGAACATCTGCATCAGCTCGACCGAGTCGCGGAGGATGCCGCCCGGGTACCTGCTGAAGACGCCGAACCAGTGCTTCTTCCGGCCCTCGATGGCCTCCTGGGCGATGGCGTACAGGGAACGCGCGACGTCCGGGTAGGCCAAGCAGTCCTTCAGGATGTCCTGGCGGTAGACGATGCCTTCCACGCCATCGACCGGGTTCGAGAGCAGCGCCCGCCGCGCGACTTCGCCGAGGAAGGGGTCGCTGCCTGCCATCACGCCGACGAGGATGTCGAGCCCCAGGTCCTGGGTGAGGGCAGCCTCGTTCGCGACCAGGTTGCCCCTGGCGTCGAAGTCCCGATCGGGGTGCATGAGCAGCGCCCTCATGGCGGAATGCGCTCCAGGAGGTGCGCGTAGGTGACGCGGTACTTCTCGGCGATGGCCAGGGCGTACGCCAGACCGTCTGCGCCGCGCCGGACGACCCTGAAGGTGCGCACCGCGGGATCGGAAGGGTCGACCGTGCTGACGACGCTCACGGTCTTCTCGTCGAAGGAGGCCAGCTCGCCCAGGAACGTGACGCATGCGCCCAGCACGTCGAGGCGCGTGAGCCTCTCCATGATGGCCCTGCCGAGCAGGACCGCGTCGGCAACGGTGGTCGACGAGAAGACCTCGTTCATGATGACGATGCTCTGCGCGGTCGCGTGTTCCAGGATGTCCCGCATCCGGATGAGCTCGTCCTGGAGCTTCCCGCGAAGGCTTTCCACCACCTCTTCGCGCTCGAAGTGGGTGAACATCCGGTCGAAGAGGAAGAGGTGCGCCTCGACACCGGCCACGGGGCACCCAAGGCTCGCCAGGTAATGAAGCTGTCCGAAGGTCCTGGCGAAGGTCGTCTTCCCGCCCTGGTTCGGCCCCGTGACGACGAAGATCCGCTCCCGTCCCGTCAGTTCGAGATCGTTGCGCACCACCGTGGCTCGGTCGACGACCAGCCGGGCGGCTAGGGCGACGTCGAAGGTGCTCGTGGCGCGAACCGCCTTGGAGCGGCTCGACAGGGTCGGGTAGCAGAACTCGAGCCCCGCTCGGCGCAACTTGCCGAGGTACGCGAGAACCGCCACGTAGAACTGGATCTCGCGGTCGAATCTGGTGAGGCCGGCGTCGATGAACTCCTGGTGTCCGTCGAAGAACGCCAGGAGCGCGCCGAACGCCTCCGGGTTCAGGCGGGCGACCCGGTCCAGGATCTGCCCCTCCACGTGGTTCGCGTCCGGCCATGTCGTGAGCTTGGTGCGGTAGTCCTGGGCCGTTCGGCGACGGAACTTGGCGAAGGTTGCCTCCACCTGGGCGCTGTAGTCCGCGGCGTCCTCGTGTGCCCGGACGGTGATAGCGTTGCCGAGGATGAGCAGGTCGTACCGGATGGCTGCGAGCGCCGACGCCACCGACCGGACCGTCGACGCCAGTTCGCGATAGGAAGCGGAGGCGACGTAACCGCCGAGGTACTCGCGGAAGCCGGACATCCCGCGGGAGGCGGGAGCCAGAAGCGCGAGAGCTGCGTGCAGTCCTTCCGTCGCATCGCAGTACGCCTGCGCAGCACCCAGGAACCAGCGTTGAATCTGCCTTTCGTGGTGGAGCTTGGTCGCCTGGTCGAGGCGCCTGTGCATCTCCACGATTCCGCTGGCGAAGGCGGCGATGGCCTGCATGAGGCGATCGTTCTCAAGGTCCCGCATGACCTCCTGGCGATAGACGACGGCATCGACGTCCCTGAGCGGGAGGTGGAGGAACGAGGTCAGGTCGTACCGTTCCCGACCGGTCACGGCCGCGCTCACGATCTGGTCCACGTGCAAGTCGCGCAGGACGCTGGGGTCGACTGGCGCGCGCGCCTCGGCGTCGGCGCGCGTCCGGTACAGGATGCTCTCGAAGGCGGCGCGTGAGGTCGTCGTCGGGGCAGCGGGTGCCGATGCGCCGGTGTCGGGCAGCCTCATGACGAGCTCGCGGGCGGAAATGGGGAGACGGGCTCCCCGCCCCGGTAGAGGGATTCGAGGGAACGGGTCACGTCCCCCGGAAGCCCCCAGGCGTGAAGGTCCGAGACGGTTCGCTCGACGTCGTACGCAACCCGCTTCAAGGTCGGCTCGCCGTCCTCGATGACGGCGTAACATGCGCGCGGGTCGCCGTCCCGAGGCAGACCCACGCTGCCCGGATTGACCATTCGCTTGTCGCCCAGGTCGAGGACCACGGGCATGTGGGTGTGGCCGACGAGGATGAGGTCCGCGTCGATCCCCGCGGCCTCGGCACGCCATCCGGCGACGTCGGAGGCTGGCAGGTACTGGAACAGCGGGTCTGCGGGTGCTGCGTGCAAGAGCAGGGTCCGGGTGCCTCCAAGGGTCAGCGCGTGAGTGGGGGGCAGTGAACGCAGGAAGGAGAGGCTTGCCGAAGTGAGGAGCGGGGTAGTCTTCCTGCGCGTCTCCACCGACAGGCGGCGGAACAATGGCGCCGAGCGGCAGTCGTCGCCCGTGGCCACGGCATTGTCGTGGTTACCTCTCACGGTCGCGAAGGCACGCTCCCGGACCCAGCGGACCGTCTCCTCCGGGGAAGGACCGTAGTCCACGATGTCGCCGAGGCAGATGACCTGGTCGATGGCCGCCTCGGCCGCGGCGACGGCCCGAAGCGCCTCGATGTTGCCGTGGATGTCGGAGATGACGAGCGTGCGCATGTCAGGCTCCCGGATACCGGCTGACGCGCATGAATGTTTTGTGTTCGAAGGCGCTCGCCATGGTGACCTCCCAGGGTGGCAGGAGTCATTGGCCGAGCTTCCGGCGGTTGTGGCGGACTCCACCGCCTTCGATGATGTCTATCTAGGGTGAGGTAGCCCCGGGCTCAAGGGGTCTGCCGACAACGCCTGCACTCGCGAGGTCCCTGCGGACGAGCCCATGGAGGAGGTCCGCTCGGTCGACGACGCCGACGAGGTGGTCGGCAGAGTCCAGGACCGCGAGAACCTTGTCCTTTCCCTCGAGCATCGCGGCGATGGCCGGGCCGAGCGGCATGTCCTCCCGCCCCGTGGGGACGCCCGTCGTCATGAGGTCGGCGGCCCGGCGCGCATGGGCGTGGTGCTCCTTCGTGCGCTGTTCGACGGAGGCGTGGACGAAGGGCAAGCGGAGCATGAGTGACCGCAGCGCCGTCGGCCGAAGCGAGGGCGTCAGGCGGTCGAGCAACTCGGCGTCGGTGACGAGCCCCAGCACGTGGCGATCGGCGTCGATCACGATCGCCCGGTGAAGTCGAGTCGCGATGATGGCCTGGAACACCTCCGGGAGCGGTGTGTCCGGCAAGACCGTCGGGACGTCTCGCCGCATGACCTGCGACAAGGGCGTGTCCGCTGCGAAGCCAGGCTCCCACTGGCGCTCCTCGCCAGCCTCGAATCCGTGTGCCGCGGTCCGAAGGAGATCCACCCGACTCACCATGCCGGCGATGGAGCCGTCGTCGGCCACGACCGGCAAGCGCTTCAGACGTCCGCGAGCCATCACGTCGGCGACGGCCGGCAGCGGCATCGCTTCCGGCACCGAGACCGGCCGCGGTGTCATCACGTCCTCTGCGACACCTCCTCGTTCGGAGAGCTGGTCAAGCACGGCATGCAGGTCGGCCTTGTCGAGGCGGGTGAGCAGTTCGAGGCGAACGCCCAGGCCTCCCCGCTGGACCAGGTCGCCGCTCGAGATGATGCCGACGGGCATCCGCCCATCGAGAACCGGGACGGTCCGATACGTCTTCCCGAGCATCATCTCGACCACCTCGCGGATGGGTGTGTCACGCCGCGCCGAGGTGACCTTCCGGGTCATGACGTCCGCCGCGGTCAGCACCTTCGAGAGTTCCCTGACCGCGTGCGGCTCGTAGAGGACGATCTCGGTGTCGTCGACCGTGATGAAGCCGCGGGGCACGAGTTTCTTGATGCGGGGAAGGAGCCGGTCCACGCGCTCAGGGGAGTCCACCCATTCGACGACGACGGGAAGGCGTCGCGCAACCTCGGCGAGGTGCGAGACGTGGATCTCGCCCGATGCGCCGAAGCCCTCGACACCGCGGAAAACCGTGGCGCCTTGCGCGTCCTCTTCCCGGAGGAACTCGACGATGGCCTGGGCCGCCCAGATGCGACCGACCCGGTCTTCCTCGTTCACGTAGATGCGGACGCGCCTGGCTTTTCCGACGAGGTCCATCGTGAACCCCTTCCCTAAGACCCATCCTATGCCCCAGCCAACCTCATCGCACCACCGTCACCGGGCATTCGGCATAGCTCATCACCCGGTGGGTGACCGACCCCAGGCGCCAGCGGTCCAGGAGGCCGTGCCCTCGGTGCGCGAGGACGATTAGGTCGACGCGGTGCTGGGCCGCGCGTTCCAGGATCGTCCTGGCGGGGTGGCCGACCGCGAGCTCGAGGAGGACGGGAATGCCCAGCCCCTCGGTTCGCGGGCGCAGCTTGTCGAGGAGCCCCTGGTGGTAGGCCGTGGAAGCCTCGACGATGGCCAGCGTCTCCACATCCTCGGGGAATTCGGGTACCTGGGCGACGGTGAGGACGCGGAGCTCGGCCTGGTAGCGGCGCGCCAGGTCCACGGCGAAGTCGAAGGCCTTTCCGGACGGCTCCGTGCCGTCGTAGGCGATCAGGATCCTCTCGATCATGACTTCACCTCCTCCTGGCCGGCGAGCTGGACCGGCCGCGCGTGATGGTGGGGAAAGAAAAATGCGTTCGCGATCAGCGTGGGCACGACGGCGCTGCCGATGACGGCTGCGACGAGGATCGAGTACTGCCCCTGGTCGATGATCCCGTGGGACAGGCCGAAGAGCGCCGAGATCGTGCCGAAGGTCAGCCCCGTCGACATGAGCAGCGTGGTGTACGTCGCCTCCTGGCGCGGGGCGCCAAAGGAGCGTGTCATCGGCCAGACCCCGGCGAACTTGGTCGACATCTTGACGAGCAGAAGGACCACGAAAGCTCCGGGAGCGGCCACCAGCGCCGGCAGGGAGACATACGAGCCCGCCCGGATGAAGTAGAACGGCGTGAGCAGACCGAAGGTGAGGGTGCGGAGGCGGCGGACGAGTGCGTGATCCTTCCCCACCGTCCCGGCGAGCACCATGCCGATGAGGTAAGCAGGGAGAACCGCCTCGCTGTCCGCCCAGGAGGCGAGCGCCCCCATTCCGAACAGGAAGAACAGGAGGAACTTCGCCTCCAGCTCGGACGGGCGTCCCCCGTAGCGGCGGAAGAACCGAGGCGTCAGCCAGGGCAACACCACGAACACCAGTACCGCGGCCCCCAGGAAGACGAGGGTCCGGAACGTGAAGGGCGCGAAGATGAGCCCGAGCGCGACCACGGTCCCGAGGTCGGTCACGAAGCAAGCAGCGAGAACCGTCTTGCCGTAGCTGGTCACGTTGAAGCCGAACTCGAGCATCACCGCGTAGACCACCGCGACGGACGTGGTGGACATGGCGATGCCAGCGAGCCAGCTCGACATCGGGGACCACCCGAGCAACCAGTGGGCGGCCGCCGCACACCCGAGGAAGGGTGCGATGAAGCTCGCGAGCCCAACGGCGCTCGCCTCCTTCCATTTCACCCGGAACACAGTCGGGTCGAGCTCGGCGCCGGCCAGGAAGGTGAGGACGATCGCGCCGGTGCCGGAAAGGAACTTGATCCAGGGCTCGCTTGCTCCGAGGGCGGCGGTCCCGACCGCCGCGCCGATGACGAGCTGGGCGATGGTGCCCACGACGATCTCGGAGAGGGCCGTGGCCAGGCGCAACCAGATCGAGATGAGCGTCGCGGCGAGCGCAAGCCCCAACCACAAGGCGGCGAGGGTCCAGGTCTCGGTCACGGTGAGACCCCACGGCGCACGATCTGGTCCCGGGGAGAGGGTGTCGGAGTGCTACCTGAAGGTTCCGAGCTTTGCGTCCTGCGCATGCATGACTCCCGCTTGCACAGGAGTCATTGGCCGGAGCACCGGCGGTTCGGGCGGACTCCACCGCCACCGACTGACGAGGAGAGCTTACCGACTCGGGCGTCCACGTCAATGGCGGCCGACCCGCACGGGGCGTGTCGTGCGCTGCCATTACCGTTGCGCAGCAGGTGGCGGCCAGATACCGTTGTGGAGCGATAACGAGGCGGTGGAGTCCGCCGAAACCGTCGCCCGCTCGGGTGGCCAATGACTCCTGCAAGGCGCGATGCGCCGGCGGGAGAAGTTCGACAGCACCATCCCGCCGGGTCTCCCAGAGATGGGAAAGGACGGCCCGGTGAAGCAGACAGGACCCCTCCTGGATCGCGACCTCGCCCTCCCGGGCGAGGTCGAACCCGTCGACGCCGACGAGCGGCTTCAGATGCTCTCCAGCCTCGCGACTCGCGCCGGGGCGGAAGAGGTCGCCCGCCAGGCCCATGACCTTGCCGGGAGAGTCCGGGAGAGGCGCTTCTACGTGGCCTGTGTCGGACAGTTCAAGCGAGGGAAGTCCACGGTCCTGAACGCGCTCGTCGGCCATGAGCCTGCCCCGAATTCGTGGACACCTCCGATGTGAGGGAGACTTTGTCCATGAGGAAGCGAAGGACGTTCACAGAAGAGTACAAGGCGGAGGTAGTCGGGTTGGTGAGGACCCGCGGGAAGACGGTTCCCGAGGTGGCGCGTGACCTCGACCTGACCGAGACGGCGGTGCGGAACTGGGTGAGGCAGGCGGCCATCGACGCTACACGTGACCCTGGGGGTCCCTTGACCAGCGAGGAGCGGTCGGAGCTGACGCGCCTGCGGCGGGAGCTGAAGACGGTCACGATGGAGCGGGACTTCCTGAGAAAAGCAGCAACCTTCTTCGCCAAGAGCGGTCGATGAGCTTCGAACTCATCGAGGCGGAGAAAGGGAACTTCCCGAAAGCGCTGATGTGCAGGGCGCTCGGGCTGTCCCGTTCTGGGAACCATGCTTTCGAGACACGGGGCCCGTCGAACCGGGACCTGGAGAACCAGAGGCTCGACGTCCTGGTGGCGGCGATCTTCGCGGAGCTGGGCGGCCGGTACGGGACGCCCCGCATCCAGAAGGAACTGCGGCGCCGGGACCACCGCACCAGCCGCAAGCGCGTGGCGGCCTCCCTGGTTCGCCAGGGCCTGCAGGCGCGGCCGCGGCGTCGGTGGCGCCACACCACCGACTCGAATCACCGGGAGCCCATCGCCCCCAACCTGCTCGAGCGGAACTTCACGGCCGAGGAGCCGGACCGCGTCTGGGTGGCCGACACCACCTACCTGCCGGTGCTGGGCGGGTTCCTGTTCCTGGTGGTGATCCTGGATCTGTTCTCCCGCAAGGTGGTGGGCTGGTCGCTGGGTGACCGGCTCGATGCGGGGTTGTCCGGCGAGGCCCTTCGCAGGGCCCTGACGAGGCGGCAGCCGCCTCCAGGGCTCATCTTCCACTCCGACCGAGGGGTGGAGTTCGCCGCCCAGGAGTTCCGCGCCCTGCTCGCCCAGGCGGGCGCGGTGCAGAGCATGAGCCGCAAGGGCGACTGCTGGGACAACGCCGTGGCCGAGAGCTTCTTCTCGACCCTCGAGTTCGAGGGGCCCAGGACGGGAACATGGCGCACGGTTGCCGACGCCCACCCCGAGCTGTTCACCTTCATCGAGAGCTACTACAACGCGAGGAGGTTGCATTCACACAACGGCTACAAGCCGCCCAACGAGGTCGAGGCTGACTGGCGCCGCCAACCACTGGCGGCATAAACTGGGTGTCCACCGAATCGGGGCAATCTCACCACCCCGTGCTCCCCACGGGGGTCATCCCGGTGACCTCCGCGTTGACGGTGCTTCGCTGGGGCAGCCACGCTCGGGCCTGCGTGTCCTTCGAGGACGGCTCCACACGAACCGTCGAGGTGGCGAACGTCCGGGCCTTCGTGACGGAGGCCGAAAACCCCGAGAACGAGAAAAGTGTTCGCGCCGTTGAGGTATTCCTCCCGAGCCCGCTCCTGGCGCGGGGGATGTGCTTCGTCGACACGCCCGGGCTCGGCTCCGTGTTCGGAGGGAACGCGGCCGTGACCCGAGCGTTCGTGCCGCACATCGACGCCGCCGTCCTGGTCGTGGGTGCCGACCCGCCCATCTCGGGTGAGGAACTGGACCTCGTGGGGGAGGTCGCCAACCAGGTGAAGCACTTGGTCTTCGTCCTCAACAAGTCCGACCGGCTCACCGAGCAGGAGCGCGTCGAGGGGACGGCCTTCGCCGCCAGGGTCCTCGAGCGCAGGCTCGGCCGGTTTCCAGGACCCGTCCACGAGGTGAGCGCGGCCGAACGGATCTCGACGGGTGCGGCGACGCGCGACTGGAGTGCGTTCGAGCGGTCCGTGCAGACTCTCGCCCAGGAGGCGGGGGCGGAACTCGTGGCCACCGCCGAGGCCCGGGGGGTGGCCCGTCTCGCGCATTCCCTCATCCGGGAGCTCACCGAGCGCCAGGACGCGCTCCTGCGCCCGATGGAGGAGTCGGAGCGACGGCTCGAGGTCCTGCGCAAGAGCGTCGCGGATGCCGAGCGGGCGGCCGACGACGTCGGCGTGCTGCTCACGGCGGAGCGGGCACGCCTCGCGATGGACTTCCGGGAGCGGCAGGAGACCTTCTACCCGGCGGCACGGGACCAGGCGATGCGGGAGCTGGAAGCCCAGGTCCGCGCCCTCGGGGTTCCGAGGTCGAAGCTCCGGTCGCGGAGCCATGAAGTCGCCCGTGACCTGGCGCGGACGACGGTGGAGCGCTGGCGCGAGCAACTCGAGCCGGTGGCCGAGGAACTGTACCGGCACGCGACGGATCGGTTCGTGGCCCTTGCCAATGATTTCCTTGGACGGACTGCCGGGTCGGGCGCACCCGGGATGGACGACCTGCCTCGTGCCATCGAGGTGGAGTCGGGCTTCCGGGTTCCGAGCGAGCTCCACTACACGAACCTCATGTACCTCACGACCCAGCCGATCGGGTGGGTCCTCGATCTTGCTCGGCCGAGGGAGAACACCATCCGGGCCATCCTTCGTCGGGCCGGGGACTATCTTGACCGGCTGCTCGAGTCGAACAGTTCGCGGATCGCCAACGACCTGGGAGAGCGGGTGGTCCGGAGCGGTCAGCGGCTCGAGACGGAACTGCGCGGCAACCTGCGCCAGGTGTCCGGGGTGGCCGAGCGGGCCCTCAATTTCGCCCGGACGCGGAGGGCCGACGGGGAAGAAGCCGTGCGAGCGGAGCTCGACACGCTGGAATCGCTTCGGAGAGAGACCGAGTCGCTGCGGACATCACACCAAGAAGGGGAGGGCACATGAGCGCCATCGCATCGCTGTGGGCAAGGGAGATCCTGGATTCGAGGGGCAACCCCACCGTCGAAGTCGACGTGAAGCTGGAGGACGGATCGGTTGGTCGAGCAGCGGTTCCATCCGGAGCATCCACCGGAAGCCGGGAGGCGCTCGAGCTTCGCGACGGGGACAAGAAGCGCTTTGGCGGGAAGGGGGTCGTGAAGGCCGTCGCACACGTGAACGACGTCATCGCACCCGCGGTCCGCGGCCTCGATGCCGCGGACCAGGCCGCGCTCGACGCGAAGATGCTCGCCCTCGACGGCACCGAGAACAAGGACAAGCTTGGCGCGAACGCCATCCTCGGCGTGTCGATGGCGGCTGCCCGGGCCGCCGCGGCATCCGTCGGCCTGCCGCTGTACCGATACCTCGGTGGCGTGGATGCGCGTCTGCTCCCGGTCCCGATGCTGAACGTCCTGAATGGGGGCGCCCACGCCGACAACAGCGTCGACTTCCAGGAGTTCATGATCGCTCCGGTCGGCGCTCCGAGCTTCCGGGAGGCGATGCGCTGGGCGGCGGAGTGCTACCAGGCGCTCAAGAGCACCCTCAAGGCGAAAGGGCTCGGGACCGGCGTCGGCGACGAGGGCGGGTTCGCGCCCAACCTCCGGGCCAACGTCGAGGCGATCGAGGTCATCCTCGCGGCCATCGAGAAGGCAGGTCTCCGGGCCGGAACGGACGTCGTGCTGGCGCTCGACCCGGCGGCGAGCGAGTTCTTCGAGGACGGCGTCTACGTCCACGCGAAGTCCGACAAGAGCAGGAAGTCCTCCGCAGAGATGGTGGAGTTCTGGGCCGGATGGGTTCGGCAGTATCCGATCTGGTCCATCGAGGACGGTCTCGCCGAGCAGGACTGGGACGGCTGGAAGCTCCTCACGGACAGGCTCGGAGGGCAGGTGCAGATCGTGGGGGACGACATCTTCGTCACCAATCCCGCTATCCTCCGCAGGGCCATCGAGAAGGGGGTTGCGAACGCGGTGCTCATCAAGCTGAACCAGATCGGCAGCGTGACGGAGACGCTCGCCTGCATGGCGGAAGCCAGGAGCGCCGGGTACGGAACGGTGATCAGCCATCGCTCGGGCGAGACGTCGGACGACTTCATCGCCGACTTCGCCGTCGCGACGAGCGCAGGCCAGTTGAAGACAGGAGCGCCGTGCCGGGGCGAGAGGGTCGCCAAGTACAACCAGCTCATCCGCATCGAGGAAGAGCTTGGAGCGGTAGCTCGCTACGCCGGGCCGCGCCCGTTCGGGCGCTGACCACGAGGAGCTTCTCCTGTTCGAAGGGGCGGCCGGTGCCTGAATGCCAGTTGCAAACCGAGCATGATGCCCCGCTCCCCAGGGCCGTCTGGGTCCTGAGTGGGGTCTCCTTCCTCGCTGACGTCTCGAGCGAGATGGTCTACCCCCTTCTTCCCCTGTTCCTGGTGGGTGTCCTCGGTGCCTCGAAGACGAGCCTTGGACTGGTCGAGGGCGCGGCGGTCCTGATCGTGGCGTTGATGTCCGCCCTTGCCGGGTTCCGCAGCGACCGTCTGAAGCGACGTGTGCCTTGGATTCGCTGGGGATATGGACTTCCCATCCTGGGCAAGGGGATCATCGCGCTGGCCACCCTGTGGCCGGTCGTCCTCGGCGGGAGACTCCTGGACCGCTTCGGGAAGGGGCTGCGGGGCGCGCCTCGCGATGCTCTGATCGCAGATGCGGTGGCGCCAGGGCTGCGCGGACGTGCCTTCGGGCTGCACCGGTCGTTCGACACCGCGGGTGCGCTGGTCGGGGTGCTCCTATCGGCCTTCCTCCTGTGGTGGCTCACGGGAACCCCTCGGGAGGCGGCTCCGGGTGCGGCCCTGGGAGCGGCGGCGCAGGCGCCAGCATGGGTCTACCGCGCCATCTTCGGAGTGGGAGCGGTTCTTGGCGCGGCGTCCCTGTTCCTCACGTTCCTCGTAACCGAGTCGGTTCCGGGGAAGGACCGAGACAAGCCGCCAGGCCAACGAACTGGGAGTGCGACGGCGTCGACCGACGGAGGTTCCGGTGTGAACCCTGCTTCGGCGCGGTCCAGGTCGCTCGGACTACCAGGCTCCTACTGGTCCGTGCTGGGCGTGCTCGTGGTGTTCTCCATCGCGAACAGCAGCGACACGTTCCTCCTCCTTCGAGCAAGCGACCTTGGCTACTCGCCCTGGGCCGTGGTCCTCGTGTACGCCCTCTACAACGCGACTTACGCTGCGCTCTCCTACTCGGCCGGCGCCCTGAGCGACAGGCTGGGCCGGTGGGGGATCATCGCCGCGGGCTGGGCGATCTACGTCGGGGTGTACACCGGCTTCGCGATCCTGCCGCGCTCGGCCGCGTGGGGCGTCTGGCCGCTCATGGCCGCATATGGGGTCTACATGGCCCTCACCGAGGGCGTCGGCAAGGCGCTCATCGCCGACCACACCCCAAGCGAGAGGCGCGGGACGGCGATGGGGCTTTTCTACGCGCTCACGGGCGTGACCACCCTGGTGGCGAGCCTGGTGGCGGGCCTGGCGTGGGATCGCTTCGGGCCGGCCATTGCCCTGGGTATCGGCGCCGGCTTCGCCTGTCTGGCCCTTCTGGCGCTTCCGTTCGTGGTACGTCGCGGTCGAGTGTGACCAGGGTGAACGTTCCCTCACCGCTGTGTCGCCCGAGTCTACAGGGCGAACGTAAACCCGATCGGTGGCAAACGCAGAGCAGATCCAGTTGCAGAAGTCGGGCTCGGGGAGTGGAAGATTCGAGGCAGCGCCCACCCGACGAGCCCGCCGACGGCAGACCCGACGAGGATATCGGTCAAGTAGTGCTGGTCTGCCGCAATCCGGAAGTAGCCAACACCAGCTGCGAGCGTGAATCCTACTCCGGCGGCGATCCCGACCCCGGCGTAGCCTCGCATCGAAGCCACCGTGACCGTGGCCGCAACGACCGAGAAGGCGAAGGATGTGTGTCCTCCGTAAAAGGAGAGGTTGTCCTCGCTCTTCGAGTAGCCGACGTCGTTCTTGAAGAAGGCGTAGGGTCGCTGGCGGCCGACGAGCAACTTCACGACTTGGTTCAGGAGAAGCGCGGCGGCGGCGGCCTGGGTCACGAGGAGCGAGTCCACCAGGCCCGCGTTGAAGTCCCCATAGTTGCTTGCAGAGATCAGAAGGAAACCAAGCGCCGACGCCGGTACGACGGCATCGAAGATCGTCGACAGGGTGTCGGCGGTCCGCTCGTTGCCCTTCCAGACGAGCGCGTTCCTCACGTTCACGTCGATGCTGGGCGGAGTGCACCAATGACAGGTCGATGGCAGGAGCTCGGGTTGGTAGATCGAGAGCAGCACGACCGAAAGCCCCATCGCGCCCGTGATGGAGGCGTCGAGCGCGAGATTGTACTGAAGCGGGATCGGGGGTTCCGCTCCGCGAGCCTCCGGGGCGACGGCGACCAGGAGCGCAAGAACGATCGAGCGTTGGACGGGCACCGGCGCAATCTAGCATCAGGCGCGTGGTAGGTTTCGCGCATGCGTCTCGGTCCGATTGCCATCCTGCTTGCCAGCTCGCTCGTCGCACAGGAAGCGCACGCCGCCGACGATGCGCTGGCTGCCCCGACCACGTCCCCTGGCGGCAAGCTCACGCCACTCGCCTACGACTGGACCGTCGATGGCGTCGTCACCGGCGCCCTGGCGGCGACCACGATCACCCTGCTGCTCCTGGACAACCAGTTGGCGCCACTCCAGTGCAAGTGGTGCGTGCCCGGAAGCATCGACGGTAATCTCTCGAAGTCCGCCGCGTGGTCGAATCCCCAGGCGGCGGACACCTGGTCGACCGTCGTGCAGTTGGCCGTGCCGATCGGGGTCATGGGCTACGGGCTTCTCCAGGCTTATCGCCTCGACGACCCAGCGGCGGGCTGGTCCGACGTCCTCCTCATCACCCAGGCTACGAGCCTCGCCATGCTCGCGAATGTGATCACGAAGTACTCGGTGGGACGGGCGCGTCCCTACGTCTGGCAGGGCAACCCGACTCTCTACCCTTCCGCCGCGGAGGCAAACGTCTCCTTCTTCTCGGGGCATGTGACCTTCGTCTTCGCGGTCGTCGTCTCGGGGAGCACCCTCTTCTTCATGCAGGACATGCCGGGGGCGCCATGGGTGCTCGGCGTGGGGCTCGCCGCGGCGGCCTTCACCGGGTATCTCCGGATCGCCGCGAACCAGCACTACCTCAGCGACGTCCTAGTCAGCGCAGGCGTCGGAAGCCTCGTTGGCTGGGCCGTCCCGTACCTCTTTCACCGACCGGGGACGAAGGGGGCTCCGCAGGCCGGCGACCTCTTGCCCGCGCCCGGGGGAATTGCAGTCGCATGGTAGCCGCGGGAGCGGTCTTGAGCGCCGGCAGGGCCTTGGCGTGGGCCGCGCCTTCGCGCCATCCACTCGGTCACTCACGCGTAGGTCGCGGCGGCGCCAACTGAAGGGAGGCGACCCGCTCCGCCTTCTCCATGAGCTCACGCGCGCCCGCGAAGTCGCCCCGGGTCGCGGCCTCGACGGCGATCCGGACGCACGCTTCGAGGAACGAGGGGAGGGGACTGGGAAGTCCGGGCGGGTCCGACGCGTCCGGCCCGTCGACTGGCCATGTCACGCTCGGTGCGGGGTCGCCTTGAGACGCATAACGACCCGTGAACACAAGCGAGTTCGCGCCTTCAAGTCCCGTAGGGGTCACCAGCATCGCCCCGCCTCCGTCGTCCCGGAGGCGGGGTTTTTCA
>Ga0315283_10001036_pt1 | contig 21625 bp, 19 predicted proteins | sample YL17G09_0_MG_FD_204541 | JGI IMG/M metagenome (GOLD analysis project Ga0315283, IMG submission 204541) | Sediment microbial communities from Yellowstone Lake, YNP, Wyoming, USA - YL17G09_0 | ecosystem: Environmental > Aquatic > Freshwater > Lake > Sediment | place: USA: Wyoming | collected...
GGAGACGGCCCTGATCGCCGCCGGCTTGCCGCGCAAAACCATCACTTCCAGACAGTTATGATGATCCAGATGGACATGAAGCGTGGAGACGATCAGCCCGAGATTCTCATGCTCGATGCCGTTCAACGTGCCTGTGATGTCGCCGTGGTGATGGTCATAGACGAGACTGACGGTCGCCATCGTTTCCTCGTCGCCTGCCCCCCACTCCTGCTGCACAAGCGCGTCACGAACAAGATCGCGGATGGCTTCCGACCTGTTGGCGTACCCTTTTTCTCTGATCAGCCGGTCGAATGCGCGGACCAGCCGCAGCTCCATTGAAACACCGAATCGTGTCGAACTCATGAGTGGCTCTTCCTGACAGCCCGGACGCGCTCAGACCTGGCCGATCTCTGCGAGACGCTTCCGGGCAAAGGGGATGTGTGCCGCGTACTGCACGGGATGCAGGGCCAGAAATCGCCGGTACGATTCGACCGCCTCGCGCGGCCTTCCCAGGCGCTCTTCCACCAGCGCTTTGTTGAGCCACGCCGACTCGTTCTTCGCATCCTCGTCGATCGCACGCACCAGAGTGGCCAGCGCCTCTGAAAATCTGCCGAGCGCGTACAGACAGTTCCCCTTGTTGCTCCACGCCGAGGCGTTGTGTCTGTCGACCTCCGTCGCCCGTTCGTAACAGGCAAGCGCTTCCACGAGCTTTCCGAGCTTGCGCAAACAGACACCCTTGTTGTTCCACGCGTCGGTGTTCTCCGGCTGGATCTCCAGGACCCGCGTATAGTGTGCCACGGCTTCATCCAGATGACCGAGGCTGCTGAGGGAAAAAGCTTTGTTGTACAGCTCCCATGCCTCCAGGTTTGCCACAGGGTGCGGATCGACAGTCTCCCCCGACGTCTTCTTCAGAAGTGCCTCGATGTCGGTGCGCAAATCCTTGAACGACTGGTAGCGTGCGCTCGGGTCCTTCTGGAGGCAGCGCTGAATGACATGAAACAACGGCGAGGTGAGGGGCACGACGCCCGCCTCCGCGTGGAGCCGATGCATTTCACGCCACACCGCCGCAGCGTCGTTTTGCACTCCGGCCGTGCGGAGATTCGTCTCGTAGGGGAGACGCCCGCGCGAGGCCATCTGGTAGAGGACGACGCCAAAACTGTAAACATCGCTCCGCTCATCGCACCGCTCGGCGTTCTGAAACTGCTCGGGCGGCATATACGTCGGCGTCCCGAACCCCGAGTAGTCGGACTGCCGGCGCTTGCGCCGCAACAGGGGATCGGTGGCCGCTTTCGCACGTGTCCTGTCAATGACGTCGGCGAATCCGAAATCGGTGATCTTCACCACTCTGTCCCGGGTGATCATGAGGTTGGCGGGCTTCACATCCCGATGACATCGGATGCCGCACGCGTGAGCATGTTCCATCCCGAGGCAGAACTGAACCGCCCAGCGGAGCGTCTGCGTGAAGTCGGGGGGACGACGCGCAAGAAAGCCTTCGAGGGAGTTGATCCCTTCGTCGTTGGGCTCGATGTACTCCATCCCGATGTAGAGACGGCCGGCGAGTTCTTCGATGAAATGCGCCCGGACGACATACGGGTGACGTTCGAGATCCACCCACACCTTTGCTTCCTTCCGGAACTGGCTGCGGGTCTCGCTGTCTTCAAGGAATTCATCGCGGAGCGTCTTCAGAGCGTACAGGGTTTTCGTGTCGGGGGAGTAGACAAGGTACACCACGCTGAACCCCCCGACGCCGAGGACACCCAGAACCTCGTACGAGGTTTCTATCCAATCCCCCTTCTTATAGGCTGCGCCCGGATGATCGGGTTTTACATGCACCTTCATGCCCGCGGGGAGGCGGGAGTGAATGCGGGACGACGACGATGACTCGCCGAAGAGACTGCCGAAGATGTCTGTCAGCCCTTTCATGGACCCGGAGTGGTGTGAATGTGGAAATGCCCGTTGCCGCAGCGTCAGTACGTCACTTCCTCAAGGAAGAGCCCCTGAGGAGGCGCGGCCATGCCGGCCTTCCGCCGATCCTTCGACATCATGATGTCACGGAACGCGGAGACCGGAATAAAACCCCGCCCGACATCCACCATCGTCCCGACAAGCGCCCGCACCATGCCGTGAAGAAACCGGTTGGCCCGTACCTCATACACGTACATGCCCGGCGTCTCCTTCCATACGGAGGTCACCACCGTGCAGCGGTGATGGCGCACATCCGCCTCAAATTTGCAGAATGATTCGAAATCGCGGTCGCCGATGAGCTGGGAGGCGACCGCATTCATCGACACGATGTTGAGATCGTACTTGACATACCACTGATAGTGGCGTCCGATCGACGTCGGCTTCATCGAGATGAAATAGCGGTACATGCGCTCTTTCGCATCGTACCGGGCGTTGAACCCCTCGGAGACTTCCTCGACGGCATGGATGTAGATGTCCTCGGGCAGAATGCCGTTGAGCCCGCTCTGGATGGATCCCACGCCGAGATGGGAGTTTGTCCGAAAACTGCCGACCTGTCCCCGCGCGTGGACTCCCGAATCGGTTCTGCCGGCGCCGATCAGATTGATCGGCTCCTGGAGAATCTGATCGAGAACCTTCGTGATCTCATCCTGAACGGACCGCCCGTTGGCCTGCGATTGCCAGCCGACGAAGTTCGTGCCGTCGTACTCGATCAACAACCTGATGTCGCGCATGCCCCGTTCCCTCAAAATCCTTTGGACAGCGTCAGCACAACCCCCTGGGACGTCAGGGGCCCTTCCATGATCCCCCCGCTGATCCGGAGATCACCGAGCGCCTGGTCAAGACCGGCGTTGTGAACAATCGCCACCCGCGCGGCGTTGATCGCGCTGGCCACATGGTTGATCAGAATGGCCGCCCCGACGAACTTCCGGTTATTGTACATATTCTCGCTCCGTACACGCTGGTCCCGGAACGTCAGCCGGGAGGCATCCGAATCCCACTGCCAGGCGTATCCCAGCGCGGGGTCGTAAAGTTTCGAGACCTCTCGGTCACGGAGCTTCTTGTCGTTGTAGTCGGCGACTGAATTGAAATTGCCGACGTCGACAAAGAACTGATCATCCTTCCCGGGCTGGTTCACCCCCGCATGAGCGACCGAATAAGTGCGCGCATCCTCCCGGAGCGAATTCCCGGAGACCTCGAACGCCGCGTAGGTCAGCCAGAGAACCCCCTCGGCGATAAGGAAGTACGTGCCGGAGGAGAAATCACCGGCATAGAGTTCCCCCATGCCGGGCAGGAGTAGCGAATAGACGGCCGCGAGCCCGACTGCCTTCTTCTGGGGATGGGCACTGATCTGTACCGCCCCGGCCACCGTGGTGTCCTGCAGGGTCATAGAAGCCGGGCCGAACAGGTCGAGACGGATGCCGGCGGTGGAGCGCACCGGGCCGGGGGGAGTGTCCGCATGCAGGGGGACCGCGATGAGGAGGAGCACGATCAGGGACCAACGCATTGTTGCCATTGTCAGACTCCGGAATGACGTGACGTGGATGCTCCAGTCTTGAACGATGGTAACAAGTTACGGGTGCGTGGATTCCCTCTCTTCATTTTCAGACGCCTGAAGACGTCGGCCCAGCTGCCGTCGAACGTCATCACCGGGACATTCAGACGTTCCTCGATGCGGGGGATCGTCTCATCGTCGAGCAGCAGCCCGTCTGAATTCAGTATGTCGGGGGGGAGCAATAGCAGGTCGCCGCAGTCCCTCCCTTCTAAGGAAGAATATAGGCATTTCCCCGAAAGAAGTCCAGCAACCGTCACGCTGCGTCCGTAGAGCGCGTTCGGCACCACCTCCAGTCGCACTTCCAGCCCCTTGATCCGCATGAGGCGGGGAACCACCGCCTCTGCGATGAATCCCCCTGCGAGTTCTCCCGTCACCAGCGTCAGCCTCCGGCGGGCGGGAAGACGCTGCGGGAAGGCACGTGCCTGTCGCCGGAACCCGAGAATGAAGTTCCGGACGATCCCGACCCCGTTCTCGATCTGGGGAAACCCGTCATAGAAGGAGGCCGGGGGGATCGTCCGGCCGGCCACGATGTAGAACTCATCCGAGGGATACACGAAGGCGCGGCCGGTCTCGCTGCGAAATTGCGCCTGCCAGCGGCCGGCGGCGTCAAGCAACGCGGCGGCATAGTCGTGATCGACCTTCTGCAGCTCAGTCAGACCGGCGCGATGATCCGTAAGACCCACCGGCACGACCGCCAACGAGACGATGCGGGCATGGTACCGGTAGAGGTCCATCACCGTCTTTTCCAGCGCCGGTCCGTCGTTGATCCCCGGACACAGGACGATCTGCGTATGCATGTCGATCCCGTTGTCATGCAGAAGTTTGATCTTGTCAAGGATGAAGTCGTCCTTCTTCAGCCCCATCAGGGTCTTGCGCAGTGCGAGATCCGTCACATGGACGGAGATGTACTGAGGCGAGAGGCGCTGATCGATGATCCGCCGGAGAATGGCCGGCCCTGCGTTCGTCATGGTCGTGTAATTCCCGTACATGAACGACAGCCGGTAGTCTCCGTCGCGGAAGTAGAGTTGGCCACGCAGACCCTGCGGATTCTGATCGACAAAGCAGAAGATGCAGTCGTTGCCGCACGAGAGGATCTTCATCTCCTCGAAATCGACCCCGACCCTCTCCCCCTCCTCCTTCTCGATGTCGTACACGACAATCTCCCCGTCCCGCGCGATCTTGAGCGTGATCACGGAATCGCCTTCGTGAAACCGGTAGTCAATGTTGTCCAGGAGACGCCGTCCGTTAACCTCCAGCAGCTCGTCCCCCGGCCGGATGCCGATCTCCTCCGCGATGCTTGTCGGTTCGACAGTCGTGATCTTCATGGTTCCCTCCCGTCGCGGACGACGCCGGTGCAGCAGCCATCAGCCACCCCGACGATAACCACCGGGACAATGGTGTTTGCGGGCGCCGTGTCGGCGGGAACGGCGACGCGGACGTAGTTGTCCGTATACCCGCAACGGCACCCTTCCCCCTCCTCCGACTCAACTAGGATGGGGAGGGTCCTGCCGATCATTCGTTCATGGAACGCTCGCTTCTTCCTCCCGCCGAGCTCGCGGAGGATCGCGCTTCGGCGGGAACGGACCTTCGGCTCCACATGCCGCGCACTCCCCGCCGCGGGCGTGTTCGGACGTTCGGAGTACGTGAAGACATGAAGATAGGAGACCGGCAGGTCCGCCAGGAACCTCCGCGTCTCTTCGAAGTGCAGGTCCGTCTCTCCCGGAAAACCGGTGATGACATCGGCCCCGATCCCGCAATCAGGGATCCGCTCAAGCACCGCGCGGACACGCCCGGCATACTGCGCCGCCGTATACCTGCGCCGCATCGCGCGCAGGATGTCGTCGGACCCGCTCTGCAACGGTATGTGGAAATGTTTGCACATCACGTCATGGGCCGCGACAAAATCGATGATCTCCCCGGTCAGAAGGTTTGGCTCGATCGAGGAGATGCGGAGACGGTCGAGCCCCTCGATCTCCGCAAGCCCCCGGAGGAGCGCGAGCAGATCTGCGCCATGCTTGCGGCCGTAATCGCCGACGTTGACGCCGGTCAGGACGATCTCGCGATAGCCTGCCGCCGTGAGTGCCCGTGCCTGCGCCACACATTCCCCGACGGCCTGGCTCCTGCTCACCCCCCGTGCGAGCGGGATCGTGCAGAAGCTACAGCTGAAATCGCACCCGTCCTGTACCTTCAGGAACGCCCGCGTGCGGTCACCGGCGTCGGTCGAGAAGGCCGGTCCGAAATCATCGACCTTGTCGATCTCCGACACAAAAATGCGGGGGGCCGGCTGCTTCACCGGTGAGCCCGCGTGGCGGAAGAGCGAGAACTTCTCTTTCGCGCCGAGGACAAAATCCACGCCGTCGATGGACGCCACGGCTTCCGGGTCGAGCTGAGCGTAACAGCCGGTCACGATCACCGCGGCATCCGGCGACCCCCGGCGGGCACGCCGGATGAGCTGGCGGCACTCGCGGTCGGCCCGTTGCGTCACGCTGCACGTGTTGATCACCGCCACGTCCGCCCGGCGCCCGAACTCCACGAGCGTGTATCCCCGGTCCAGGAATTGTTTCCCCAGAGAGGAGGTCTCCGCGAAGTTCAGCTTGCAACCGAGTGTCGTGAGCGCGACGGTGGGCATCGTTTGGTATATGAAAAAGAGCTGCCCGCAGACCGGGCAGCTCCTTGTTCTACGTCGGTGAATGTGGCGGTTTAGTTCTCGGTCGGGATCGACGTGTCGCCGGATGGCGCCCCTCCCGTGATGATGGCGGTATCGCCGATCGTCGACGGAGCGAGGCGGTGCAGGGCCACGTAGTCCTCGAGGATCTTCGATTCCTTTCCCTTCAGGAATTCGACCGCCGAGAGGACTATCTTCTTTGTGTCCTTGTCGAATTCCACGACCTTCAGCGGAAGCGCATCACCGACCTTGAACTTGTCGGCGATGTTCTTCACCTGGGTCATGGCCAGCTGGGACACGGGCACGAATCCGTCGACGCCGAGAGGAAGTTCGACGATGACCCCCTTCTCAATGATGCGGACGACTTTGCCCTCCACCTCCGTGCCGACCCGGTACTGGTCGCCGAATCTGTCCCACGGATTATCCTCGATCTGCTTGTGACCCAGGGAAATGCGCCGCTGAGAGACATCGACGCCGAGGATGATCACTTCCAGTTCATCCCCTTTCTTCACGATCTCTCCCGGATGACGGACCTTCTTGGTCCAAGACAGGTCGGAGATGTGCACGAGACCGTCGACCCCCTGTTCGAGTTCGACAAAGACGCCGAAATTAGTCAGGTTACGGACAACGCCCTTGTGCCGCGATCCCTCCGGGTACTTCTGCATAAGCGTGAGCCACGGATCCGGCTCGAGCTGCTTGATGCCGAGCGAGAGCTTCTTGGCATCCTTGTCGAGGCTCAGGATCACGGCGTCCAGCATCTGTCCCATCGAGACGACCTGTGACGGATGCTTGATGTGCTGTGTCCAGCTCATTTCGGATATATGGATGAGCCCTTCGATTCCCTTTTCGATCTCGACGAACGCGCCGTAGTCAGCCAGGGAGACGACCTTGCCGACGACCTTCGTGCCAACCGGGTACTTGTCCTGAATGTTCTCCCACGGATGCGGCTGGAGCTGTTTGTAGCCCAGCGAAATGCGCTTCTTCTCCTGGTCGAAATCGAGCACCACCACGTTGATGGTCTGATCGAGCTTGACAATCTCGGAGGGATGGTTGATACGGCCCCAGGAAAGGTCGGTGATGTGCACCAGTCCGTCCACACCGCCGAGGTCCACGAACACGCCGAAGTCGGTGATGGCCTTGACATTGCCTTCGAGTATCTGACCCTTTTCAAGACTCTCAATGATCGCTTTACGCTGGCCGGACATTTCCTCTTCGACCAGGATCTTGTGGCTGACCACCACGTTTTCGGACGGATGATTGATCTTTACCACGCGGAAGTCCATCGTCTTGCCAATGAAGGCGTCAAAGTCACGAACAGGCCGGACATCGATTTGCGATCCTGGAAGGAAAGCGTCAATGCCCAGGAGGTCCACGACGATGCCACCCTTGATCCGGCGCACGCATCGTCCCTGCAGGATCTCGCCCGTGTCAAACGACTTCGTGACGCGTTCCCAGATGCGCATGAAGTCGGCGCGTTTCCGCGAGAGGACGAGCTGGCCGTCCTTGTTCTCGACACTCTCGAGGAAGACCTCGATCTGATCGCCAACCTTGAGCTCATCCCGGTTCTTGAACTCGCCCAGCGGAACGGTCCCTTCGGACTTGAACCCGATGTCCACGGTGACGTCAGTATTACCGATGGTGACCACACGGCCTTTGACGATCTCTCCTTCGGAGATCTTCCCCAGCGTTCCCTCGTACATCTTGACGAGGTCGGTCCGCTCGACGTCGTTGTACTCGTGCTCGTCAATCGCCATGCGGCGCGTAAGACCGCTCATGGTCTTCACTGCTTCCTTTGTCGCGTGTAAAGTATCAGCCATTCATCCTCCTGCTGTGTGACATAACGTCCCGAGGCTGGTCGGGACCTTACTTTCTCCTTTGCGCCGTCCGCCACCGCCGTCATCGTTCGAAGGCGTCCGCCGCTGCTGGAGAAACATCTGTTGATGGATTGTTATGCGTGATTTAGTGATGACGGTGAAGAATCTCGGATTTCACTCTCTCCATGAGCCATTGCGGAGTCGATGTCGCTCCGCTGACGCCCACGGTGTCCGCCCCCGCAAACCACTCGGCCTGCAGCTCGGTCTCGTCTTCCACAAAAAACGTCCTGGGGTTGGCCTCCCGGCATATGCTGTACAGCACCTTGCCGTTGGACGAACTCCGGCCGGCGACGAACACCATCACGTCGTTCGTCGCGGCAAATTCCCTGAGCTTCTTGTCGCGGCCGGACACCTGGCCGCAGATCGTATCCTTTGCGTGGAAATCGATCGCGGACTCTTCAAAGGTGCCTACGACGAATTCTGCGATCCGGCGACGGAGTTCGTCCGCGATCTGTGAAAACGTCTCCTTGTCCATGGTCGTCTGCGAAAACAACACCGTCTTCCGGGAAGGGTCTACCTTCGCGGCGTCCTCGACGGAGGAGACGACGATGGCTTCATTGTTCGTGTGGCCGACCAGCCCGACCACTTCGGCATGGTCCTTCTTGCCGAAAATGACGATCTGATATCCCTGGTCGCGGAACTTTCCTATGCGCTCCTGGACCTTGGTGACCACAGGACAGGTCGCGTCGATGAGCGTCACGCCGTGCCGCTTGGCGAGCGCGTAGGTCGACGGCGGTTCGCCATGCGCCCGGATCAGGACCTTCTTCCCCTTCAGACGGCCGAAATCCGCATGCGTGATTGTCTCCAGCCCCTTCTCCCGGAGTCTGCCGATTTCCATCGGATTGTGAATTACCGGACCGAGCGAGTAAAGACCCGGTGACTCCTTCAATTCGTCTTCCGCAATATCGATCGTCCGCACCACACCCCAGCAAAAGCCGGAATGCTGATCCACCGTCACTGTCATGCCCCGTCCTTTTCTTTCATCACCCTGCGCACCGTGCCGACCACGACGGCGACCTGTTCTTCGATTGTCATGTCGGAGGTGTCGAGCTCGATGGCATCGTCCGCTTTCCGGAGCGGACTCTCTGTCCGTGTCGAATCGAACCGGTCGCGTTCGCGTATTTCGTCCCTGAGCGCGCCGGGGTCGGCGTCGATCCCTCGCTCGCGTAACTCCCGACTCCTGCGTCGGGCGCGGGCTTCGATCCCCGCAATCAGAAAGAACTTGAGGTCGGCATCGGGAAAAACCACCGTCCCGATATCGCGCCCCTCCAGCACAATTCCCCCCCCACCCTCAGCCCCCATCCTCCGCTGCTCACGCACCATCACATCCCGCACCCGGCGGATGCTGCTGACGGCACTCACGGCGCGGGTGACCGCCGGCGTCCGTATTTCATCCGTCACGTCTTCCCCGTCGAGCACGACGCGAAGCATCTTCCCCCCCTCGCGGCGAAGTTCGATGTGCGCCGACTCCACAAGATCCGCCGCCGCTGTCGCGTCAGCGGGGGGGATGCCCGAACGCAGCACCTTCAACGTCGCCGCCCGGTACATCGCGCCTGTGTCCACATGCACGTACCCGAGACTCTCGGCAACGAGCTTCGCCGTCGTGCTCTTTCCCGAGGCAGCAGGTCCGTCGATCGCGATGACCAGCTTCTTGCGGCTCACTCTCTCATAGTCAAGATGGGTTTTAAATATACGCTTTTCCGACCGATTCTGCAAGAGTTGAAGAAGGGCCCTGAAATAGGTATATTGGTCTACAAATTATGTCAAAAACGGGGCTTCTGTGAGAAAACTGACCCATGATGAGATCTCCGCCGGCAGGGTGCCTCGCGATCAGATCGGTAGTGCGGAGCGCCTTCCGATTGCGGGGATTCTGGACAACATCCGGAGTCTCTACAACGTGGGGTCCATGTTCCGGTCATCCGACGGAGCCTTCATACGCCACCTGTACCTCTGCGGCTACACGCCGTCGCCTCCACGGAAGGAGATCGAGAAGACAGCCCTCGGCGCGCTTGAGGCGATCCCGTGGTCACATCACCGGGATCCCCTGGAGGCGGTCGCCCTGGCCCGGGGGGAGGGAATGAAGATCTGCGTCCTCGAGCAGACCGACCGGAGCGTGCCGACCTATGCGCTGACCAGGGCCGATTTTCCCCTCTGCATCGTCGTAGGAAACGAACTGACGGGAGTGTCGCCGTCGATCATCGCGGCCGCCGATTGCGCGGTGGAGATCCCGATGTACGGCGTGAAACAGTCGCTTAACGCCGCAGTCGCGTACGGCATCGCGCTGTTCGATTTCGCAAGGACCCTCAAGGCCGCCGACCTGAGATGACCCCTACTTGAACACGTCGTAGGCCAGCGTGAAGAAATCGCTCTTCTCCATCGTGTGGATCCTCACCACCCCCGCACGCACCAGCGACACCAGAATCCTCGACGCCCGTTGATCGGATATGTTCACCAGGGCGCTGAACTCCTTTGAAGTGATCCGTTCATGTTGTTCGAGATGCCGGAAAAGGCGTCTTTCGTTCTCCCCGATCTCAATGTGCATCGGCGGCGCGTCGGGGCGATCGTCGCGGAGGATCTTCACGACTTCCCGGCTCGCCATCATGGTTTTGTCGTTGACCCTGATGAAGACTTTCGTCTCTTCTTCGCTTTGCGTCTGTCCGTTGCTGTCCCCCGTGAAGTAATGCGGCTTGTCCCTGCTCTCCTCCACGTACGCGACGATCACGTCCTTCCCGTCGAAGGCGACGATGTCGATGTCAGGATGGATCTCCGGCAGGCAGAAATCGGTCGCCGCCTGCGTGATGAGATCGACCTCGCTCTTCTCGCTCTCCACTCCCACGATCGACCCGTCGTCGTCCACGCCGAAGAGAATGTGCCCGCCTTTCGTGTTCGCGAACGCGATCAGCGCGCGGGCGATCTTTTCCGGCGTGGACACCTTTCTCTTGAACTCGATTTCGAAGCCTTCCCCCTGATCGATCAGGCGATTCACATCCTTATAATCCATTACCGTCCCCTTCGTCACTCTGCAAGGAATCCGCGGCGGACACGGTGTCCGCTGCACCTCCCGTGTCGCGAACTGTGTCGGACATCACGCCGGACCCCCGCGCCGATGCCACCATGCTCCGCGCTGCCATACGCTGCAGGACGATCGCCCTTCGGCGCAACACGTACCGGCTGTCCTGGTCCGGCCGGTGGCGCAGAGGACTCGGGATCACCGCCGCCAGACGTGTCGCCTCATCCAGCGAAAGGGCCCCTGCACTCTTGCCGAAATATGCCCGCGCCGCCTCCTCGATCCCGAAGATCCCTCTCCCCCACTCGATGATGTTCAGATAGATTTCGAGGATCCGGTCCTTGCTGAGGTTATGCTCCAGCAGGAGCGTGATGATCAGTTCTTTCAGCTTCCGCACCGGATCCTTCGATGTCGAGAGATACAGATTTTTCGCGAGTTGCTGCGTGATGGTGCTTCCTCCCCGGGCCGCGCGGCGTTCCTGGATGTTCTTCTCGATCGATTCCTGAACCTCGAACCAGTCCACACCGCGGTGCGAGAAGAATGTTCCGTCTTCCGCCACGACGACCGCATCAACGACATAACGGGGGAGGCGCGACAGCGGGATCCACCGCTGGAGGATCTTCAGGGGTTTCCCTTCCTCTTCGGCTTCACGCAGTCGCTGACGCATCAGTGAACTTTCCCCCGGGTTCACACCCGCCAGTCCTGCGACGCCAAAGAAGGGGATGGTGGCAAGCTCGATCAGAACGAAAGCGAGGAGAATCAGCAGGATCGTCCTGATCACGTGGGCCCGCACCCACCGCACACAGCGTTGCGGCAGGGATTCCCGGGGAGCAACTGCCGCGGCGGGCGAGGTGAATCCAGGCACGCCGGCTTCCTCTGCGTGATGATTGTTGTCAGTGATGGTCGCCGCTCTCCAGATAGTCCTCGAGCAGAAGACGCGCGGCCATCTCATCGACACGCCCCTTCTGCTGACGCTGTTTCCTTTTCATCCCACCGGCGATGAACGCACGCTGCGCGTTGACCGAGGTGAAGCTCTCATCCCATGTCTCCACCGGAACGCTGACCGCCCCACGCAGCTCGGCCACAAACCGATCTACTTCCTCCCCTTTCTTCCCCCGCCCGCCGTCCGGCGCGTAGGGCATCCCCACGACGATTCGCACCACCCCCTCCTCCCGCGCAAGCGCGGCAAGGCGGACCAGCAGGCCCGGGGCATTCTCCAGCGTCCCGGCTCCTCGCGCCAGAACGCGCAGGGGATCGCTCAGAGCGACGCCCACACGCCTGCTCCCGTAGTCGATCCCCATCACCCTGCCGGATTCAGGCGCCATGCTCACTCCTCAAACCGATCCGCACGTCTGACCCCCTTCACCTTGCGCACTTTTTCAAGTATCCGCTGCAGATGCTCCGTGTTCCGAACGTAGACGATGAACGTCCCCTCGAAATAGGAGTCGTGTGAATCGATGTTCACGCTCCGGATGTTGGTGTCCATGGTCGTGGACACAGCGTGGGTGACATCGTTGAGCAGCCCCGGCCGGTCATCACCCGACGTCTTGATCCCCGCAACGAAAAGGGTGGTGTCGTCGGCCGGCCAGTTCACCTCCACAATCCGGTTGCTCTGCATCTGCAGCATAAGCCGTATGTTCTTGCAGATGCGGCGATGGATCTTCACCCCTTCGCCCGTGGTCACGAACCCCACCACCTCATCGCCGGGGATCGGATGACAGCATTTCGCGTAGCTGTGCAGATAGTTGTCCTGACTTCCGTTCAACACGATGCCCGATGCGATGCCCCGCGCGGACGAGATGAACCGGTTGAACAACCCGTCGATCTTGCCCTCTTCGGTCACGACGGCCGAGGGGTGCTTCTGCTCTTCCAGGATCAAGGCGATGATTTCATCCGGATCGATCTTCCCCTGCCGGATGCCGAGGAAGAAAGAGGCCACATTCTCCAGTTTCTTTTCATGAAGAAATGTTCCCAGGTCGTCGTCGTTGATCGCGAGCTTCGCTTTCTTCACTCTCTTCTCCCACAGGTCCTTTCCCTCCTCGATCGCCTTCCGCTGTTCCTCCTTGATCCATCGGCGGATGTGCGCCTTCGCTTTGTGGGTGACCGCGAACTTTTCCCAGTCGGCGTTGGGTGTCTGATTCTTGGAGGTGAGTATCTCCACCTGATCGCCGCTGGTCAACGGGGTGTCCAGGGGGACGATGCGCCCGTTGACCTTCGCGGCAAGACAGTGATCGCCGACCTTGGAGTGGATCTCGTACCCAAAATCTACCGGCGTGGAGCCCTTGGGGAGTATCTTCAGCTCTCCTTTCGGCGTAAAAACGTAGATCTCGTCCTGGTAGAGGTTCAGCTTGAAGCTCTCCATCAGCTGCTGCGCCGGGACCTGCCCCTCGGCCGCGTTCTCGAAGATCTCCCGCACCCACGTCACCCAGTTCTGCAGTTCGGCGTCGATCGCGGTGTTGCTTTCCTTGTACATCCAGTGGGCCGCGACCCCCTTCTCGGCGACTTCGTGCATCGCGCGGGTGCGGATCTGAACCTCCACCATCTTCCCCTCGGGGCCGACGACGGTAGTGTGGATCGACTGGTAACCGTTCTTCTTCGGGACGGAGATGTAGTTCTTGAACCGTTCGGGATTGGGGATGTAGATATCGGAGATCAGCCCGTAGACTCGGAAGCAGTCGTTGTTGTCCGCCGTGTCCAGTATGATGCGGATCGCGAAGAGGTCGTAGATCTCGTCCAGCGGCTTGTCCCGCTTGATCATCTTGTTGTAGATGCTGTAGAGATGTTTCGGCCTTCCGCTGATCTCGAACTTGAACCCGTCGTCTTTCAAGCGCCGTTCGATGGGGGCGGCGAATTTCTTGATGTAGTGCTCCCGCTCGCGCCGGCGCGATTTGATGTCGCGCGCGACCGCTTCATACGACTCCCGGTACAGGTACTTGAACGCGAGGTCTTCGAGCTCCCACTTGATGTTCGCAAGCCCGAAGCGGTGGGCGAACGGCGCATAGATATCGATCGTCTCCTTCGCCATCCTCTTCTGCTTGTCGGGAGGAAGGTACTCGAGCGTCCTCATGTTGTGAAGACGATCCGCGAATTTGACAAGCATGACCCGGATGTCGTTCACCATGGACAGCAGCATTTTCCGGTAACTCTCGGCCTGGGTGACGTCATGGCTCTTGAAGATGTCCGAGATCTTCGTCGCTCCGTCCACGATCCCGGCGATGGTGTCTCCGAACTCCTCCCGGATGTCCTTGACCGTGTAGTCGGTGTCCTCCGCGACGTCGTGCATCAGCGCGGCCGCCACGGACACGTCGTCCAGCGGAATCTCCTTGGCCACGATTCTGGCGACTTCATAGGGGTGGTCGAAGAAGGGCTCGCCGGATGCGCGGAGATCGTGGCGGTGGGCGTTGAACCCGAAATCGAATGCGCGCCGTATCAGACCCTCGTCCATCTTCGGAAGGTTCTTCTGGCAGATGAGCAGAAGGTCGTCCAGTTTCTTTTTGTATTTCTGGTTCGTCATGTCCGGAGCGGCTTATTCCGTGCCGAAAATGCGATCCCCGGCGTCGCCCAGGCCGGGGAGTATGTAGCCGCGTGAGTTCAGCTGCCGGTCCAGGACGCAGGAGAATATCCTCACATCCGGATGGTCCGCCGACACCCGGCGCACGCCCGCCGGGGCCGCCAGGAGAGTGACAAAACGTATCCGCTTCGCCCCCTTCTCCTTCAGAAACGTCAGCGCCGCGCTTCCGCTCCCCCCCGTCGCGAGCATGGGATCGAGAAGGAGAATCAGGCTCTTGCCCAGGGAGCGCGGGAACTTCGCATAGTAGTCCACGGGTTCGAGCGTTTGCTCATTGCGGTACAGCCCGACATGACCCACCCGCGCATCGGGGAGGAAGTCCAGGAAACCCTCCACCAGACCGAGCCCCGCGCGGAGGACCGGGACGATGACGATGTCGTCGGCCAGGGCGTACCCGACCGTCGTCTCCAGCGGTGTGCGGATCTTCCGTCTCCTCAGCGCCAGGTCCTGGGTCACCTGGAACGCCATCACCGACGCGATGCGGCGGAGGGTGCTCCGGAACAGATGGTTCCCCGTCTTCCTGTCGCGGAGCGTCGACATGTCGCGCTTGATCAGCGGGTGGTCGATGATCGTGAGATTCTTCATCGGGGATCTCACTTCTGTTTGAAGGACAGGAGCACGGGAACACCTGTGAAGGCAAAGTGCGAGCGGATCTTGTTTTCCAGATAGCGCCGGTACCCGTCGTCGATCAGTTTGGGCTCGTTGCAGAAGAAGGCGAAGACCGGCGGTTTGGCCTTCACCTGCGATATGTACTTGATCTTGATTTCCTTCCCCGACCGGCTTTTGGGCGGAAGCGTTTTGATGTCCGCCCCGAGGACATCATTGAGTTCACTCGTCGTGATCCGCTTGTTCTGTTCCGCATCGACCGCCTTCACCAGTTCAATGACCTTGTACACTCTCTGCTTGGTGAGGGCGGAGATGAAGATGATGGGGATGAAATCATAGATACGCAGCTTTTCCTGCAGCGCCTTCTCGTATGCCCGGGCGGTCCGGTCGTCTTTTTCGACTAGGTCCCACTTGTTCACCGCGATGACCACGGCCCGCTTCCGCTCGACGGCGGTCTCGATGATCCGCAGATCCTGGTGTTCAAGCCCCTGCGTGGCATCAAGCAGGACCACAGCGACGTCACAGCGTTCGATGCTCTTGAGAGCCCGGACCGCGCTGTAGAATTCGATGCTCTCTTTGATCCTGCTCTTGCGGCGGAGCCCTGCCGTGTCCACAAGCAGCATTTCCTGGCCATAGTAGGTCAGAACGGCGTCGACCGCGTCGCGCGTGGTGCCCGGGATATCGGTCACAATGTGCCGGTCTTCCTGCAAGAGGGCGTTCACGAAGCTGGATTTCCCGACGTTGGGCTTGCCGATGACGGCGATCTTGAGTCGGGGATCAGCGTCGTCCGTTTCGCCGGCGGGCATGTCGCGTGTGACGACGTCGAGCAGATCGCCGATCCGCCGTCCGACAAGCGCGGAGGCGGGAACGGGATCGCCCAGCCCCAGCGAATAGAAGTCAACCATGGCGCCATCCGCCGAATCACCGTCGACCTTGTTGACGACCAGGACAACCTTCTTGCTCGCCTTCCGCAGGACCGCCGCGATGTCCATGTCGGCGGGGATCCTCCCGGCCTTGCCGTCGACCACGAAAAGGACCAGATCAGCCTCTTCGATGGCCACCTGGGCCTGTTCGCGGATGGCCGCCTCTATGACGTCATCCGATGCAGGAACGAATCCCCCCGTGTCAACCACCGTGAAACGCTTTCCGGCCCACTCCGCTTCGGCGTAATTCCTGTCCCGGGTCACCCCCGGGAGGTCGTGGACGATGGCATCCCGCTGTCCGATGATGCGGTTGAAAAGAGTTGATTTGCCTACGTTGGGACGGCCAACGATGGCGACAAGTCGATGAGACATGCTGACCGGGAGATAGGATTGGATGTGGACAGAGGAAAAGTACGAAGAACCACGGCGAGTATCAAGGAGGCGGAAATGACGCGGGAAAAGCCGCAATGGACGCGGGAGATCAGGGAACGGGGCGTCGCGCGTGCGTGTGGACCGTCGAGAGCGCTTCGCTCAGCTTCTCGAAACCGGCGGATTTCGAAATATACGCGGTCGCACCCGCGGCAGCGGCGTAGGCGATATCTTCCTGCCGGTTGGAGGAGCTGACGATGACCACGGGGATGTCGCAGAGTGTCCGGTCTTCCTTCATCATCTTCAGCACCTGCTTGCCGTCGAGACGAGGGATGTTCAAGTCGAGAAGGACGAGAGCGGGACGTGGACTCGACGAGGCGTCGGCGAACCTGTTCTTATGCATGAGATAGTCGATGGCCTCCTGTCCATCCCTGACGATGTGGATCTCCCCCGGGACCTTGTTCTTCTTCAGAAGATAGGTCGTCAGCTTCAGGTGCTCGTGGTCGTCCTCGACGAGCAGTATGTCCATGGGGGTCGTCATATCATACGGTGTCCAATTCCGTGCAAAGATACAAGGACGCCCGATGAAGTGCTCTGACCTGCGTCACACAGGGCGGGAGTGCACTGCCCGTTGCGATTTGGGGTAAAAAAGCCGTCCTTGGAAGCATTATCTCTCAGAATCGGGCCCCCCATGCGCGTTGCCATCCATCCGGTGAACCCCGAACAAAGGTTGATCCGCAAGGCGGTGGACATCCTGCGGGCCGGCGGGATCATCATTTACCCCACCGACACCGTCTACGGCATCGGGTGCAGCGTGGAGAATAAGAACGCGATCGAGAAGATCCATCTGATCAAACGGCAGCGCCCCGACAAACCGTTCAGTTTTGTCTGCTCTGACCTGACGCACATCAGCGAGTACGCGCACGTCAGCAACATGGCCTTCAAAACCATGAAACGCCTCATCCCGGGGGCCTATACGTTCGTCCTCCCTGCCGCAAAAATGAAGCAGCTTCCGAGGATACTCATCTCCCGGCGCAAAACGGTCGGCATCCGCGTCCCCGACAGCCCGATCACGCAGGCGATCGTCAGGGAGCTGGGACATCCCATCCTGAGCACCAGCGTGACCACGGAAGCGGGGGATCTTCTCAATGATCCCGGGCTCATTGCCGATCACTTCAACGGCATCGTCGGTATGATCATCGATGGAGGCGCGCTCACCTCGGAGCCGTCGACGGTCATCGATCTGACGGGGGAGGAGCCTGTCGTCGTGCGGCAGGGGGCGGGTGACATCTCGATGCTGACCTGATTGGCCAGGTATTCACGGCTCCAGGTGTCACACCGTTGCTTTACCACTCGACAAAGCTTCCTTCGATCGACTGCCAGGAGCATCTGAAGTGCACAAACCTCTTCCGCTCGCCACTGGTTGAAGCGACTACGACGGCAATGAAGTCAAGCCGCGAGCAGCTGCGTGCCGGGTAACAATCACTCGTAATTCTGCAAGGAGATCTGGTGCGAGGATTGGCTCGGGAGCCCCGGCGAGCAATCTCTGACGTTCGAGGGAGGCTCTGTCCGCAAGCGAGGGTTTTCCCGATTCGATCCATTCGTTTGCGCCGCCCCGGTCCATGATGCGCGGATACCAGTGTTCCGCGCGCAGCCACCGTACGGTGTGGGGATGGCTCATGAACTCTTCACCGCTCACGATGTCGGCAAGCAGCTCCCGCGCCATCGGTTCGTCTCGCGGCGTGATGCCATCGATCAACCGGTATGCCATCCGGAGGATCTCATGATCGATGATCAACTTCTCCAGGCTGATGCAGTTTTCGTAGTCCATCATGCCACCCCCCGACACAACGTTGATCCCGGCAAGTGCGGCCAGTACAGCGCCGATCCCGGTCTCCAGCCCGGCCTGCGCATCGACGCATTTCGCGTCACTCAGCCCTATGTAGGCGTGAGTCGGAAGTCCGAGCGATTTGCCGAGCTGGCTTGCGCCCATATCCAGCATCATCGTCTCGATCGCACCCATGGGGGGCGTCCCCTTCCGGTGATCGAACGCTGAAGGAGAGCCCCCGAACACGACCGGAGCGCCAGGGGCTGCACACTGGGCGATAACGAGACCCGACAGGTTTTCAGCAACGTGCTGGACAAGGGCACCCGCGAGCGTCACCGGAGCCGTGGCACCCGTGAGAGGCATTGCGACAAATTCAGAGGGTATCCCCGCCCGGGCGCAGTCGATGACGCTCTGCGACGTGAGGGTGCTCCACTTCAGAGGAGGGGACGGGCACGCGTCAAAGATCGCCAGGGGTCGGGCCTTCAGCTCATCTGCCCCGTTCCGGAGCAAGAGCAGCATCTCGAGCATGGGTTTAAAGCCTGCGACGGTGAATGTGCCTGTGACGATAGGCTTCGAGCAATGCTGGAAGGCGAGAAACATCCGGTAGAAGTCCGCCGCTTCCGGTGGAACATCGCTGCTTGTCAGACCTGTGCTCTGAAAGTGGAAGTACTCGAGTCTCTGGGTGAGCCGGAAGAAGTCCACAAGGTCCTGCGTGAGAGCCTCCCGTTCGGCGGACACCCGGTGATCAAAGATGCGAAGGGCTGCCGAGCCAGGGTCGAAGTGGACGTCGTCCCCGCCGATACGGAACGAATGGGTTGCCGGGACGTCCCACACGGTGAATTCACGCGGCGCGGTAGCCAGCGATCGTTCGACCAGACTCCGGGACATCAGAATTCTCCCTGTCGGGCTTTCCGTCGCCCCGCAATCCAGAAGGAGTCTCCGCGCACCTGTGTTCTCCACGAGAACGCCGATGGAGGCAAGAACCTCGAACGCTTCGTCGACGATTCGCCCGACGAGTGAGGTGCTGAGCAGGCGTGCAGTCGGACGAATATGCTCGTGAGGGATCATGGGGAAACCTCTTTCGGAGAGCTTGCATTCACAGAGGAACTGTTCCATCATCCGCAGAACAGTCGCCTATACTCGTTGCGATGCTCCTGCACAACCGGCGATGTTCAAAGCCGTCTACCGTGCACTGTGGTTCTGCGCCAGCGTCTTCCTCCCGGGTGTCGAAGCTCCGGGAAAAAGTGCGCACTGGCAGCAACATACACGGGGCTACAAGGGTCCCCAGTGCGTCAGCACGGGAGGAATCAAGGCAAGGAGACTGAAAACCAGCAATATGATCATGAGCGGGAGGAACCAACGCGCCCAGATCTCCCAGGGAATCCTGGCCACGCCGAGCACCCCCATGGTGACGGCCGACGTCGGAAGGATGGGATTGATGACCTCACAGAGCTGAAACGCCAGCACGGTCGTCTGCCGGGTGATGCCCACCAGGTCGCTCAACGGGGCCATGATCGGCATGGTCAGAGCGGCCTGGGCCGTGCCGGAATGCACGAAGAAATTGATGACCGCCTGGACCAGCAGCATCGAGTGCGCCGTGATAATGGCCGGCACGCTGGAGATCGTCGACGCGGCCCCATAGAGGATGGTGTCAAGCACGCCGGCCTGTTGAAGAAGAATCAGGACCGCCCTGCCGAGCCCGATGATAAGGGCCACGTTCATCATGTCGCGCGCCCCCGCGACAAAGCTCTCGGCCATTGACGACAACGGCATACGGCCGATGAGCCCCGCCAACAGTCCGATCGCGAGAAACAAGGCGGCAATCTCCTCCATATACCAACCCCACGCCAGTATCCCGATCACCAGGAGGACCATCCCAAGCCCGAGAACCGTCACTATGGCTCGAGGCCTCGGTCCCCAGGCAGCGAAGGGCTGGGCTGACGGATCATGCTCCGCAGCGCGCGTGCGGTCAAGCTCGTATACCGGACTGGATTGGGGATCGCGCCGGACCCGCTCAGCATAACGCACCACGAAGGTCGTGGAGATGGCCGTACCCAGAATCCAGAGGAGCAGGCGGTAGCCCAGGCCCGAATACAGGGGCAGATCGGCAAAGCTCTGGGCTATGCCTACGGTGAACGGATTAAAGAATGCGGCCGAAAATCCTATGGCCGAACCGAGGAACGGAATTGCCACGCCGACGATCGAGTCGTAACCCAGGGAGAGCGCAAGAGGAATGAAAATGAGAGCGAACGGAATGGCCTCTTCGGACATGCCGTATGACGCTCCAGCCGACGAGAAGATCAACATCAACGCCGGGATCATCGCCCGCCGCATACGTGGTCGCGCCACGAACCACTCGGACAAGCGCCTGATCCCGGCGTCCAGCGCGCGGGTGCGAGCGAGTATGTTGAACACGCCGCCGAAAATGAAGACCAGAACGATGATGAGCGCGCCTTCCTGAAAGCCCTTCACCGGTGCGATCAGCAGCCAGTGCGGAGCCAGAAGCGGTCTGGGTAGCGGATGGTACGTTCCGGGGACCGTGACCAGCCGGGTCTGCCCCTGGACCTGTTTCTCGACCCTCTGGAACGCCCCGGCGGGGAGTATCAGCCCCAGGATGTAGACCCCCAGGAGCAGGAGGGAGATGAGCACGAGCGTGTGCGGCAGCTTCAACCGCTGTTCCGGCAATCCACTCTTCAAGGTGTCCTCCTGGTGCTTCGCGCGCCACGAACATCAGCATCATGTGGGGAGGTGTCGTGGATCGGTGGCTACCCCACTTCTTCCAGCCTCGTTTCCTTGTATATCACACCCCGGCCGGCCAGCTCATCAAGCAGAAAGCGCACACACTCCGGCTGCGCACCCACCAGCTCCGGAGCGATGATGCCCCTGTGGGAGTACAGTCCCGCATTCATCATTCTGACGACCGATGTTGCCGTGTAGCCGGTTGTCCGGGCCATCGACAACGTCTTCGTGGCGGGGTCATAGCGGTCGACGAGGTCGTACTGAAAACCGCTGCGACGGCCCTCCTTTTTCCCTTTGACCGTCACGCGCATGACGGTGATATCCCCTTCATGATCCCCCATTTTCCATTTCGGGAAGAGCAGCGCAGCGGTGAGATCAAGAGGTCTGATCCGGATGCCATTGACCTCGACCGGTTCTTTGCTGAAGAAACCGGTCTCCCGGAGGATGGCCATCTTCTCGATGTGACCGGGATACCTGAGTGTTTTCTCCTTCATGTTGGTTGCCCGTATGTTCCGCAGCAGGGTACGCAGGCCGTCGGTATTGAATGCTT
>Ga0315283_10001037_pt1 | contig 21623 bp, 24 predicted proteins | sample YL17G09_0_MG_FD_204541 | JGI IMG/M metagenome (GOLD analysis project Ga0315283, IMG submission 204541) | Sediment microbial communities from Yellowstone Lake, YNP, Wyoming, USA - YL17G09_0 | ecosystem: Environmental > Aquatic > Freshwater > Lake > Sediment | place: USA: Wyoming | collected...
GGGCTAATGCCTGGCGAAAGGAGAATGGGAAAGTGAACTACAGAACAGATCATCTCTTGGCCGCTACCGCGATGCCGGCAGCCTCGGGGACGAAGACCATGGACATCTTGATCAAGAAGCCGATCTCTCGGATCGAGATGACCTATAGCACCACCAAGGTACTCGCCACCAACGCCTACGGCGTCCCGGCTTGTATCCCCAAGATTGAGCTGGTCGACGGCTCAAAACCCCTGCACAGCCTGTGCGGGTACACCAACCAAGCTCTGGCCTATTACTCCCGACCAGGCGTGGCCATGGAACATGGCCAGCACATCAGGACTCAGGAGGAAATCGGGATTTACGCCATCGACTTCGGACGCTTCCTCCATGACCCGCTCCTGGCCTTCGACCCGTCGCGGTTTGCCAATCCTCAGCTCAAAATAAGCTGGAACCGGGCGGCGTGCGATGCCAGCGTGGCGACAGACTCGCTGGAAATCTGGGCGGAGGTCTTCGACGACAAGGTGCCCAGTCCCATCGGTTTCTTGTCGGCTCGTGAGATCTGGTCGGGCAACTTCCTGGCCAACAACTCAGTGAACGAAGTACTCCTTCCCGAAGACGAGGTTATCAGACAACTCCTCGTCAGGGCCAACTATGCCGCCTATGAGCCTTGGTATCAAGTGGACATCGCCAAGCTGGACGAGGCCTCCGGGGGGGCGGTGATCTTTGACTACACCGACCTGGAGAAGTACTTCCAGCGCATGAAGTCCCGCTGGCCTATGATCAAAGTCCCCTTCATCGGTGGCTTTGATGGGGCAGCGGAAACCTTCTATGTCCCTCAGACCGACTACGACTCTTGGATCAACGGAGTGGGTGAGGGCGCATCTGGAGCCACTCACATTGGAGCGGCCTCAATAAAGGGAGGCTGTGCTGTCATGCACAGCACAGCGGGCGCTAACTTGGTCGGTGAGTCGGGCGGCTATCTGCCATGGCATACCTTCCAATTCCCGTTCGGCAACCAGCAGGATCCCATGGACTGGTATGATCCGGCCGGCAAGAGGCCGCGTTTGAGACTCACCTCGAACACGGCTGGGGTCAGCGGCGACGGCAATGTCGTCATCGAGACCATCCACAGGTACTAAGCGGCTTCAATCGTCCTGGAGGGGACCTGGTCCCCTCCAGGAACTGTAAAAGGGGGTGCGTGTGAACGACAAGAACGTGCAATGGGCCTATGTTACGGTGGACAGCATCCTGGCGGAGAAGCCCTGCTGGCTACATTGGGCTTACCTGGTAGTCTCGGCCAGCACCACTGACTCTGCCCTGTACGACGGGCACGACACAGGCGGCAACAAGATCGTCGACCTGAAGTCCGCGGTGGTTACCAACCACGAGTTCGCGCCGCCCAAGCCCCTCTTTTGCCAAAAGGGCCTGTTTGTGGACGTGGGCTCTAACGTCAGCGGTATCCTCGTTCAGTACGAGATGGACTAGGGAGTAACGATGTGCTCTATGTTCTGGCGCTTACTATTCCCGCCAACACCGCCGAGGCCACGCCTTATGAAGAGGACCTGAAGCTCACCGACGGCGTGATCACCCGCGTGGAGGTGGAGTTCCCGGCCGGCTGCCAGGGCCTGGCCCACAGCTACGCTCGCCAGGCGATCCACCAGGTCTTCCCCACCAATCCGGACGGAGATCTCTGCTCCGATAACTACGTCATCGCCTGGAATGACTACCAGGATATAGACGCGGATCCACGGATCCTGACCATCGGCGGGTGGAATACCGACGATACTTACGACCATACCATCACCTGGCGCATAGAGCTGACACCCAGGGAGATCGCCGAGAGGGGGCAGACTTCGATGACCATGCTTGACCGGCTAGGCAAGCTGCTGGGGTTGAAGTAGCCATGGCCAGCGGGCGGCCTGATTATCAGACCACCGTTTACGGCACCGTGGCCATCACCGGCGCCGTCACTGTCACAGGCACGGTTTCCATCTCTGGGGCGGTCACGGTCACCGGCGCCGTCACTGTCACAGGCACGGTGGCCATCTCTGGGACGGTCACGGTCACCGGCGCCGTCACTGTCACAGGCTCGGTCACCGTCAGCGGCACGGTGGCCATCTCCGGCACCGTCACCGTCTCAGGGGCCGTTACGGTCACCGGCACGGTGAGCATCACGGGAACGGTCACCATCACGGGTGCGGTCACAGTCACCGGCACGGTGACCGTCAGCGGGACGGTGGCCATCTCGGGGACGGTCACAGTCACCGGCGCCGTCACTGTCACCGGCACGGTGGCCATCTCCGGAACGGTCACCGTCAGCGGGGCGGTCACGGTCACCGGCGCCGTCACTGTCACAGGCACGGTGGCCATCTCTGGGACGGTCACGGTCACCGGCGCCGTCACTGTCACAGGCTCGGTCACCGTCACCGGCACGGTGGCCATCTCCGGAACGGTTACCATCTCCGGATCGGTGAGTATCACCGGCTCTGTCACCATCAGCGGCGCTGTCACCATCACCTCCGGGGCCGTTACCATCACCACCTCGGGCGGCACCAACATCATCATCGACAAGCTGCTCCAGGACGCCTACACCGGCCGGAACGTTACCATCTCTAATGACAACGGTGTGGGCGGTCCGACTGCGCCGCCGCAGAACTTGGCCGCGGGGACTTACAGGGGCAAGTACTACCCCCGGGGCTGCCGGGGGTTCCTGGGGACCCTGGCCATCTACTGCATACGCACGGGCGCTGGCACGGTCACCCTCTCATATGCTCCGCAGCCTGGCATAGGAGCTGTGGGGTCGGTCACTATCACCCCAACGACCGGCTGGAATTGGGGTGCCCAGGTAGTCAAAAGGTTCTGGAACTACGACAGCCTCTTCGTCTGGATTTCTGCCTGCTCTGCCGATGTGTCCTGGGGGTACGAGGACATAGCAGTGGACGAAAGCCTGGAATCTTCCGACTCCGGAGTGACCTGGCTGCCGGGGCACTTCAAGCTATACGCCCGGGCGGCCATTCAGAGTGCCACCGTTGGCGACCTGCCGGTCTCCGGCACGGTGAACAATGTGCCCATACCAGGGACGGCGAGCTTGGGCACCGGCGCCGGAGTAAACGTCCCCGGCAGCAGTACGGCCACCATCCTGACCATCAATGGCGCGGGTTACTGTGATCTGATTACATACGAGATATCCGCGGCGGCCGCCTCCGACGACTGTAAGCTCAAGATCGAGTGCGACGGCGTCGAGGTCTTCAACGTCGCGCCGGTGACTCTCAATGCCTATGGCTTCGGCTCATCTAGTCCCGGGATATCCCTCGGGAAATTTACCACGGACGGAATTTGCGCCTTGTGGATAACCCACCGCTGGGAGTTCCGGAGGAGCCTGGTGATCAAGGCCGAGGCGGTCTCCGCCACGGCCCAAACCGTCGAGGCCGGGGCCTATCCCAACCTCATCAAGTAACGAAAGGGGGGTATACCATGACCATGCCAAAGCAGCAGCTCTCGGTCCAGCTCTCCATCCAGGAGGTGTACGACTGCACCTGCGCCAAGTGCCAGAAGCGGATCAAAGACCTGGTGCGGGGCAAGATCTCGGACCAGATGGTGGACCAGGTCATCAAAGGAGGCCCGGCCGCGGGCGGATAAGATGCTGGCCAGGGTGCTTGTCTGTGTCTGCCTGGCGGTGTTGGTGACCGCGGCGATCGCCTGGTGGAGGATTAAGAGGTGACATGCCCACTGGGGTCTATCCCCGGACGGACCCGCCCTGGCCCCACTGTCCGGGCTGTCGGATGCCCATTGAGATGGGAGTTACCGGGCACGGCCGGCGGGCCTGGTTCTGCCTCTCCTGGTCCTGCCGTTACGCCGATACGGCCGTGGAGGCCTGGTACAAGGGGTACACCGACAACGAGGCTCATTTCCGGCGCACCTATGAGCGCCGCCGAGAGAGAGAAGGGAGAGAATAATGTCATGGTCTGATGTGGTAACCAAGCTAACCTCGCGCAAGCTGTGGGTGGCCATCGGGGCCATCATCGGAGTCTGGGTCAGCCCGGACGTCTCGGGCACAATCCAGGCAGTGATCACCGGAGTGGTGGCGGCCGCCTATGCCCTGGCGGAGGGGGTTGCGGATGCTGGACGGCGATCATAGAGAGTGGCTTATGCGGGACGCCACCATCATCACCCTGGCCTATCTCGGCGTCTGCGTGGTGGTCACCCTGGGCCTGGTTGTCTGCATTCTCGCCGGTCATAATGGGGTCCTGATCAAGGCCCTCATCGGGATATCCGGCGCCGTCTTCGGGACCAACCTCTGGGCCCTGCTCAAGAGCAAGCACAAATAGAAAGGGGGTGACATCATGAGAGCAACCATCCTGGTGATCCTGGAAGACACGGACATGAAGCAAGCCGCGCTGGTTAAAGAACTGATCGACAAGGCAGTTGAGAAGATCCCCAAGGTAGAGACCGAGATCTCCATCCGGGGCAAATAGAGAAGGGGCGCTGAATGGCCTTCCCTCTGTGGGGGACTATCAAGGAGTACATCCTGGGGGCCTGGTCCTGGCTGGACGACCCTATTGAGGGGCTCTGGGACGGATTCCGGACTAAGGTCCTTGGGGCCTGGTCCTGGCTCAACACCATCGATGACAAGATAGCGGACCGGGTTCGCTCGGTTTGGCCCATTCTGGGCGACGTCTGGGCCACTATCCGGGATCAAGTCGTGAGGACCTGGCCCTGGATCAACTCCATCGACGACAAGATAGCGGATCGGGTTCGCTCGGTTTGGCCCATTCTGGGCGACGTCTGGGCCACTATCCGGGATCAAGTCGTGAGGACCTGGCCCTGGCTCAACGACCCCATCGAGGGGCTCTGGGACGGATTCCAGACTAAGGTCCTCGGGGCCTGGTCCTGGCTCAACACCATCGACGACCGCATCCGGGACACGGTCAGCTCTCGTTGGACCTGGCTGAACACCATCGATGACCGGATCAAAGACATCGCCTGGTCCCACATCGCGCCCAAGTTGGGAGACTGGTTCTGGTCCTTCGTCGTGTTGAATGTGACCCTGGTGAGTAAGATCGGCTACCGCGTCCTGAGCACCCTCTGGAACATGGAGTGGGACGACAATAACAAGGAGGCTAAGTAATGGCGACGCTGGGGGATAAGGTCACCGAGACCATTGTCAATGCCCTGGGCAAAGGGATCGAGGGCGGCGCCGCGAAGCACAAAGACCGGCTGGGGGAGCTGGTAAAGCCCCTGGTGACCGAATACCTGAGCTCGCTGCCGGAAAACCATCCCCTGCAGACTCAGCTCGAATCATTCAAGTCCAACACATCGTTCATGGACATCCTGGCCTGGTTCGTCGGCCTGATTCCCGGGATCGTCCAGATTATCTGGGCCCTGGGGGATCCTTATGCCGAGGAGGGCCGCCAGTGGGCCAACTCCTCGAATCCCCTGAAGATCGCGGGGCCAGGGCAGCTCACACTGGCCGCAATGCGCGGGCATGGCCAGGAGCTCCGCATCACTGATAGCTTTGAAAGACTGGGATTTGGGCCCAGGCAGCAACAGGTATTTCACGCCGCCGCCAGGCAGATCCTGGATGCCGGCGAGGTGCGCGAGGCCAGTCTGCGCGGGATATCCTTCGGGGCCAGCGCCGATGATTACCTGGCCAAGTTCGGATATACGACCGAGGAGATCTCGGCCCTCAAGGAACTCTGGCAACGCCTCCCCGGAGTCCAGGACGTTATCCGGATGGCCGTCAAAGAGGCCTTCACCCCGGAGATCGCCGAGAAGTTCGGGCAGTACGCCGATCTGCCGCCGAAGTTCGTGGAGCTGGCCGCCAAGCAGGGCCTCAGCGCCGAGGTGGCCGGGTGGTATTGGGCGGCGCACTGGGATCTGCCCTCAACTACCCAGGGCTACGAGATGCTGCACCGCGGCGTCATTAAAGAGGAGGAGTTGGACCTGCTGCTCCGGGCCCAGGACGTCATGCCCTGGTGGCGCGACAAGCTCAAGGCCATCGCCTTCAACCCGCTGACCCGCGTCGACGTCCGCCGCATGTACCAGCTCGGCGTGCTAGACGAGGCCGGCGTGATCAGGGCTTACAAGGAGCTGGGCTACAACGACGAGAACTCCCAGCGCATGCTGGAGTTCACCAAGGTCTACTACGGGCCGGAAGATGAGACCGGGGAGGAGGCGGACCGCGACTGGACCAAGGCCGAGATCCTCGATGGCTACCGCAAGCGCATCATCACCGCCGACCAGACCCGGATGGCCCTCCGGGAGATGAGCTACAACGAAGCCAAGATCGACTTCTTCCTGGCCAGGGAGGATCTCAAGGCGGTGCAGACCCGCAAAGAGGCCTATATCGATCGCTGGCACAGCCTCTATATCGAGGGCATCGCGTCGGCCGATGAGGTCAGCAACAGCCTGGTGGATGTCGGGGTGACCAAGGCGGAGGTAGACGAGCTGCTGCCCCTGTGGTACCTGGAGCGGATCCAGCGGGTGACTAAGCCTACTCGCGCCGAGCTCAACCGATTCCTCAAGAAAGGCATCATCACCCAGGCCAGGTGGACCCAGGAGCTCCAGCTTATGGGTTACAGCGATGAGTACATCGAGTGGTACCTGGCCGACGCCCAGGCCGAATAATGTGGAGGTAACCGATGGCAGAGAAGACGCCGGCGAAGATCAACGAGGCCCAGCAGATCCTGGACCTGGCCAAGAAGGCCCGGCCGGGAACCGCCCCTGGCCAGCCGATACCCCCCTTGAACCCGACCGGGAAGCCGCCTGCCAAAAGGTAGACCAAGCCCCGGTCGGGGCACCTCTACACTGGGTCCAAAAGGGGAAGTACTTCCCCTGGTCCGACCGATCCCCCGGCTGCCGGCGAGTTCTGACAGATTTATGACCGCCTGGCCCGCTGCCACAACGGACGGATCGCCCAGAAGTAGATCGGCCCGCCGATCGATGTCGCAATGGCGAGGAACATCAGCATCCCGAACACGGGGACGCCAGGGACGCCGGCGAAGGCGCAGAACACCCATAGGAAGCCAAATCCTCCGACGCAGGCCAGGCTACCTAGCAAGGTAACCAGGCCCCACTTGAAGTTGCTCATTACTCCACCTCCTGCACCATATTAGTCGCCGGCAGACCCATGGCCACGTCCCCGGAGGCCAAATGAGAGGAATCTGTGACATTCCCTCGTCAAACATTATGTAATGGTCTCGCACGGTTTCCACACAACTGTGTCTTGTGGTCTGCACAATTGCGCGGAGGCCGCCTACTTAATCTGACAGGGAATCAAGTTAAGTGGTAGTCTCAGAGGAGGGGTCTGGGCTCTGAGCCCGATGGGGTCGCTTCCTATTGATACTAGAGATGCGCCTTCAGACCCCTCCCCTGACCATTGCTTGACAAACCCACTAGCGACTGATCTATAATAGCACCACTCTAGTATCAATAGGGAGGTGTTATGCGGCGGCCCTCAAAATCCCGGGCGGTCGATCCGGATCGCCATTACCAGCTACCTCACCCGGACCTGGTCTGCGTCCCCCCAGCTCTCATTGAGCGCACCCAGGCCGATCTCCTCCTCTACATGTCCCTCTGGGACCAACTCGGCCTGCAGGCCGGCAAGCTGGCCCGCGACCTGGCGGACCTGGAGGCCTCCGGAGGCTGTCCGAACGACCTGGCGCAGGCCCTCAGTGAAGCCGGCCGGATGTTTTTGCAGACCTCTCCCCCCCCCTGCGCGCGCGCGCGCAATACTGATGATGATGTATATATATCCAGTAACCCAGATCTAACATCATCATCGAACGGGGGATTGTTAAGGGGGTGTGCAGACATCAAATCCAAGGGGGACCTGATCGATGCTCTGGAATCTTTGGGATTAATGGGTGCCCGGGACTTCATCGAGAACCACGGCCAGGCCCGGGTCAAGGCGGCGCTGCTCTTGGCTCTGTCCAAGCCGCCGAAGTCCTTCACCAACCTCCCCGGCTTCATCGTTCGCCTGGTGGAGAAGCCCGGGAGAATTCCCTCTCTGGATTCCATCCGGAGATCTCGCCATACCAAGCCTGACTATTTGGGCGGCCGCTACGGCCACGTGGTGCAGACATGAAGACCCACGACCTGGTCGCCGCTTTCCTCAACGCCGGCCGAGCCAGGGGCCTCAGCCCGCGGACTATTGCCTGGTATGAGATCATGCTTCGCCGGTTCTCCACGGTCTACCCGCAGCTCCCCCGCAAGGTAGAGGCGATCGAGGAGTTCCTGGGAGGCCTCCAGGTAGGCGACGAGTCCCGTCATGGCTACTATCGGACGCTCAAGGTCTTCTATTCGTGGTGTGAGAAGAGGTACGGGGTGGCCAATCCGCTGAAAGAAGTGACACCTCCCAAGCGTCGCAGAAAGCTGCCCCGTACCCTCTCTTCTACCGAGATCGGCTGCCTGTTCCTGGTCCGGCTTTCGAAGCGCGATCGCGCCCTGGTCTCGCTGCTACTCGATACCGGGGTCAGGATCGGCGAGGCCCTCAGCCTGCAGCCCCAGGACATCGGGACGGACAGCATCATGGTCAACGGCAAGACCGGCCCCAGAGAAGCCCCCATCAGCCCGGAGGTGCGCAGCCAGCTCTTGGATGTCGCCGGCGATGTTTATGTCTTCGCCGGCCGGCCAGGTCACCTCACTGTGACTTGGGGCTACTGTATCGTCCGGGCGGCCTTCCTGGCTGCCGGGATCCGCGGCCGCAAGCTGGGACCGCACACCCTGAGGCATACCTTCGGCCGCCACTTCATCATGGCCGGCGGCGACGCCTTCAGCCTGCAGAAGATACTGGGGCACACCGACATCCAGACCACGCGGATCTACGTAGAGCTCAACACCACCGACATCATCCGCCAGCACCATAAGTTCACGCCGATCAGAGCGGCCCTGGCCCCGCGCCAGGGTCGCCTGATCGACGAAGCCGAGGACATCATCCGCAAAATAGGGAGAGGGGAGGGTCAGTGATGGCGAGGCAAGCCAAGTGTTCCGTGTGCCAGATACGATATGTGTGGGTAAGGAATCACCCCTTGCGGGCCGCTCTGTGCCCTGCCAGCGGGGGCCCATTGCAGCAGACAACCTACATGTCCAGTCTGCAGGTAAGCTATCGTGCACCCGCCCACAAGAGAGGGGAGGGCTAACCACAACCATGGCCAAGACAGCGAGATGTGACAAGTGCCGGATCAGGTGGGACATCAAAGTAATGGACCAGACGCCCCTGCGAGAGATGCGTTGCCCTTACTGCTGCGGGACGGTGAAGCCCGTCAGGTCAATAGGCGGTCCGGGCTTAGAGTACAAACTCCAGCAAGGGGAGCCTGAGCATGGGTTACCAACCTGGGGCCGCGAAAAAGCAAACGCCGCCGCCAAGGGAGGAGGATCCTGACATGCCGAAGAAGAAGTATGTCACCAGATTCCAGGATCAGGCCGTGATCGCGCAGCAGTTAGGGCCGGCTCGGATCCAGGCGGCCAGGGACCGCCTCTGCGCCAAATGCATATTCAAGGAGCAGCACGGCCGTCCCTGCCACCTGCTGCCTTTAGAACCCGAGGGCAAAGACTGCCAGTACCACAACACGGGAGCCCAATATCCCAAGGAGGTGGAGTGGAATGTCCGATCATAGGATTCGCCTGACAGACCGGGAGATCAAGCTGGCCAGGTGCGCCGCCATCGCCCTGTGCTGGGCCATGCTGCCAAAGGACGAGGAGCTGTCCGGGGAATACCGGCAGCTCGGAGACCGCCTGTCGTGCACCAAGGCTGGCGGTCAGACCAAAGCCGTTCGCCAGGCCCGCAAACGCTCCCTGCAGGAGCCCTCGGTAAGATGACTCCCATTACCTGCGAGGTGTGCCAGCTTAGGCTGGGAGTGAGGGATGATCTCGGGATCGATGCCCTGATCCTGGAGATCCACCTCCACACCTATCACCCTGACGTCCTGCCCTGGGCGTGTGCTACGTGCGCCTATGTGCCCCCTGGGGTGACGGGCGTCCGCTGCACTGATATCCAGGACGGGGTGAGCTGCATGATGTACCGCCCGAGGCCGGCATGGCTAAGGATCTGACTGATGAAGAGATCGCCCGGAGATGCCCTGGCTGCCAGTTCGCCAAGTGGCATGTCGGGCGCTGTGAGTGTACCCGCAAGGTGTGCAAATACCGCACGTCGTACAAGTCCCGCCTGTTCAAAGACGGGCCAAGAGGAGGCCGATCGTGATGCTTGATGTGCCGATGCTGGATATGCCGATAGAGCTGCGCCAGGCGATCTATCACGCCTCGGAAGCCCTGGACTACCTGACCCGCTACCTGGATCGACATCCCACCGATGAGTTGCGGTCCAAAGAGCTACTCCGGACTGCCGGTAAACTATCCATCGGGCTGATCGGGCTGCCCAGGTTCGCCAAACAGGATCCCGCGCCGCCGCCGGCCGTAATTCCCTCCTCGGCGAGTGACCACGCCACGGAGAGAACCGCACTGGCGGCGGCTCCTCCATCAAATCTACAGGAGGTGACCCACAGTGCAGACTCAGAGAGTATCCATAGTCCAGATCAAGATCCCGCAGGTCCGCGTGACGATGGTGCACTCCCCGGAGGTGCAGGAGCTGATGAGGGGCACCATGGCGCGGCTGGGCAACCTGACTCCGGTGATCCTGACCAAGACCGGGGATGACTACACCCTGGTCGATGGCCTCCACCGTATCCAGGAGGCGCAGGCCACTGGCGCCACGGAGATCGACGCGGTCATCTATGAGGGCGGGCCTGATGCAAACCTATTGCTTAACCTCACGCTCAACCAGGTGCGGGGCAAGGCCCGAGCCTCTGAAATGGTCTCTGTTATCGAGCAGCTCACCAAGGTCCACAACCTGGACTCGGAGGAGATCTCCAAGCGCACCGGCTTAACGCGCGAGTACATCGAGAAGCTCTGGAAGATCACCGAGGCCTCGTTGTCGGTCCGTGAAGCCCTGGACCAGGAGCTGATCGGCGTGGGCGCCGCCTGGGAGATCTCGCGCCTGCCCAGCCACGAACAGCAGGACTACCTGGTATCGATGCAAGGCATCTGGAAGATGTCGGCCAAGGACCTGCACAACTATGTCAACGACATCATCAAGCTGATGCGGGCGCCCACGGCGGCGGCGCCTGCGCCGCAACTGCCACCGCCAACGCTGCCCAAGTGTGACGGCTGCAAGAGAGACACGGAGATGAAGTACCTGCGGCCCATAGTGATCTGCCCCAACTGCTACGGCGTGGTGTATAAGGCCATCAAAGATGCTGCTGAGTCCGCGGCCGCGGAGCCCGAGGCCTCCGGATAGACCCGCCCCCCCATGAAAATTGGGCAGCCTGAATTTCAAGCGGGAGCACGCGGTCCGGCCTTTGACTCAGGCCTTAAAAGCCCGAGGGTGAGCCTCGACCTTGAAACGAGCCGCGAAGCCGGCGCCGTCCTTTGTAATGACGAAGTCCCAACCCCGGTAAGCGTGGTCTTTCAGGTACGGCTGAAGGGCGGCGGCGAGTTTCGAGGAGACCACCGAAAAGGTCTTGCTCGCAGGGAGGGAGTCTACTTCGTCGACCTGGAAGACCAGGGTCTTGAGTCTCTTGGTCTTCCCTGTGTCGGGATCGGTGATGTCTCGGTCTACGAGGTAGTCATCGGTGAAGTGAAGGCGGCGGGGCACACCAGGCGCCAGGGCAACGTAGTTCATCAACATGGGCAGATCCTCCGTTATCTCATTCGCCGGCGTACAGGTCCGGCTCCATCATGCGGTGAGCCAACTCCGGATCCGGATGTTCTTGCATTAAGAGCTGCGCCTCCGCGGCGGTGATGGAATGGTAGACCGGAGTACTGCCTTGCGTCTTCCGGCCCTCACACACCCATCCATTTTCCGTATCCAGCCACACCTTGACGCTGCCGGGGGACAGGCCGATGATCAGGCGCATCAGCATCGACGCCCTGGGGAACGGGGCGCCGATCTGGGTCAAGAGGCTGGAGCGCAGCGCCCGCAGCTCCGACACCACCGGCAGGTTAAGAGAGAACGGCGACAGCCCCATGGTGCGCAATGCTCCGTTGACGGTGGTGATCTGATTCCAGCGATACTTGCAGGGCATCTCCTCTACTCCACTCCCAGCGCCGTCCGGAGGCGCTTCTTCTCCGCCCTGGCTGCCTGGTACTCCGGAGTCCAGTACTTGTGCATGGACTCGATGAAGTCCGCCACCCAGAGCGGGTTGAAGATGTCCAGGCGGATCCCGCTGGCCTTGCACATGTCCTCGACCATGGCCGTGGCCCAGGGGATCACCAGCACCAGCTCCAGGGGCCGGTCCAGGTAGGGCTGCAGCTCGGGTGTAGCCGCTACCACGCCTTTGTAGCACAGGAGATCTCCGATACCGTCGCGGGGTCGGAAGACCTTGGCCTCCGCCAGGATCAAGCGTCCGGACGTTATCACCACCGCGTCCGCCTCCAGGCGCCAGGGCCGGCTGGCCTTGATGGCCCGGTAGAGGCCGATCTTGGCCGTCAACTCTTCCTGGATAGCGCCCAGTGGGCAGCCGAGGATGTGCTGGTCCTTCGGGTATCTCTCCGCCCTCCACTCCGATATCAGCCGGCGCTCTCGTTGTTCACCCATGGACAGGATCCTCCCTGTCCGCATTATACCCCCATGGGGCAACGACCCCCTATCGGAACATTGACAAGCCACGTTACACGGTATAGTGTGCAACTAGGACCGGGGCCTAGGAGCATTCTGGGAACTTCCCGGTCCTATGCTTTTGGGTCCCGGAATTATTATCAGGAGGTCATCATATGGCGATCACAGTCAAATCCGGAGACTCCGCAGCCAAGAAATACGCCGATAATGCCGGCAGGTCGGCAGAGGCGTACAAGAACGGCGCCGTTGCGGCCGCTTCTCAGTGGGCCAGCAACACCCAGGCCGCCGCGCCCAACTTCAAGCAGGCCATCCAGGCCGCGGGCATCGATCAGCGATTTGCTCGAGGCGTGGCCAAGGCCGGCGCCGGCAAGTATGCCGAGAAGATCAACGCCGTGGGCGGCGACCGGTACGCACCAGGGGTTGCAGCGGGCGCTGCCGACTTCCGGGCCGGCGTCGAACCCTACCTGCAGACCATGGCCGCCCTGACCCTGGCCCCCCGCAAGCCGCGCGGTGACCCAGGCAACCTCAAACGAGTCGAACAGATCACCAGCGCCAACCATATGAAGCGCTTGGCCCTGCTCGGCTCCAGCGTGGGCTAATGCCTGGCGAAAGGAGAATGGGAAAGTGAACTACAGAACAGATCATCTCTTGGCCGCTACCGCGATGCCGGCAGCCTCGGGGACGAAGACCATGGACATCTTGATCAAGAAGCCGATCTCTCGGATCGAGATGACCTATAGCACCACCAAGGTACTCGCCACCAACGCCTACGGCGTCCCGGCTTGTATCCCCAAGATTGAGCTGGTCGACGGCTCAAAACCCCTGCACAGCCTGTGCGGGTACACCAACCAAGCTCTGGCCTATTACTCCCGACCAGGCGTGGCCATGGAACATGGCCAGCACATCAGGACTCAGGAGGAAATCGGGATTTACGCCATCGACTTCGGACGCTTCCTCCATGACCCGCTCCTGGCCTTCGACCCGTCGCGGTTTGCCAATCCTCAGCTCAAAATAAGCTGGAACCGGGCGGCGTGCGATGCCAGCGTGGCGACAGACTCGCTGGAAATCTGGGCGGAGGTCTTCGACGACAAGGTGCCCAGTCCCATCGGTTTCTTGTCGGCTCGTGAGATCTGGTCGGGCAACTTCCTGGCCAACAACTCAGTGAACGAAGTACTCCTTCCCGAAGACGAGGTTATCAGACAACTCCTCGTCAGGGCCAACTATGCCGCCTATGAGCCTTGGTATCAAGTGGACATCGCCAAGCTGGACGAGGCCTCCGGGGGGGCGGTGATCTTTGACTACACCGACCTGGAGAAGTACTTCCAGCGCATGAAGTCCCGCTGGCCTATGATCAAAGTCCCCTTCATCGGTGGCTTTGATGGGGCAGCGGAAACCTTCTATGTCCCTCAGACCGACTACGACTCTTGGATCAACGGAGTGGGTGAGGGCGCATCTGGAGCCACTCACATTGGAGCGGCCTCAATAAAGGGAGGCTGTGCTGTCATGCACAGCACAGCGGGCGCTAACTTGGTCGGTGAGTCGGGCGGCTATCTGCCATGGCATACCTTCCAATTCCCGTTCGGCAACCAGCAGGATCCCATGGACTGGTATGATCCGGCCGGCAAGAGGCCGCGTTTGAGACTCACCTCGAACACGGCTGGGGTCAGCGGCGACGGCAATGTCGTCATCGAGACCATCCACAGGTACTAAGCGGCTTCAATCGTCCTGGAGGGGACCTGGTCCCCTCCAGGAACTGTAAAAGGGGGTGCGTGTGAACGACAAGAACGTGCAATGGGCCTATGTTACGGTGGACAGCATCCTGGCGGAGAAGCCCTGCTGGCTACATTGGGCTTACCTGGTAGTCTCGGCCAGCACCACTGACTCTGCCCTGTACGACGGGCACGACACAGGCGGCAACAAGATCGTCGACCTGAAGTCCGCGGTGGTTACCAACCACGAGTTCGCGCCGCCCAAGCCCCTCTTTTGCCAAAAGGGCCTGTTTGTGGACGTGGGCTCTAACGTCAGCGGTATCCTCGTTCAGTACGAGATGGACTAGGGAGTAACGATGTGCTCTATGTTCTGGCGCTTACTATTCCCGCCAACACCGCCGAGGCCACGCCTTATGAAGAGGACCTGAAGCTCACCGACGGCGTGATCACCCGCGTGGAGGTGGAGTTCCCGGCCGGCTGCCAGGGCCTGGCCCACAGCTACGCTCGCCAGGCGATCCACCAGGTCTTCCCCACCAATCCGGACGGAGATCTCTGCTCCGATAACTACGTCATCGCCTGGAATGACTACCAGGATATAGACGCGGATCCACGGATCCTGACCATCGGCGGGTGGAATACCGACGATACTTACGACCATACCATCACCTGGCGCATAGAGCTGACACCCAGGGAGATCGCCGAGAGGGGGCAGACTTCGATGACCATGCTTGACCGGCTAGGCAAGCTGCTGGGGTTGAAGTAGCCATGGCCAGCGGGCGGCCTGATTATCAGACCACCGTTTACGGCACCGTGGCCATCACCGGCGCCGTCACTGTCACAGGCACGGTTTCCATCTCTGGGGCGGTCACGGTCACCGGCGCCGTCACTGTCACAGGCACGGTGGCCATCTCTGGGACGGTCACGGTCACCGGCGCCGTCACTGTCACAGGCTCGGTCACCGTCAGCGGCACGGTGGCCATCTCCGGCACCGTCACCGTCTCAGGGGCCGTTACGGTCACCGGCACGGTGAGCATCACGGGAACGGTCACCATCACGGGTGCGGTCACAGTCACCGGCACGGTGACCGTCAGCGGGACGGTGGCCATCTCGGGGACGGTCACAGTCACCGGCGCCGTCACTGTCACCGGCACGGTGGCCATCTCCGGAACGGTCACCGTCAGCGGGGCGGTCACGGTCACCGGCGCCGTCACTGTCACAGGCACGGTGGCCATCTCTGGGACGGTCACGGTCACCGGCGCCGTCACTGTCACAGGCTCGGTCACCGTCACCGGCACGGTGGCCATCTCCGGAACGGTTACCATCTCCGGATCGGTGAGTATCACCGGCTCTGTCACCATCAGCGGCGCTGTCACCATCACCTCCGGGGCCGTTACCATCACCACCTCGGGCGGCACCAACATCATCATCGACAAGCTGCTCCAGGACGCCTACACCGGCCGGAACGTTACCATCTCTAATGACAACGGTGTGGGCGGTCCGACTGCGCCGCCGCAGAACTTGGCCGCGGGGACTTACAGGGGCAAGTACTACCCCCGGGGCTGCCGGGGGTTCCTGGGGACCCTGGCCATCTACTGCATACGCACGGGCGCTGGCACGGTCACCCTCTCATATGCTCCGCAGCCTGGCATAGGAGCTGTGGGGTCGGTCACTATCACCCCAACGACCGGCTGGAATTGGGGTGCCCAGGTAGTCAAAAGGTTCTGGAACTACGACAGCCTCTTCGTCTGGATTTCTGCCTGCTCTGCCGATGTGTCCTGGGGGTACGAGGACATAGCAGTGGACGAAAGCCTGGAATCTTCCGACTCCGGAGTGACCTGGCTGCCGGGGCACTTCAAGCTATACGCCCGGGCGGCCATTCAGAGTGCCACCGTTGGCGACCTGCCGGTCTCCGGCACGGTGAACAATGTGCCCATACCAGGGACGGCGAGCTTGGGCACCGGCGCCGGAGTAAACGTCCCCGGCAGCAGTACGGCCACCATCCTGACCATCAATGGCGCGGGTTACTGTGATCTGATTACATACGAGATATCCGCGGCGGCCGCCTCCGACGACTGTAAGCTCAAGATCGAGTGCGACGGCGTCGAGGTCTTCAACGTCGCGCCGGTGACTCTCAATGCCTATGGCTTCGGCTCATCTAGTCCCGGGATATCCCTCGGGAAATTTACCACGGACGGAATTTGCGCCTTGTGGATAACCCACCGCTGGGAGTTCCGGAGGAGCCTGGTGATCAAGGCCGAGGCGGTCTCCGCCACGGCCCAAACCGTCGAGGCCGGGGCCTATCCCAACCTCATCAAGTAACGAAAGGGGGGTATACCATGACCATGCCAAAGCAGCAGCTCTCGGTCCAGCTCTCCATCCAGGAGGTGTACGACTGCACCTGCGCCAAGTGCCAGAAGCGGATCAAAGACCTGGTGCGGGGCAAGATCTCGGACCAGATGGTGGACCAGGTCATCAAAGGAGGCCCGGCCGCGGGCGGATAAGATGCTGGCCAGGGTGCTTGTCTGTGTCTGCCTGGCGGTGTTGGTGACCGCGGCGATCGCCTGGTGGAGGATTAAGAGGTGACATGCCCACTGGGGTCTATCCCCGGACGGACCCGCCCTGGCCCCACTGTCCGGGCTGTCGGATGCCCATTGAGATGGGAGTTACCGGGCACGGCCGGCGGGCCTGGTTCTGCCTCTCCTGGTCCTGCCGTTACGCCGATACGGCCGTGGAGGCCTGGTACAAGGGGTACACCGACAACGAGGCTCATTTCCGGCGCACCTATGAGCGCCGCCGAGAGAGAGAAGGGAGAGAATAATGTCATGGTCTGATGTGGTAACCAAGCTAACCTCGCGCAAGCTGTGGGTGGCCATCGGGGCCATCATCGGAGTCTGGGTCAGCCCGGACGTCTCGGGCACAATCCAGGCAGTGATCACCGGAGTGGTGGCGGCCGCCTATGCCCTGGCGGAGGGGGTTGCGGATGCTGGACGGCGATCATAGAGAGTGGCTTATGCGGGACGCCACCATCATCACCCTGGCCTATCTCGGCGTCTGCGTGGTGGTCACCCTGGGCCTGGTTGTCTGCATTCTCGCCGGTCATAATGGGGTCCTGATCAAGGCCCTCATCGGGATATCCGGCGCCGTCTTCGGGACCAACCTCTGGGCCCTGCTCAAGAGCAAGCACAAATAGAAAGGGGGTGACATCATGAGAGCAACCATCCTGGTGATCCTGGAAGACACGGACATGAAGCAAGCCGCGCTGGTTAAAGAACTGATCGACAAGGCAGTTGAGAAGATCCCCAAGGTAGAGACCGAGATCTCCATCCGGGGCAAATAGAGAAGGGGCGCTGAATGGCCTTCCCTCTGTGGGGGACTATCAAGGAGTACATCCTGGGGGCCTGGTCCTGGCTGGACGACCCTATTGAGGGGCTCTGGGACGGATTCCGGACTAAGGTCCTTGGGGCCTGGTCCTGGCTCAACACCATCGATGACAAGATAGCGGACCGGGTTCGCTCGGTTTGGCCCATTCTGGGCGACGTCTGGGCCACTATCCGGGATCAAGTCGTGAGGACCTGGCCCTGGATCAACTCCATCGACGACAAGATAGCGGATCGGGTTCGCTCGGTTTGGCCCATTCTGGGCGACGTCTGGGCCACTATCCGGGATCAAGTCGTGAGGACCTGGCCCTGGCTCAACGACCCCATCGAGGGGCTCTGGGACGGATTCCAGACTAAGGTCCTCGGGGCCTGGTCCTGGCTCAACACCATCGACGACCGCATCCGGGACACGGTCAGCTCTCGTTGGACCTGGCTGAACACCATCGATGACCGGATCAAAGACATCGCCTGGTCCCACATCGCGCCCAAGTTGGGAGACTGGTTCTGGTCCTTCGTCGTGTTGAATGTGACCCTGGTGAGTAAGATCGGCTACCGCGTCCTGAGCACCCTCTGGAACATGGAGTGGGACGACAATAACAAGGAGGCTAAGTAATGGCGACGCTGGGGGATAAGGTCACCGAGACCATTGTCAATGCCCTGGGCAAAGGGATCGAGGGCGGCGCCGCGAAGCACAAAGACCGGCTGGGGGAGCTGGTAAAGCCCCTGGTGACCGAATACCTGAGCTCGCTGCCGGAAAACCATCCCCTGCAGACTCAGCTCGAATCATTCAAGTCCAACACATCGTTCATGGACATCCTGGCCTGGTTCGTCGGCCTGATTCCCGGGATCGTCCAGATTATCTGGGCCCTGGGGGATCCTTATGCCGAGGAGGGCCGCCAGTGGGCCAACTCCTCGAATCCCCTGAAGATCGCGGGGCCAGGGCAGCTCACACTGGCCGCAATGCGCGGGCATGGCCAGGAGCTCCGCATCACTGATAGCTTTGAAAGACTGGGATTTGGGCCCAGGCAGCAACAGGTATTTCACGCCGCCGCCAGGCAGATCCTGGATGCCGGCGAGGTGCGCGAGGCCAGTCTGCGCGGGATATCCTTCGGGGCCAGCGCCGATGATTACCTGGCCAAGTTCGGATATACGACCGAGGAGATCTCGGCCCTCAAGGAACTCTGGCAACGCCTCCCCGGAGTCCAGGACGTTATCCGGATGGCCGTCAAAGAGGCCTTCACCCCGGAGATCGCCGAGAAGTTCGGGCAGTACGCCGATCTGCCGCCGAAGTTCGTGGAGCTGGCCGCCAAGCAGGGCCTCAGCGCCGAGGTGGCCGGGTGGTATTGGGCGGCGCACTGGGATCTGCCCTCAACTACCCAGGGCTACGAGATGCTGCACCGCGGCGTCATTAAAGAGGAGGAGTTGGACCTGCTGCTCCGGGCCCAGGACGTCATGCCCTGGTGGCGCGACAAGCTCAAGGCCATCGCCTTCAACCCGCTGACCCGCGTCGACGTCCGCCGCATGTACCAGCTCGGCGTGCTAGACGAGGCCGGCGTGATCAGGGCTTACAAGGAGCTGGGCTACAACGACGAGAACTCCCAGCGCATGCTGGAGTTCACCAAGGTCTACTACGGGCCGGAAGATGAGACCGGGGAGGAGGCGGACCGCGACTGGACCAAGGCCGAGATCCTCGATGGCTACCGCAAGCGCATCATCACCGCCGACCAGACCCGGATGGCCCTCCGGGAGATGAGCTACAACGAAGCCAAGATCGACTTCTTCCTGGCCAGGGAGGATCTCAAGGCGGTGCAGACCCGCAAAGAGGCCTATATCGATCGCTGGCACAGCCTCTATATCGAGGGCATCGCGTCGGCCGATGAGGTCAGCAACAGCCTGGTGGATGTCGGGGTGACCAAGGCGGAGGTAGACGAGCTGCTGCCCCTGTGGTACCTGGAGCGGATCCAGCGGGTGACTAAGCCTACTCGCGCCGAGCTCAACCGATTCCTCAAGAAAGGCATCATCACCCAGGCCAGGTGGACCCAGGAGCTCCAGCTTATGGGTTACAGCGATGAGTACATCGAGTGGTACCTGGCCGACGCCCAGGCCGAATAATGTGGAGGTAACCGATGGCAGAGAAGACGCCGGCGAAGATCAACGAGGCCCAGCAGATCCTGGACCTGGCCAAGAAGGCCCGGCCGGGAACCGCCCCTGGCCAGCCGATACCCCCCTTGAACCCGACCGGGAAGCCGCCTGCCAAAAGGTAGACCAAGCCCCGGTCGGGGCACCTCTACACTGGGTCCAAAAGGGGAAGTACTTCCCCTGGTCCGACCGATCCCCCGGCTGCCGGCGAGTTCTGACAGATTTATGACCGCCTGGCCCGCTGCCACAACGGACGGATCGCCCAGAAGTAGATCGGCCCGCCGATCGATGTCGCAATGGCGAGGAACATCAGCATCCCGAACACGGGGACGCCAGGGACGCCGGCGAAGGCGCAGAACACCCATAGGAAGCCAAATCCTCCGACGCAGGCCAGGCTACCTAGCAAGGTAACCAGGCCCCACTTGAAGTTGCTCATTACTCCACCTCCTGCACCATATTAGTCGCCGGCAGACCCATGGCCACGTCCCCGGAGGCCAAATGAGAGGAATCTGTGACATTCCCTCGTCAAACATTATGTAATGGTCTCGCACGGTTTCCACACAACTGTGTCTTGTGGTCTGCACAATTGCGCGGAGGCCGCCTACTTAATCTGACAGGGAATCAAGTTAAGTGGTAGTCTCAGAGGAGGGGTCTGGGCTCTGAGCCCGATGGGGTCGCTTCCTATTGATACTAGAGATGCGCCTTCAGACCCCTCCCCTGACCATTGCTTGACAAACCCACTAGCGACTGATCTATAATAGCACCACTCTAGTATCAATAGGGAGGTGTTATGCGGCGGCCCTCAAAATCCCGGGCGGTCGATCCGGATCGCCATTACCAGCTACCTCACCCGGACCTGGTCTGCGTCCCCCCAGCTCTCATTGAGCGCACCCAGGCCGATCTCCTCCTCTACATGTCCCTCTGGGACCAACTCGGCCTGCAGGCCGGCAAGCTGGCCCGCGACCTGGCGGACCTGGAGGCCTCCGGAGGCTGTCCGAACGACCTGGCGCAGGCCCTCAGTGAAGCCGGCCGGATGTTTTTGCAGACCTCTCCCCCCCCCTGCGCGCGCGCGCGCAATACTGATGATGATGTATATATATCCAGTAACCCAGATCTAACATCATCATCGAACGGGGGATTGTTAAGGGGGTGTGCAGACATCAAATCCAAGGGGGACCTGATCGATGCTCTGGAATCTTTGGGATTAATGGGTGCCCGGGACTTCATCGAGAACCACGGCCAGGCCCGGGTCAAGGCGGCGCTGCTCTTGGCTCTGTCCAAGCCGCCGAAGTCCTTCACCAACCTCCCCGGCTTCATCGTTCGCCTGGTGGAGAAGCCCGGGAGAATTCCCTCTCTGGATTCCATCCGGAGATCTCGCCATACCAAGCCTGACTATTTGGGCGGCCGCTACGGCCACGTGGTGCAGACATGAAGACCCACGACCTGGTCGCCGCTTTCCTCAACGCCGGCCGAGCCAGGGGCCTCAGCCCGCGGACTATTGCCTGGTATGAGATCATGCTTCGCCGGTTCTCCACGGTCTACCCGCAGCTCCCCCGCAAGGTAGAGGCGATCGAGGAGTTCCTGGGAGGCCTCCAGGTAGGCGACGAGTCCCGTCATGGCTACTATCGGACGCTCAAGGTCTTCTATCCGTGGTGTGAGAAGAGGTACGGGGTGGCCAATCCGCTGAAAGAAGTGACACCTCCCAAGCGTCGCAGAAAGCTGCCCCGTATCCTCTCTTCTACCGAGATCGGCTGCCTGTTCCTGGTCCGGCTTTCGAAGCGCGATCGCGCCCTGGTCTCGCTGCTA
>Ga0315283_10001038_pt1 | contig 21620 bp, 24 predicted proteins | sample YL17G09_0_MG_FD_204541 | JGI IMG/M metagenome (GOLD analysis project Ga0315283, IMG submission 204541) | Sediment microbial communities from Yellowstone Lake, YNP, Wyoming, USA - YL17G09_0 | ecosystem: Environmental > Aquatic > Freshwater > Lake > Sediment | place: USA: Wyoming | collected...
CGATGAGAACGGACCAACTTTGGAAATTTTCAATTATAGCACCTTGCAGGAGAAACCTTCAACAGCTGTGAATCGTCCGGGCTTTGGTCATATTGCATTTGGAGTGGATGACGTAACCAAAGCACGCAACGAGGTATTGGCTGCAGGTGGCGGTTCTGTGGGTGAGATTGTTACACTGCAGCTTACAACTGGAATAAAAATTACATGGTGTTACGTTACCGACCCGGAAGGAAATATAATCGAGCTACAATCATGGTCAGAATAAGAAGAATTTATCGGTAATGTTCTCGTACCACTAAATGTTCTGTTTGCACATGACCTAAATATCGACTATATTATAGTCAACACAATGGAGATGTTATGAAACTTAGCACCGCAGTAAAACCAATCAGTTATCTAAAAGCACACGCGTCGGAACTGATACGCGATATCACGAACAATAAAAATACTCTCGTAGTTACACATAACGGCGAAGCGAAAGTTGTTGTTCTGGATATCAAAACATATGAACGTATGCAAGAAACGCTGGCATTGCTTAAAATCCTGACCCGGAGCAAACAACAGGTAAAGCGAGGACATGTAAAGTCGATCGATAATACCTTCGCCAGCTTAGAGAAAAGAATCAGGGCATTTAAAGATGAAAAAATATAATGTCCTTTTTGATGTCGACGCAGAGGATGATCTTTTTGATATTTACAGATATATCGCTCTGAATGACTCTATTGAGCGTGCTGATAAGTTGTACACAACTTTAAAAAAAGCTTGTTATAAACTGAAATTATTTCCTCACCGTGGAAATGTTCCTCTTGAACTATTTGAAATCGGGGTTGTTGAATTCCGGGAAATACGGAATAAACCTTATCGCATTTTATATTCAATCGAATCGACTTCGGTACTGGTACACTGCATTTTAGATGGACGGCGGGATATTCAAACAATTCTTCAAGAACGGTTATTAAGATAATTAAGGTAACACTATGCATTACCTCTTCGTCAAACACAAAGTCGCCGACTTCATAAAGTGGAAGCGTGTTTTCGATGCAGATGCTGAAGCTCAACGCAAAGCCGGCTTGCATCTTCTTCATGTTCTGCTCGACACTACCGATCCGAATTTAGTCGTTCTCTTATTCAGAGCCGACGATCTGAACAAAGCGAAAGCATTTACACAAAATCCGGACGCGAGCGATCATGGAGAAAAATCCGGTGTCATCGGAGTGCCGGAAATACTATGGCTGGGTGAGGTTTCCTGAACTCAAATACTCAGCTACTTAAATATTTTTAAGTATCTATCTGTGCCTTCTGCAGTTTGCCGCTATAATCCACATACACAGCTTTCCACTCGCGAATAAGGACCAAGAGAATTTTCCTTTATTCTTTCTCCCACATTCTTTTCAAATCTCTTTTGCCATGAATTAATCCAAGAATAACAATCCGAGTATCCTCGATACGATACAAGAGACGGTATTCTCTGATGAAGATTTCACGGATGGTGGGATTTGAAATTTCTGGAACGATCCGCCCCCGTTCAAATAACATACTTAATGTACAACTTGCTTCTAGTATTTCCTGTACAAATGATGCCGCATAATAAAGAGAGTCTTTCGAGATAAATTCAGCAAGATCATCAAGATCAGTCGATGCTTCAAATGACCAAATTACTTGGCGAGCCATCTTGACATCTTCTTCTCAACTTCTTCTTGCGTCATCACTCGTCCTTCACGAGCATCCTGCAAACCACGCTCAATTTTCTGAAGAACGTAAAGATGATATTGCACATCTTCCAGCGAGCAATCTTCCGGTAAACGATCAAGGAGTGCAACTACTTCCTGTTTTTTATTCTGCATATTAACCTCTTTTTCTTAAATATACAAGAGCCAAACGAAACTATCAACTCAAAACGAACGGAGCAGTGAATCAATGACTCACTGCCCCATCTCACATACTCATTTTACTCAGATACTCAACTACTTTTAAGTATCTATCTGCGCCTTCTGCAGTTTGCCGCTATAATCCACATACACAGCTTTCCACTCGCTGAAGAATTCGTACACCGTCCAGCCGCCTTCGCGGTGACCGTTACCCGTCTGCTTTACACCCCCGAACGGCATGTGTGCTTCGGCGCCTATGGTTGGTCCATTGATGTATGTAATACCGGCTTTAATGTCGCGAATAGCTTTGAATGCATCGTTTACATTCTTTGTGTAAATAGATGATGAGAGTCCATAGATTGTGTTGTTGAGAACGCTTATCGCTTCATCGAGCGATTTAATCTTGATGACAGAAAGAACCGGACCAAAAATTTCTTCTTTCGCGATGCGCATATTGGGAGTTACTTCGGTGAAGATTGTGGGCTGATAGAACCAGCCATTATCTAAATCTCCACCCTTTGCGATATCACCACCGCAAACAAGATTTGCACCTTCCTTCAAACCGATCTCGACATAACTATGATCGGTTTGACGTTGTCCTTCGTTAACGCACGGACCGACATCGGTTGTTGGAAGAAGTCCATCGCCAAGCCGCAGCTTTTTTGTACGTTCCACAAGCATCGAGACAAATTGATCGTGTATTTTTTCGTGGAGAATCAAACGACTTGTCGCAGTACATCGCTGCCCGGTTGTACCGAATGCACCCCAGAGAACACCTTCGAGTGCAAGACTCAGGTCAGCATCATCCATAACGATCTGCGCATTCTTTCCGCCAAGCTCGAGTGAGACACGTTTTAATGTTTTACTTGCGACCTCAGAAATCTTGATGCCGACACTCGTCGAACCTGTGAAGCTGATCAAATCAACTTCAGGATGATCAACGATCGTCATGCCAACCTCTCCCCCGCCGCCGTGCACAATATTGATAACACCTTCAGGAATGCCGGCTTCTAATAATACCTCGACAAGAACTGTCGCAGTTGCCGGAGTATCCGATGCCGGCTTGAACACAACTGTATTGCCGCAGAGCAATGCGGGGAAAATTTTCCACGTTGGGATCGCCATCGGGAAATTCCAAGGAGTAATAATGCCTGCGACACCTATAGGAACCCGAAGCGCCATATTGAATTTATTTGAAAGCTCGGATGGTACGGTTGCGCCAAACAATCTGCGTCCTTCCGACGCAGCGTAGTATGCAGTGTCAATTCCTTCCTGAACATCACCGCGGGTTTCCATCAGCACTTTTCCCATCTCGCGCGTCATCAGCTTTGCGATTTCTTCTTTGCGCGCAACCATGATATCGCCGACTTTCTTAAGAATGTCACCTCGTTTGGGTGCCGGCACAAGCCGCCATTTGTCGAACGCCTTCCGCGCAGCTTCGATAGCTTCGATTGTATCCTCTTTCCCTGATTTGGGAAATGTTCCAATCACCTCACTCCAATTAGCCGGGTTGCGGTTCTCGAACGTCTTGCCCGACTTGGCATCGCACCATTTGCCGTTAATAAAATTTTGGTATTTCTTCATGATAATTTCTCCAAGTTATTATAATCCTATACGGTTAAAAATATAATCAACATTACGAATACTCTTCTTGAGATCGAAAAGCTCATCCAACTCTTTCTCATTTAAGTATTTCATAATGTTTGAATCTGATTTTAAAACTTCTTTAAAATTTCTTTTTGACTGCCACGCTTCCATTGCATATTTCTGAACCAATGAATACGCATCCTCCCTCTTCATTCCTTTCTTCGTGAGGGCAAGCAGAACTTCCTGCGAAAAAATTAATCCTTGTGTCAAGTCAATATTCCTTTGCATATTTTCTGGATACACAATCAGTTTATCGATGATATCGGTGATCAAACCGAGCATGTAATCGAGAAGGATGCAGCTATCGGGAATGATGATGCGTTCGACTGAAGAATGAGTTATATCGCGCTCGTGCCACAGCGAAATATTTTCCATCGCCGCTTGAGCATTGCCGCGTAGAACGCGTGCGAGTCCGGCAACCCTTTCACATGTAATCGGGTTGCGTTTATGTGGCATTGCCGAAGAACCTTTTTGTCCTTTGGAAAAATATTCCTCCACCTCCAATACTTCCGTTTTTTGGAGATGGCGCATCTCGGTAGAAAATTTTTCAAGTGAACTTCCGATTATGGCAAGAGTTGTCATAAACTCAGCATGAAGATCACGTTGAAGGATTTGTGTCGAAATTGGCGCTGGTTTCAATCCTAATTTCTCACAAACATATTTCTCAACAGATGGATCGAGATGCTCGTACGTTCCAACCGCTCCAGAGATTTGTCCGTACGAAATTGTTTCCTTCGCTTGTTCAAGACGTTTTATATTCCGACAAGTTTCATCGTACCAAAGCGCTAACTTCAAACCAAAAGTGATCGGTTCGGCGTGAATACCGTGCGTTCTGCCAATCATTACGGTATGTTTAAATTCCTTTGCGCGTCTTGCAAGAACATTTTTTAGCTCATTTAAATCCTTGAGCAGTAAATCGGCAGATTGCTTCATTTGCAAAGAGAGACCTGTATCGAGTATATCTGAAGACGTCATTCCAAGATGAATAAACCGCGATTCCGGTCCAACATACTCGCCGACGTTCGTCAGGAAAGCTATGACATCGTGCTTCACTTCTGCTTCAATTTCATCAATCCGTTTGGAATCAAACTTCGCTTTACTCCGAATCACTTTCACGGCTTCTTTAGGAATCACACCAAGTTCTGCTTGTGCTTCACAGGCGAGAATCTCGATATCGAGCCATGTTTGGAATTTATTTTCATCCGTCCAGATTTTTCCCATCGCCGGACGGGTATAACGGGCTATCATGATGGATTCTTTTCCAACTTGAGAGTTAGATTAATAAATTTTTTATCGCGAATAACCTTCATCTTCAAAACATCGCCTTCCTTCGAGTTCTGCACAATTCCAATAATGTCATCGTCTTTCGCAACCTTCTCTCCGTTGACTTCAAAGATGATATCGCCGGGTTTGAAACCGCTTTCATCAGCAGGACTTCGGCGTTTTACATCTGTAACAATCACGCCTTCCACTTTTGCTAAACCGAAGTAATGCGCCACACGTGCATCAACTGTCTGCACTTCCAAGCCGGTCCAAAAGTTGCGCTCCACTTTTCCGCTCCGCTTCAACTCGGTCACAATACTTTTCACGCGGTTGATTGGAATAGCAAATCCTAAACCGATATTCCCTTGATTCGGTGTAAAGATCACTGCATTGACACCGATGACTTCACCCTCTGAGGTTAGAAGCGGACCACCGCTATTCCCTTGGTTGATTGCGGCATCAGTTTGAATCATACCGCGATAAATTCGCCCTTGCTCGGCGTTTAGATTCATACCCGTTGCACTCACAACACCAACCGTAACCGTTGGTTTATCGCTGATATCGAAAAGTCCAAACGGATTTCCAATAGCAATCACCCATTCACCAATGAGAACATCATCAGAATTTCCGAGACGTAGATATGGCAAATCTTTTCCATTAATTTTTAACAGTGCGATATCGGAAACAAGGTCGGTTCCGACTAATTTCGCATTGTACTTTTCTTGGTTCGTAAGTGTAATGGTAATTTCCTTTGCATTTCCCGCAACGTGATCGTTTGTAAGTATATAACCATCCGGCGAGATGAGGAAGCCGGATCCCAATCCTTTAATTTCCTGCTTGTATGTTCTATCGCCAAAAAATTGTCGGAAGAAAGGATCATCACCGAACATTTGCGACCAAGGATTGCGATAGGTATATTCGCGAACTTCAGTGACGTTGATTCCTACTACTGCGGGACTTGCCAGCGCAACTGCTCGTGTGATTGCATTCTGCCGATGATTGGAAATTTGATCGTTGAGACTGTCATCTTTCCCGGATGTCTGATATCCGGCTGTTGAAAAAAGATCGTCGAAACCGTTACGATTTTCTGAAGATGTAGAAAAAGATCGATGACCGATTCCGTATCCCAATCCGAAGCCGAGAAGTAACGGGAGAATAAGAATAACGAGAATAATTAGACTCTTTTTCATAATAAATTCCTTTCCGAACTAACTGCTCTTCTTTCGTTTTAAAACTTTATGAACTGCTTTCACGATTGCATCTTTATCGGTTCCGTATTTTTTCATTAACTCCTCCCCGAGACCAGATTCTCCGAATGTATCATTCACTGCAACAAACTCCTGCGGAGTCGGAAGATTCTGTGAAAGAAATTCCGCGACGGCACTGCCAAGTCCACCGTGCTTTTGATGATCTTCCGCAGTAACGATTGCGCCTGTTTCTTTCGCTGTTCGGATAATCGTATCGGCATCCAGCGGTTTGATTGTATGCATGTTTATCACCCGCACACTTATTCCTTGGTTCGATAGAATTTCTTCAGCAAGGATTGCTTCCCAAACTTGCAAACCGCAGGCAATTACGGTAACATCTGAACCATCTATGAGCGTATCTGCCTTTCCAAATTGGAATTGTGCGTTCGCATCGGTGAAAACCGGTGAATTATCTCGGAAGAAGCGAATGTAGATGGGATGATTCCAATTGATGGAAGCTTTCACCATTTTTTTCGCTTGATGATAATCGCACGGTGAGGCAACTGTCATGTGCGGCAACACCCGCATGATCGCGATGTCTTCAAGCGATTGATGCGTGGCACCATCTTGTCCCACAGTTATACCGCAATGAGACGCACAGATTTTGACTGGAAGCCGGCTGTAAGCAATCGATTGACGTATTTGATCGAACGGGCGACCCGTTGCGAACTCACCATATGCTGATGCAAATGGAATTTTTCCTGCGACAGCTAAGCCGGCAGCAGTTCCCATCATATCCTGTTCAGCAATTCCAACACTGAAGAAGCGGTCAGGAAATGCTTTCATAAATAAGTCGGTGCGTACTGATCCTGTTACATCGCCACCGAGCACAACGACATTTGGATTCTCGTGTCCAAGCTCAACGAGCGCTTCACCGAAACCAAGACGAGTTGCTTTGTGTTCTTTTATCTGATATTTCGGCATTCAATATACTTTCATCAACCAATAATTATTTCACACCAATTGGAATCGATTGTTTTTCCCATTAAAACTCAATAAAATCTCCAAATTTTGTTGGAGCAAGCTCACTTAACGCTTGTTTCCCCTGCTCTTCATTCGGAGGTACACCATGCCATTTATAATCGTCTTCCATAAATGATACACCCTTGCCCATAAATGTACGAGCGAGCACAACAGTTGGTTTACCTTTCAACGATTGTGCTCTCTTAATTGTCAATACGAAATTCTCTACATTGTTTCCATTGCATTCAAGAACATTCCAGTTGAATGATTTCCATTTATCGACAAGCGGTTCAAGCTCCATTACTTTATCTGTTCGTCCATCTATCTGACAATAATTTCTATCAACGATTGCAATGAGGTTATCAACTTTATGGTGGCCGGCTGTCATAGCCGCTTCCCAAATTTGACCTTCATCCAATTCACCATCACCAAGAAGAACATAGACACGATTTGGTTTTTTATCGAGTCGCAACCCAAGCGCACAACCCACTGCAACTGATAATCCTTGTCCTAATGCACCAGATGCAAGCTCGATTCCGGGAATACCGTGCGTGTGAGCAGGGGCCGGATGTCCTTGCAAGCGTCCATTTATTTTTCGGAGAGTTGTTAATTCACTTAAAGGAATGTATCCCCGGCGCGCAAGAGTCGCATACCAAACGGGACAAAGATGACCTGCTGAGAGAAAGAAATAATCTCTTTCTTCCCACTTCGGATCTTTCGGATCGATGTTTAATATGTTGAAATAGAGACTAGAAAAAACTTCTGCCAACCCCAGTGGTCCGCCTGAGTGTCCAGACTTCGAGATCATCAACATTTTTATGATATCTCGGCGAATCTGACGAGCCATTTCTTTTAGTTCTGATGTTTCGAATGATTTCATTTTCTATGAAGATATCCTTTTGGTTTTATCATCTCAATTATCGGTTCATAGTGACGGATTAAAATCAATAAACCGAAAACGATACATAAATAAATTAAGTTTGTTCTGTCTATCTCGGTAAACAGAATTGAACTTATCAATGGTTCCGGTGCTATTTTTATTAAAAACGGTGCAACAATGGTGGCTGCGATGGTAGAAAAATGGATCCGTCTCGAGAATTTATTAATTGAAAAATAAAGAAATAGCCAACTCACAACATATATCCAACCAATTAATATCATTGCACCGGCAGTTGCTGAAAGTCCTCTTCCCCCTTTGAATTTCATCCACGGAGAAAAATTATGCCCAAGAACTGCCCCTATCCCCGCTGTACTGACTATCCAAAATTCTTGTCCGAAAAATATCTTACTTATCCACACTGCAGATGCGCCTTTGATAAGATCAACAATTAAAACTATTGCACCAATCAGTGTGGACCCTGTTACATCGTATGCATTTCTTGCTCCAATATTACCGCTGCCTGTTTGACGAATATCAAGGCGTGCGTTTTGCTTTACAAGTATGTAAGCAGCTGGAAGAGAACCAAGAAAATAGCCGAGTAAAAAGCTGATAATGTATTGCAAAGACTCGGAACCTAATATTTTATTAAGGATTTTGCCTCAGCAAAATACAAAAAAAGCACTTAACAAACAAAGAGTTGAAATCGGATAAAAAGTTGCTTTCGCTTTGAAAAACAAGTATATTTCCACATAATATTTTCTTACAGAGACTCTATATATTTCTTATCGATGACAAAAGAAGAACTCAAACAACTCTTGCAGCAATACAAGCAAGGTAAAATCAACGAGCAAGGAATAATTGAAAAGATAACTTCGTTACGATGTGAATCTCTTAGTTTTGCTACTGTGGATCATCAGCGACAACTTAGACAAGGATTTCCTGAAGTAATTCTCTGTCAAGGAAAAACACCTAAGCAGGTTGCTGAGATTGCCTTAAGAATTCACAAACGCTCCCAGCCGCTTTTAGCAACTCGCGCAACGCTTGATCATTTCAAAGCTGTTAAAAAAGAAATCCACCAAAGCCATTACCATGAGTTTGCCCGAACGATTACAGCCAACGAACCTAAGAAACCTTCAACAGGTCGCGGAACAATACTCGTGATAACCGCGGGGACATCAGATATTCCCGTTGCGGAAGAAGCGTTCATAACGTGTCAAATGCTCGGTAATCCGATTGAAAGATTATACGATGTTGGAGTAGCGGGAATCCATCGTTTACTCTCGCAGAGTGATAAATTATTGAAAGCGAATGTAATCATTGTTGTGGCAGGAATGGAAGGCGCACTGCCAAGTGTGGTTGGCGGGTTGGTCGATGTTCCAGTTATTGCCGTTCCAACATCGATAGGTTATGGTGCAAGCTTCCAGGGAATTGCCGCACTACTTGGTATGCTTAACTCGTGTGCAAGCGGTGTTACCGTTGTGAATATTGATAACGGATTTGGTGCAGGGTTTGCGGCAAGTTTGATGAATAAGAGATAGATTCGAGATAATAGATTTCGGTTCATTTACTTTTTAAAATACAATCTCGACTTTACATCTAATGACCGAACGCTCATTACTCACAAATAATATTTACTAGATAACTATGAAATTCTCAACCAAAGCAATTCACGCGGGACAGCAACCTGATCCATCGACCGGTGCGGTGATGACACCAGTTTATTTAACTTCAACTTATGTTCAGGAAGAAATTGGCAAACACAAAGGATATGTTTACTCCCGTTTGGCAAATCCGACACGAACAGCACTCGAGCAAAACATTGCGGCACTTGAAAACGGCAAACACGGTATCGCCTTTGGTTCAGGTATGGCGGCAGTCGATGCCACCTTCCGATTGCTGAAACCGTGCGATCATGTCATCATCTCACATAACGTTTATGGAGGTACTTATCGGCTCGCCAAACAGGTACTTGAAGATTTCCGGCTCCAGTTCGACTTCATCGATACAACGAACATCAAGCTTGTTGAGCAAACAATCCGGCAGGAAACTAGAATGATATTTGTTGAAACGCCAACGAATCCAACAATGGAGATTACTGACCTTGCTGCCATATCAAAACTCGCCAGGCGCAACCGACTAATTTCTGTTTGCGATAACACGTTCGCCACACCATATCTTCAGCAACCCTTAAGTAATGGAATCGATATGGTAATCCATAGTTTGACGAAATATTTAAATGGTCACAGCGACATGCTCGGTGGATTAGTAGTAACAAGTGAAAACAAAATTGCCGAGCGACTGCGGTTTATACAAAAATCCGTTGGGGCAATTTTAAGTCCGTTCGATGCATGGCTGTGTCTTCGCGGTGTAAAGACTCTCCCAGTCAGAATGAATCAACACAGCACTAATGCAATACTTGTTGCCCGATGGCTTGTGAAACAGAAGAAGGTCAAGCGAGTTTTGTATCCGGGTCTTCCTTCACATCCCCAGCATAAACTAGCGAAAAAACAAATGATAAACTTCGGTGGGATGATTTCTTTTGATCTCGGTAACTTTGAAAAGGCAAAGAAATTTTTGAAAAAAGTACAACTTTGCTCTCTCGCCGAAAGTTTGGGAGGTGTAGAAACCCTCATCTCGCATCCAGCAACCATGACACATGCATCCATCCCGCGGGAACAGCGGCAAAAGATTGGCGTGACAGATGGACTTGTAAGACTTTCGGTTGGAATAGAGGATGTGGAAGATATTATAGACGATTTGAGGCAGGCATTAAAAATAATTTAATTTGTTGCTTCAAAAAAGAATTTTTATTAAATTATACAAAACTTATAAAGTATCTTATCTTGTGTAAATCATACAGGCGAAAAAACGAAGACGTTAATGTTCTCGTATACGCCTTTCTTGGAGTGAAATACAAGCATGAAGCTCAGTGATATCCTTGACGAAAAGGTTGTTGTAACAAACCTTCCAGGAAATACTAAAGAAGAAATCATTGACGCCCTGATCAATTTGGTGAGTCAATCATCAAAAGTTCTTGATAAAGAGAAGGTGCGTACCGCCATATTCGAACGGGAAAAGATTATGTCGACCGGCGTGGGTAATGGTTTTGCCATCCCTCACGGAAAGACGGATGCCGTTTCCGATATTGTGGCTGCATTCGGTGTGACAGCTCAACCTATTCCTTATCAATCACTTGATGAAAAACCTGTGAGATTGGTATTTCTTCTCATCGGCAAGGATAATCTTGTCGGTCCACATATCAAGCTCTTGAGCCGTATCTCGCGGCTTATGAATAAGGAAGATTTTCGGAATAAACTTCTGGATACAAAAACACCACAAGAGATCATTGCCGCTTTCAAACAAGAAGAAGCAAATTACTCGGAAATGTAATATTTCAGGATAGACTACTATCCTCTCTTCCCGACGGTTCTAACCGGAACGGAAAAAAATACTAAGCTATGTTGAAGTACAAATCAATCAAAGGCACTAGGGATATACTTCCCGACGAAAGTCATCGCTGGCAGTTTGTCGAGCAAGCGATCCGCTCGGTGATGCATGTATTTAATTACCGTGAAATTAGAACTCCGGTATTTGAAGAAACAGCTCTCTTTTCCCGCAGCATCGGAGAATCAACTGATATTGTTGGAAAGGAAATGTATACATTTACCGACCGAAGCGGAATCAGCTTGACGTTAAAGCCGGAGATGACCGCGGCAGTTATGCGTTCGTATCTACAAAACAATCTTGGCGAGCAGCAACCACTGGTGAAAGTCTATTATATCGCTCCGATGTTCCGGCAGGAACGCCCGCAAGCCGGGCGTTTACGACAATTTCATCAATTCGGTGCTGAAGCGATTGGTGGACAAGATGCCGTAGTAGATGCAGAGATTATTGCACTATCTGCTGAAATATACCGTGCGCTACAACTTAAGAATTTTAAAGTGAAAATTAATTCCGTCGGCTGTGAAAACTGCCGACCGGCTTATAAAGATACGTTGAAAAATTATCTCACCGGTGTCTTCGATAAACTATCAGAAGAAAGCCAGCACCGCTTCGACCAAAATCCGTTGCGCATCCTGGATTCTAAAGACGATAATGACCGGCTGCTGACAAAGGATGCACCTTTAATGAAAGATTATCTCTGCAAGGAATGTGAATCTCATTTCGGCGAGCTTCGAGCAATCCTGACTTCGATAAAAATTGAATATGAAATTGACGGCAGGATAGTAAGAGGTTTGGACTACTACACGAAGACAGCTTATGAAATTATAAGCAAAGATTTAGGATCGCAGGATGCTCTTGTGGGTGGCGGACGTTATGATATGCTTGTGAAAGAACTTGGCGGCAAGCATACTCCATCTGTTGGTTTTGCAGCAGGTATCGAGCGGCTGTTGATGGCGATGGAGAAACAAAATTTATTTACAGGTGAAAACTCTCGACCGGCTATCTTCATTGCCGCCGCTGATAATGCCGGCAAACACTGGGCAATTATACAATCCATGGAATTTCGCCGACACGGAATTCCGTGTGAAATTGATTTGCTCGGACGAAGTTTGAAATCTCAAATGCGCGAGGCAGATCGGCAGAATGCAAAGTTTGTACTGATAGTCGGTGAAACCGAATTGCAGCAAAAACAAGTTTCAATGAAAAATATGAAAACGGGTGAGCAATCGAATATAATGATAAAAGATTTGATGGATTATTTTCAACATGGAGGGGGTAAAGATGAAACAGGGAAAACGGGTTAAGCCGAAATTTCCGATCGAGTATCGCTTGCTCATCACTCCGAAGGTTAAAGAGCGGGAAAAGAAAATTGTCACGCTCTTTGCGCTGAGGACTGTTAATGAATTCACAAATTTCCGGTACGAAATCATCGTCGAGCCGGAAGTGAACAACCACACTATGCTTTTTAAAATACGCGGCTTAAGAGCGCCACAGGTAACGATCCCTGCAGTAGGTCCTGCAACCTTTAGCGCTGAATATGATGGCCTAAATGGATCTTATGATGTGATTATTTCTAAACATGCTAAATATGAAAATAAGTTTACCGTCAATATTAATAAAGAAAAAATTGTTGTGAAGGAAATCCCCAATAAAAGATTCATCGAAATCGTAACAGACGAAAACGAGTGGTAAGATAATTATGAGTTATTAGTTAATCATGTATCCTGAACTTTTTAAAATAGGACCGTTTACCGTTCACAGTTTCGGTTTGATGATGGCAGTCGGCTTCATTGCTGGCAGTATCTTCTTATCAAAAGAAATCAAGCGAAAAGGTTACGATCCCAATATGGGGAGTACGATTACATTACTCGCGGTTATTTTCGGAATTGTCGGATCAAAAATTCTCTTTCTAATCGAAGACTGGAGTAACTTTATTCTCAATCCGGTGCGCGAGGCATTCTCGCCCGGCGGATTAACCTGGTACGGTGGATTTTTTCTTGCAACGTTTGCTATCTGGATTTATGCGCGGAGAAAAAATATTCCATTCCTCAAAGTCTGCGATGCTACTGCACCCGGATTGATGATCGGTTATGGGATTGCACGGATCGGCTGTCATCTTGCCGGTGATGGAGATTATGGTATACCCACAAACATGCCATGGGGCGCAGTTTATTCAAATGGAACATACCCCCCATCGCTTGCATTCAGGGATTTTCCGGATATCGTTCAAAAATACGGCATCAATGGAGTAGTTCCGGATACAATAACCGTTCATCCAGCACCGATCTATGAATTTATTTTAGCAATAATTTTGTTCTTAATATTGTGGCGGCTTCGTAAGAATAATTATGCCGATGGAAAAATCTTTATGATATATTTAATCTTCTACGGTACTGCAAGATTGCTTGTCGAATTCATCCGACTGAACCCGAGAATTTTCATCGGTCTCACAGAAGCCCAGTTAATATCAATCATCCTAATAATTATTGGAATAGGTGGAATACATGTACTATCAAAATCAAAACAATAACAAAAGAAAACGCCCGTTTAGCTTAATCTATAATGGCGATACGAATCAGAGACCGATCTTTGAAAAGAAAGAACGACAAACACCGCTGCGAGTGGTGCACGACCGTAAACCTACGGCTAATATAATTGCCGGACGTCAGCCCGTGCTGGAAGCTTTAAGAGGAGGAACAATAATCGAGAAAGTCGTTATTCTCTCAGGAGTGAGAGGTTCTGCTATCGAGCGGATTAAAACAATAGCAAAGAGGAACCGCATACAATGCGTTGAGGTTGGAAAACAAAAATTCCGGGACCTCGTTAGCGATACAACCACGCAGGGAGTTGTTGCTATAGTCGGCACGAAAAGATATGTTGAAGTGGACGACATCATTAAAACTGCCCAATCACGGAACCAGAAACCTTTTATCCTGATTCTCGATGAGATTGAAGACCCTCATAACTTGGGCGCGCTGATACGAACAGCGGAGTGTGCAGGAGTGCATGGCGCAGTTATCCCGAAACATCATGCTGCCTCGGTGAACCAGACTGTTGCGAAAACCTCTGCCGGTGCAAGCGAGCATCTTGACGTGGCTAAGGTAACTAATGTTGTTGCTACTATCGACGAGCTGAAGCAAAAAGGTGTCTGGATTGTTGGCACCGATACAACGGCAGAGAAACTTTACACCGAATTAGATTATTCTTTACCGATTGCTTTGGTAATTGGTAACGAAGGTAAAGGCATCCGACAATTGGTGAAAGAAAAGTGTGATTTTATTGTGAAGATTCCGGTATTCGGCAAAATTAAATCTCTTAATGCATCTGTTGCGGGCGCAATTATAATGTACGAGGCAACGAAACATAGAAAATTAGAAAGCATGCAAGCGGCTGCACCTGAACCTGATACTGACGAACAAGATACCGACGATATTCTCGATGACAATGCTGTATCTGCTGAGCCCGGCATAGAGGATCCAGAGCAGCCCGCGACTAACGAGTAAACATAAGAGACTCCTGAATTATTCTTAACTGTCATGTTGATCCCGCTCGAAGAGCGGGAGAAACATCTCTTTTCTTACTATGTCTGAGACCCTTCGATACGCTCAGGGTGACATTTGGATTTTTTTTTAGAAGTCTCAATAACCAATTCCTCAAACAAACGGTACTGACACAATGGGAAAAAATTCCTCCGAGATGGATGAGTATGTTTTAGTTTTTTCTTCCTCACTTTTAAAGCAGATCGGCAATTTCCAAGGTTTATCTTCCGATGTAAACAAATACCTCGATGTTATTTTGGATCCCAAGAACCATCAATTTATAAAGAGGAAAGAGGTTGAGACAAATCCTGAGTACAAACAGCTAATTCCTTACGTTATATTTCATCACGATAGAAAAGTCTTCACATACCGGAGAGGGAAACTGTTAGCCGAGAAACGATTGACCGGAAATTATTCAATCGGCATTGGGGGACATATCTCGGTGAACGATCCAAATCTTTTTGGAACAACATACGAGCAAGGTTTGCAAAGAGAGATAAACGAAGAAATCGATCTTCAATCTAATTATACGGGCGGGGTTGGAGGATTGATAAACGACGATACGAATGATGTTGGGAAAGTTCATTTTGGTGTTGTGCATATTTTCTCGCTCGACCAACCACTTATTATGCCTAAAGAAAAATCCATCAATGAGACTGGCTTTTGGAGTATTGAAGCCCTGAAACAGAACATAGAGAAATTCGAAAATTGGTCTAAAATATGCATTAATGGGCTGGAAAGTTTATTAAAGTAAAATGAAATTCATGGGATTTTTAGAAACCCGTGAAAACACATTTTTTATGTTGACTTTCATTCAAACAAGTTTTATATTCTTACCATAATAATTACTGAAGTATCATTAAATGTGGAGATCACTGCGTGGGGAATCCTCATGCCAGTAAAAATCAATTGGAAAGATTATTAGTCCGTTGGACCAAGCAATCCGTCCGACATGAGCGGGATAAACGACATATGTCGTCTATCCCACCCTATTGGCTGGCTAAACGACATTCGTCTATCATGCCAAATCGGGCAGCTAAACGAAATTCGTTAATCCACTAGTTAGGCGCCATACCACAAAACGGATTCAAAGCGTAAATTACTATGAATGGATCGTGCGACATCACATGAACTTACAGTTTGATCGGCGAAAGTTGTCGGCGGAAGTCAAGAAAGCCATAGCGCAGAGAAAAGCCCCCGTGTTGGTTGGGGCCATGTTTGCCGGTCAGGATTTTTCCGGACTTGATTTTACTAGTCTCTTCGGATATCCTAGCGATCCAAGATTTAAAGCGATCTATAACGGGTCCGACTTCAGAAATGCCAAGCTAAAGGGGTGCTGTTTTCAAGGAGCAGATCTAGCGAGTGTAAACTTCCGAGGCACAGATCTATCTAAGGCTAATCTCGAGAACTCAAATCCATATACCGCACTTTTCCAGGGGGCTAATCTTACGGGGGCCAACCTACGCGGGGCCAATCTCCATTCGGCGGAATTGCACGAGGTCATTCTCAAACACGCAGACGTCACACATGCTCGGTTTGGGTTGACATCAATTGCACAGACTGATCTGAGTCTTGTCAAAGGGCTAGAGCAAGCGGTCCATATTGCCCCAAGCCCAATCGACGCAGCCACCCTGCGGAGAACGGCGGCAGGATTAGCAGATGCTTCTGATTTACAGCGTGCCAGCGTCTTCCGATTCCTCAGCAATGCTGGCATCGATGATGAGTTACTGCAAGTGGTACGCGCGTGGATAGGCAAGCCCATAGAGTTCTACTCAGTCTTCGTGAGTCACTCGTCACTAGACAAAGAATTTGCGCGCAAGCTTTACTCAGACCTTCGCGCATTGGGTGTTCGGTGTTGGTTTGATGAGCATGAGATCCTTCCCGGTGATAATCTAATGGAAGAAGTTGACCGCGGCATTCGGATGTGGGATAAGATGCTGCTGATTTGCTCCGAAAACTCTTTGCGGCCAAACACAGGCTGGTGGGTTGAGCAAGAAATTGAACGGGCCCTAAAAAAGGAACGCGAGTCAAGGAAGACCGGAAACAAGGTTTCCGTACTTCTCCCAGTTACAATTGATAATTATGTGTTCTCTGATTGGGAAGGGCCTACCAAAGCAACCATCTTAGCCCGGCACGTTGGTGATTTCCGTGAGTGGCGAAATCACTCTAAGTATGCCCAAGCACTCAACCAGTTACGTTCAGCCATCGATGCAGGGCGAAGGATGGAAATGAAATGAGTGAGGCACAGACCTATACACATGGCACGGCGCCTAACAGCAGTAGCAATGACACTCGATTCATCTGCTGAGGCAAGGGTGAAACTTGGCTTGGCTCGACAAGTTGTACTCGTTCCATGCCGCCGTCATTCATAGAAGAGCGTGGACGGCGGCACGGCATTGCTACTGCACACGTTATACGCAAGCACAATGAACTAGATGAAAGGTTCTCTAATTATGATAGGTAAACTCAAATATCTGGTGGGATTTTCCAGCCAACTATTCCAAAAAATCATTTCGCAATATAATTTTATTGCTGACTTTCTTCAACATTTTAAAAACCATACTAAAAACATTTTGATGATACAGATTGGCGCTTTATTATTAACAGTCATTATTACCTTGCTAATAGTTGGATGCTCAGCACAACCACTTCAATCCATCAATTATGAGCAACGATTCAAGATACGTGTATTGATGTCTGAGAAACCTGACACTGTATTTTTTTCTAGTTGGAGTAATTATGCTACTGCTGAATGGGTGAATAATGAGCTATATAAGTTACCGAATAAGTTCAAGTCCAATATTCCACGATTGTTTGACACTGATTTTTTGGAAATCCTTGAAAAGTATCCTACCGATACCGAATCGAAATTGAGAAGGTACCAAAATATTTTTCGATATGTCACTGAAACTGATCCATCTGCAGATTTTACAATATTTGCTAAGCTAGAATTTGCCGCCGCTGCCAAAGAAGATGATCTTAGTGGAAGAGATATTTTACGAGACGTAATAAGTAGGGGATTAGTTATGGGATTATTTGTAAGTAGTGGGGGCGAAGCGGCAATCGCCAAATATACTTTCCTAATACAGGACCAACTTGGGAACCCGCCAGATACTTTAATTATTGTAGGTTCATCGAAAGTTACTGGAAGTCAATTAGAATCGGGATTATTCCCGCACAGATATGGTACAACATTAGATTTCACCAATGCGATAAAACAAGCAAATGTACAAGCACTCAGGAAATTCAGTATCGAGCTAATGAAGAAACTCAATGATAAGTATGGATGGAACTATAAACCCGAACTCAGGTACCCAACAAAAGAAGACAAACAAAGAATACGTAATCTTGATAATTATGAATGAAGCAATCAAGCATTCGATATTACATATTTATTTATTGTGCTTGCGTATAACAATTGTAAAAAAGTCACTCGTTGATTATCTTAACCTTGAAATACTCGTTACATTTGTTTTGCCATGATTCAATTAGTCTATCTGAATGTCAAAACAAACGTCTTTTTTACAAAGCACGTTATCTCGCCAAAATCATTTTCCTAACCAGCGTTGTTCCATCGGTTTTCCCGTTCCGACTTGTCGGAGCGAGGTCTCGTGACGCCAACGGAGTTACAGATAACCGGTAATTATAAACTCCACTTGAAAATTCACTTGCATCCCATAATACATCATATACACCCTGTTGCTTTACCTCGTTCACCAACACGGCGATTTCCCTTCCCAAAACGTCGTACACTTTCAAGGATACAAATGCTCCGCCTGAGGCGAATGCAATCCGAAATCTGAAATTCGTTGTCGGGTTAAACGGGTTTGGATAATTCTGCTCAAGTGAATATTCCTTTGGTGATTCAGTTGTGTAGGTTGGTGATAATTTGAGTTTGATTGCGGATTGCGTCCCGCTTTGCGAGACGATTGTGGATTGAGATGTGTTGTTTAGCTTTGTTTCCTTGCCGTCAATAATCAATGAAGCAGCGTACTCATTTTCATGATTGAGCTTCCATGTTATCGTCACCGGATAAGATGATGTCGAGATGGATAGCGGTATCTCTTTGGTTTTATTTCCATCAAAAAATTCCATATATCTGCTTGTAGCAAAACGGGCATCGAACCCTCCCGCCGGCGGCATGGGCGGTAATTCATATCGTCCAAGCGTGATATTTTCCGGTTGATTCCCGAAATAAAGTTCTTGGCTTCTTCCTTTGCTATCCCTGAAGATAAGCTTATTAAAATCCTGCCGAATATCACGCTGTGTTGTGTTTACTTTCATCATCGAAGATGAATTGAGTATCAAGCTTCCCGCCAGATTTACCTTTACCCAGTATCCTTTTCCCGCTATTATGCTGTCGGCTATGCAATACGAATCTTTGTAATAAAAATAATCTGAAACAATAATATCGGGCGGTTCGGAAACGATTGAAGTGGCATCAATCGTATCGAAAATCGAGCCGATCATATTCCATCCTTCAATCACATCGAAGGTATCGGAATGTATTATCTCACCTGAGACACCGATTGTATCTTTGCCCGGAAATTTTCCCCAATAACCGATGCCAGTGTATATTGAATCGCTTGGTATGTATCCGAGAACCTTATCATACCGGTAAACCGGCGGAATCGCAGTTGGAAACACAATGCTTGACCGATTATCAGTTACCCTGATAGGAAGCGAAACCATATTCCATCCCCCTGCAACATAAACCGGCGGAAAAGTTGCAATACCTGTAACGGTGACCTGGTCGGGAGAAGTGGCGCCGTTATGCATGAATGTTATCTGGGCGGTTTTCATTCCTTCACTTGTCGGGCTGAATGTGATGTAAAATTTTTTATTTGCCCCTGCTGGAATAGTTGCGCTTGTCGGATCGACAATAAATTCATCTAAGTCGGAGAAGACCAATCCAATCTCTAACGTTGTCAGCCCGGTGTTGTAAACAGTAACACTATCCTTTTTACTGAAGTTGACATAGACAAGACCGAAATTTCTTGAAGTCGGGCTGACTGTAAACGATCTGAGAGTATCTTTTGTTTTAAGAATCCACCCTTGCGGATCGAGCTGAACAGACGTGGGATGGTGTGATACATCGAATGAAAATGTTTGTGGTGATTGATCGTTGAACAAAACCACAGTTGTATCCCATCCGGTAGAATAAATTTTAAAATCTATCGGCATCGTGAAGAATGTAGGATTCGTAGTAGCTGTAGTTTGGCTTAAACCGATTGTTACCGTGTAACCTGCCAGCGACGGCTCTGAAGTCCAACCGTAAGTATAGCGCGGATATTTTTCTCCATAAAGCCATTCATTGAAAAAGTAATTCAGGTCTTTACCGGTTATTGCTTCGAATACAGATTGAAAATCTGCGGTTGTGGCTGTTCCAAATTTATAGTTAGGATCGTTAGCATAATTGTACATAGAATGGAAGAACATCGTATCGCCAACAACATGCCGCAGCATATGAAGTGCCGACGCACCTTTATTATAAACCCGGGCACCGTTGAACATATATCCTACACTTGATGTATCCTGTAGATAAAGAGTGCCTGTTGCAGTCTTTGCGCTGTTCATTTTACTGTTCATCGAGCTCCAATAAGTACTCATCCCATATTTCTTTTCATAGTATAGTGCCTCACAGTATGTGGCAAATCCCTCGTTGAGCCAGAGATCGGGCCAGGTACCGCAGGTTATCATATCACCAAACCATTGATGCGAAAGCTCATGAATAACCAGTCCTTCACTAAATCCTCCGAGGTAGGTCATCGTCTGATGCTCCATCCCACCACCCCAACCGAACTCTGCGTGTCCATACTTTTCATTTATGAACGGGTACAAACCAAAAAGGTTTGAAAAAATTGTCAACCCGGTCACTGCCACAGGAAGTCCACTCTGGGCTGAAGAAAGATGCTCTGGAAGTACGTAGTTCAGTACAACCATTGAATCCGTCGGAGTGTATTTGAACCAGTTGGAGAATTCTGAGAAGTTTGTCAGTGCGACCGCGATGAGATAAGTTGAGATCGGATAAATCGTTTTCCAATAATGAGTTGCAGTACCATCTCCATTATCAGCAATAGAAATCAAGCTGCCGTTCGATCCAACCTTGTAGGATGCATCGCAAGTTACATAGATGTCTGCTGAATCAGCTTTATCGCTTGGATGATCGTTGCAGGGCCACCAGTCTTTTGCGCCATAGGGTTCACTTAACGTCCAGACCCAGGGAACACTCAGGTGAGACGAAAATTCAAAACTACCAAAGCCGCTGCTGCCCGGCACACCTTGATAAAACACTTCCACATTTATTAACTCGCCACTATTGTATAAGCGATCAAGCGTAAGATCGAATGAGGTTGGGTGTTGAGTAAAGCTTGTTTTTATACCGCCCACTCTGACTGAGTCGATAGTCAATGCGCTCATGAGATCAAGTGTAATCGCGCTCAAATTATCCTGGCGACTGACGGCATTCATTGCCAGCATCCCTTTCAGATATTGAGGAGAGGTTGTTATTTTTAAATCTAATTTATAATACTTTGCATCTATGGATTGGGTAGCGTTAATTCCCTGCACCTGATTTTGGAAAATGGTTTTGTATCGCTGCATCTCTTGCTGATAAAATTTCCCATCGATATTTGAATTATCTTCCTGTGCATAAGCTCGTGTTATGAATAAAATGCTAATGATTGCGAGAATTTTTATAGAATGACGTTTCATTATTAAACTCAGAGGTTATTTGAACGGATTATTAGTTACTAAAATGTAGTAAGGA
>Ga0315283_10001039_pt1 | contig 21619 bp, 16 predicted proteins | sample YL17G09_0_MG_FD_204541 | JGI IMG/M metagenome (GOLD analysis project Ga0315283, IMG submission 204541) | Sediment microbial communities from Yellowstone Lake, YNP, Wyoming, USA - YL17G09_0 | ecosystem: Environmental > Aquatic > Freshwater > Lake > Sediment | place: USA: Wyoming | collected...
ATTGCTTGAATTCATTATGAATTCGTATGGTGAATGATCGAGTAGTTCCATCATCCGGTTTGCATTTCTGAGAATCATCTTTCTGTTTCCCCATGCGATCGTGGCTGCAAGAAACCCAGCTATTTCAATATCCTGTTTTTTCGTAAATTGATGTGGTATACTTATAGGATCAGATTCAATGAAAGCAGGACGGTTATATAGGTCAACCTTTTCGTCTAAAAATTCTTTAAGCTCTGCTTTATTTAACTTCATATCCCTAACTTTGGCCTGATAAAAGTAAGGAAATATGATTAAATATTATGCTACCTTAATTATCCGTAAGAACATGTTCCTGCGCTGGATGGTTAGGAGAGATAAAAAAGGTGTTGATTTTGGCATATGGCCGGGATTTGGAATGCAGAAGCTATATTGTCCGCTCGATGTTCATTCAGGACAGGTAGCGCGTAAACTTGGCCTGCTAAGCCGTACGCAAAACGACTGGACGGCAGTAGAAGAACTTACAAATGCATTGCGTTCATTTGATCCTGCCGATCCGGTAAAATATGATTTTGCCCTTTTCGGCCTGGGCGTTTTCGAAAAATTCTGATAAACGAATAATTCTGTACAGTGCGGCACAGTTGCACGATCTCATTGCTTCTGGTAAAGGCTTGATTCTCTGTCTCTAAAGTTATAATTGTGCTACATGCATTAGCCTGAGAACCAGGGTGCTGGCAATAGAGGATATGGGTTTCCCGTTGCTTCAACCGGAATTTTTCGATGCGATAGTTTTCGGGATTTGAAATTCCCTGTTGGTTCCCTTGTCGCGGCGATACGACCAAATCATCACCAAAACAGCAATGAATGCAAATACTGCACCCACCATAAAGGTGAATTCAAACCCGTACATTTCGTAAAAAATTACACCAAGGATTGGTGCAAAAACAGCCCTTGTTCCGGTAAGGAAAAGATGTACACTCTGATAATCTGCCGCCTCTTCCGGTTTGCAAAAGTAGGCCGAACCAATACTCCAAAGTAGCGACATTGTGGCAGTAAACAGGCTTTGGCCCAGGATGTATAGTAAAAGCAAATAGTAAATCCGGATACCCAGAACTTCGGTGTAGCCCGGATACCAGGAAGTAAGTGCAAGCGAGAGGAGGTACAACAGGATGGTAGCAAAGGTTAAGGCTGCAAATTTCCGGGGATCTATGCGACCCAGAAGACGGCCAAAAAATGGTATCCATAGAAGTGCCAACACATTATATGAATTCTTATAGAATGCCACACCTGAATAATTAAGGTGAAGCGAGCGCTCAAAGAACAGCGTGATAACAGTAATGGTACTCATAAACGCGAAACCGTAAAACAGGAATCCGACTTCGAAATGTTTAAAAGCTTTGTTTCCGCTCCAGGTGCGGTACATATTGGTGCCCGATTCCAGGATGGACGCAAAGAATTTTTTTACCGGCGCAGAGGATTCTTTTTCCGCATACTTAATGCGGGAAAGCAAAATCAGTGATACAAAACCCAATACCGCGATTATTGGGAATACCCACCGGAATGCGAAATTATCAGCATCCAGCAGCAATCCATAAACAAAGGTGGTAAGCAACATGATTACTTTGTTCCAGAAAGTAGCAAAGCTGTACAATCTCCCGAAAACCTCAAGCCTGTAGTTGTGTTTTAGCAACAAGTTTATCACGGGGAAAATCGCCGGGTTTCCCAGGTAATAAATCAGGAAGACAGCAAGGAAAATATAATGATATAACGAGTTGCCCGACATGGCAACATGTGTGCCGGGGAAAAATACCAGCACAAAAAGTGGTAGTCTGGTGAGAGCACCGGTAACACGGAGTAATTTCACCTTACTCTTTACCAGCTTCAGCATTTCATTAAAGACCAGCAATACAAGGAATACCAGCACCGAGAACTGAAAGAGCACGCTTAACTGATAACTCGATCCATGCAGGCTTTTGATAAAAACAAACTCGTTCAGCGCCAACACACCGGCAATCACGCCTTCCAGTATGGAATATGCCGTATGAATTTGAAATACATGCCTTTCGCCTTCTGTCAGATCTAGTTTTGAGCTTTTAAAAGGCATGAGAAGTTTTTAATTTATATAAATGAACATTGCCAATCTCTTCTCCGGCGAAGTATTAAACCAAGACTCCTATCGTCGGGGCTATGGCAAGCCCGTCATCAATCACATCGGCACCTTCATCAGTAATTTCCCCTGTATTTCATGTTATTTCATAATATTTCGCCGGTTGAGGGCTTTTTGATAACGGGCAGCATTCGACGCGTGACCTGCGGCATCTACTGCAAAGTTGTGGAATCCCGAAAAATCTTCGCGTGCGCAAAAAAACATATAATTATGCTTACGGTAATTCAGTATGGCATCAATGGATGAAATTGAAGGAATGCAAATGGGACCGGGAGGAAGTCCAACGTACTTATAAGTATTATAGGGTGAGTTGATACTTTTGTATTCATTCAGAACACGTTTTACCGAGAAGTCGCCGAGCGCGAAAACCAACGTGGGGTCAGCCTGCAGCAACCAGCCCCTGTGCAGCCTGTTAATGTAAACACCTGCAACATCAGGCTTTTCTTTTTCGCGGTTTGTTTCTTTTTCTACGATGGAAGCAAGCGTCATCACCTCGGTGCGGTTCAGGCGAATTTCGTCCAGTTTAGCTACCCGGGCTTCGTTCCAGAATTTCCTGTATTCCCTCACCATCCGTTCAACAAAATCTTTCGCGGTGATATTCCAGTACACCTCATAAGTATTTGGGATGAATAACGTTATAACATTGCGGGGAGTCATCTCCAAAGTGGCTACATAATTTGAATCATTCAGCAGCTTGATGACAGAGATGGAATCGGCTTCAATTTCTTTGCTGATGCGGCCGGCAAGTTCTTCTTTATTACGGATGTTGTTGAATACAAGATTTACTGCCTCCTGGTTGCCCGAACGCAGTTTATTGATGAGACTGGCATTACTCATGCTTTTCTCAATCTTGTAACGACCAGGTCTGATATGGCTGGGATACTTTTTTAATTGCGCCATCCATTCAAAGGAGTTCCGGTCCACGATCAATCCTTTTTGATACAGGATCGACTTCACTTTCGCAAAATTAGCATTGGTAGGGATGTAAATATATGCAGGGGATTTTCCTTCCAACCAAACATTGGAAGTATAGAATGAACGGTATGCATAGTACCCGGCATAAGCCGAAAAAATAATGATAATAAGCAGGAGATTGCGCAAGATGCGATTAAGTAAAGAGCGCTTCTTGTTCCGCCGACGTATTCCAGCATAGTAATCTTTCATATCCGGTAAATTTTAGAATTCTATATTACAGCGTGTTAAGGGCTGATGCATTGAAGTATCCATTCATCATGCCAGCTTCCTTTATGCCATAGCCAGTCTTTTTTTTCTCCGCATTTTTCAAATCCTTGTTTCTTGAATAGTGATAAACTGTTGCTATTCTCACTATCAACATTACAATAGAGCTGATGAAGACCGAGCAGTGTGAAAGCGTAATTTTTCAGCAACCCCAATGCTTCTGATGCGTATCCCTGTCGTCTTTGTGAAACAGTGATTAGAATTCCAACTCCGGCGCGGCGGTGATAGGGGTCAAAGTCGAACAGATCAATACTGCCAATTGTCGGAGCCAAATCACCCGGTTTGTTGAGATCGATCATCAGGCGAAGTTGTTTGTTCGTGTAGATATCATTCTGAGCATTCAGAAGGTACTGTTCCAATACAAATCGCGAAAAAGGAGTGAAGATGTTGCCTAAATGCCAGATTGCCGGGTCATTTTCCCATTCATAAAGCAGATCAATATCGGCAGGCTCCAAAGCACGCATATGAATCTCCGGACCTGTCAAAATGCCATCAGATGTTGATTTCGCCACTGTATACAAATGTTGCCGGCCCTGAGAGCCGAATGTTTGTGAATGTTAATCCATTTCTTTCAAAAGTCACTGCAAGCTTGCCCCCGCGTGTGATTACCCGGTAGCCATTACGTCCGGTAAATACTGATGCCGCAATTGCAGAAGCAGTCACGCCGGTGCCGCATGAAAGGGTTTCTGCTTCTACACCTTTTTCGAAAGTACGAACAAAAACCTGGTCGTCATCATATCGCGCAAAATCGACGTTTATACCTGTTGGAGCGTATTCGGGAGCGTATCTTATCATAGAACCCTCTTTCATCAGATCGATACTGTCTGGATCTTCAACGAACCTGACAAAATGTGGTGTTCCCGTGTTAAGAATGACAAAATGTTCTCCTACATTATCAGGGATCACATCTTTCATGCTTAATTCTACTTGTGTAATTAACTCGTCCTGGATTTCAATTTTAGCAAAATGTGGTCCATCTTCTGCCATAAAATGAACAGTTTTTTTCGCTACGCCCAGGCGGTAAGCAAAAGCTGCGATGCATCTTGCACCATTACCACACATTGTTGCCGGACCTCCATCGGAATTGTAATACACCATCCTGAAAGCATACCCATCAATGGTTTCGAGCAGCAATAAACCATCAGCACCTATACCAAAATGACGATCGCAAAGTTGTGCTATCCTCTGATTATCATAAGTAAACTGCCTGTCGCGATTATCGATGAGGATAAAGTCGTTGCCCGTTCCCTGGTATTTATGAAATGCAAGTTTCATTTTTAATTGTTATAGTGTTTTGTTGAAAACTACAATCTTTACCAAACTATTGTGTGGTCAGGATCATTCGTTGGAATTATTTCTCCATGCTGCAATCCTGATTTCCTGCTAATCATTGTCATTTATGCTTGGTTTTCTGTGACATGTTCCCGGCCTCATCACAAAGATATAAATTCGCCTGAAATGTCATAATACGTAGGCGCATATTAATTAACATACTTTAACAGCCAAAACGACAATATTGGTATTATCATTGCGTTCGATGGTGTGTAATAAAATAATCGGAAAAATTTACCTGTTCAGATTATAACTTTTTAATCAATTAATCGTCAAACAAAATTAGAACTAAGTTGTTTATAATTAGTAAAGCTATGAAAAGATTTGCCAGTTTACTGATAGTAGCCGTTCTCGGCGGCTTTATAGCATTAGGTGTTTACAGCCTGATACAGAAAAGGCATGCGCCTGTTGCAGGGATTCCTTCATCTCAGGTTCCTGCTCAATTAGCAAGTTATACAGGTGTGGCCGATGGCCAGTTATTGCCTGATTTTACGGTGGCAGCCAATCTGACAGTTCATGCCGTTGTGCATATCAAAACAGAATATGCCCGTAGAAATGGTATGTACGATAATTTCTTCAATTTTAGGGAATTCTTTGGCGATCGTATGCCTGAGGAAGATCAGGCTCCTTTGATGGCCTCTGGTTCGGGTGTTATTATCGCGCAGGATGGATATATTGTTACAAATAATCATGTTGTGCAGGATGCCACAAATATTGAAGTTACGCTTAACGACAAGCGTACTTATACTGCCAGTGTGATTGGGACCGATCCTTCCACTGATCTGGCTTTGGTTAAAATAAACGAAACCAATCTCCCATGCATATCCTATGGCAATTCTGATGATGTAAAAATAGGGGAATGGGTGCTCGCCGTTGGGAATCCTTTTAACCTTACATCTACTGTTACTGCTGGAATTGTGAGTGCCAAAGCGCGAAACATTAACATTCTCGGAACACCTGATGGCACGGCAATAGAATCGTTCATACAAACTGATGCTGCAGTTAATCGTGGTAACAGTGGAGGAGCGCTGGTGAATACCCATGGCGAACTCATCGGTATTAATGCAGCTATTGCATCAGGCAATGGTTTTTATGCCGGCTATTCATTTGCTATTCCAGTGAACATTGTAAAGAAAGTTGTTGCCGACATGATGGAGTTCGGTGAAGTTCAGCGCGCTTTTATTGGTGTTTCCATACAGGAAGTCGATAGTAAATTAGCCAGGGAAGAGGGATTGAATGAATTACGGGGTGTTTATGTAGCAGAAGTCCTTGGTAATGGCTCAGCTCAGGAAGCAGGCATCCGCAAAGGCGACATCATTGTTTCTGTCGATGGGCTGCCCGTTAACAGCCGTTCCGAGTTACTGGAATTAATCGGGCAACACAGGCCGGGCGACAGGTTAGATATTGTCGTAACACGCGATGGCAAGGAATCGGCTTTTAAGGTGAAGTTGCGCAACAAAGAAGGAAATACCAAGGTCGTTAAGACAGAAGCTCAGAATGTGGATGAAATGCTTGGAGCTACATTCAGCCCTGCACCTTCCGAATTAATGAAAAAGCTCGCTATCGATCATGGTATTCAGGTATCCGCTTTGAAAGACGGCATACTGATGGAAGCAGGAATAAGGCAAGGTTTCATTATTACTGAGGTAGATAAAAAACCTGTGCATACTACTTCAGATCTGAAGCAAGCAATAATCAACAAATCCGGTGGAGTGCTTATCGGAGGGATTTATCCGAACCGCACGCGTGCTTATTATGGATTCGGATTGTAAATTAATTATTAATAAATATTAAACTATTTAAAATCAATCAAGATAAATATTGTATCTTCCACATTTAAACACTAAATTTGCCCTGATCAGAACTGAACTTGTATGTATTTGCAGGTCAGGTAAATACTGAAATTATAAAAAGTAATGAGACAACTTAAAATATCGAAGTCAATCACTAATCGTGAAACTGCCTCGCTTGACAAATATCTTCAGGACATTGGTAAAGAAGAACTGATTACCGCTGATGAAGAAGTATTGTTAGCACAGCGAATTAAAGCGGGCGATCAGTGGGCACTGGAAAAACTCACCAAAGCCAACCTGCGCTTTGTTGTATCTGTTGCAAAGCAATATCAGAACCAGGGCTTAAGCCTTCCTGATTTGATTAATGAAGGTAACCTTGGCCTGATTAAAGCAGCACAGCGATTCGACGAAACAAGAGGATTCAAGTTCATTTCCTACGCAGTATGGTGGATTCGTCAATCCATCTTACAGGCTTTGGCTGAGCAGTCGCGTATTGTGCGGCTTCCGCTCAATCAGGTAGGATCGCTCAATAAAATTAAGAAAGAATCATCGCGTCTCGAGCAAAAGTTCGAACGCCCTCCATCGGCTGAAGAGATAGCTGAAGCCCTGGAAATTCCTGGTTACAAAATAGATGCTGCCCTTAAAATATCCACTAAATATGTGTCAATGGACGCACCTTTGACGGATGATGAGGATACTAAATTCATTGATCTGTTCATTGACGAGGATTCTCCTGTAACCGATGCAGGGCTTATGCGGGAATCTCTGGCCAAGGAAATTCAACGCTCGCTGGCTACATTATCAGAAAAGGAACGCGATGTGGTAAATCTATACTATGGACTTGGGATGAGTCATGGACTTACACTCGAAGAGATAGGAGCTAAGTTCAATCTTACCCGCGAACGCGTTCGACAAATCAAGGAAAAGGCAATTCGCCGTTTAAAGCACAACTCGCGTAGTAAACTGCTTAAGGCCTACCTGGGGCAGTAAAAGATTACGAATTTTCACTAAAAGGGGTTACTTCTTTTTAATAAAGTAATCCTTTTTTTATTTTTGAATTCGCAGGGCAGGAAAAGGGAAAACATAAAATAAATCGAAAAACCTTCCAAAATAGTATAACCATTTTGCTTTTTTCGGATATATAAGTAATCACAATTAAAGTTTACTTCGCAAGGACTCGTGCCTGGGAAGTAATTTTATATTATATTATTCGGGAAAGCACAAGATGAATGTACTAATAGCTGAAGATAACTTTCTGAATCAAAGGATTATAGAAATTCTTATCAAACGCATGGGCTGGGCATGTCGCATCGTAAATGACGGTGTAGAAGTTGTGGAAGAATGCCTGAAAGGAGGGTATGATGTGATATTAATGGATATCGATATGCCCCGGATGGATGGTTTTGAAGCTACAAGCATTATTCGCAGCCAGAATACCGATATTCCAATTATTGCACTTACTGCCTATACCGAGAACCTCTTTCGCGAGAAAAGCGTTAAAGCAGGTATGAATCATTTCCTTGCCAAACCTTACGATAAAGGGGAAATATACGATACTATCATGAGGTGCATGCGTGAGGTTAAAGTAGCCTGATACTCCAGGCGATTGACTTATTAATCCTTTTTGTTTCTGCATTCCCGGATGCCGTTACCCGCAATAATTTTTAAAGAAATGCTGCTGGTTCATACGGATTCGTACCTTTGTTTTCTGTAAAGCATCCATCAGTCTCCTGGTTTCCAAGCCATGAAGATTTTACATTTCATCGAACGATCAATAATCATTGTGCTTATGATGATGAAGATAATTGTGCAGTAATTATGGCAGAAACAAAATACATTTTTGTAACAGGAGGCGTAGCTTCATCGCTTGGCAAAGGTATAATCTCGTCTTCGTTGGCCAAACTTCTCGTGGCCCGTGGTTTTAAAGTGACTATTCAAAAACTTGATCCATACATCAATATTGATCCTGGAACACTTAATCCATACGAACACGGTGAATGTTTTGTAACTGACGACGGCGCTGAAACCGACCTCGACCTTGGACATTATGAGCGGTTTTCAAATGTTCCAACATCCCAGGCCAATAATGTTACAACCGGCCGCATTTACCTTTCGGTGATTGAAAAAGAAAGGCGTGGCGATTATCTGGGTGAAACTGTGCAGGTAATTCCACACATTACCGATGAAATCAAGAGCAGAGTTAAAATATTAGGCAACAGCGGTACTTTCGATTTTGTGATTACGGAGATTGGGGGTACGGTAGGTGACATAGAATCGCTGCCATATATTGAAGCTGTGCGGCAAATGAAGTGGGAAATGGGATTCAGGTGTATAGTTATTCATCTTACACTTGTACCATACCTGGCAGCCGCAGGTGAACTTAAAACAAAACCCACCCAGCACTCTGTCAAAACGTTGCTTGAATCGGGGGTTCAGCCTGATATAATCGTGTGCCGGACCGAAAAACACCTTTCGCAAAATCTGAAAGATAAAATTGCCCTTTTCTGCAATGTTTCGCCGACTGCCGTTATTGAATCTATTGACGCCGAGACGATATACGACGTTCCGCTGCTTATGCGCGATGAAAGGCTCGATCTTGAAGTTCTAAGCCTCACCAGGGTGCGAACCCGCAAAACTCCCGACCTGTCTAAGTGGGAGGACTTTCTTTTCAAGCTCAGACATCCGCTGTCGGAAATTACAATCGGGCTTGTAGGAAAATATGTTGAATTAAAAGATGCCTATAAATCGATCAGTGAATCTTTTGTTCATGCCAGTGCAGTTAATCAATGCAAGGTAAATGTGAAGATGTTGCATTCTGAAGCGATCAATGATTCCACAGCCAAGCATCTGCTGAAGGGCCTTGACGGTATACTGGTGGCTCCCGGATTTGGCGCACGCGGCATTGAAGGGAAGATAATTGCTATACGTTATGCCAGGGAGCATAAAGTTCCTTTCCTGGGGATATGCCTTGGTATGCAATGCGCCGTAATTGAATTTGGCAGGAACGTGCTTGGTTTTAAGGATGCACATTCCACCGAAATGAATCCTGTTAGCACTTATCCGGTGATTGATATCATGGAAGATCAGAAAAATATTTATTTAAAAGGCGGCACCATGCGTCTTGGAGCATATCCTTGTACAATTCGCAAAGGCACATTGGCTCATGAAACATACGGCAAAACGGAAATCAGCGAAAGGCACCGCCATCGTTATGAATTCAATAATAAGTACCTTGCTGAATATGAAAATGCCGGTATGCTACCTGTTGGCATAAATACAGCTAATAACCTGGTGGAAATAATAGAATTGCGTGATCATCCATGGTTCGTTGGGATACAATTTCACCCGGAATATAAGAGTACCGTGGCAAATCCCCATCCACTCTTTGTTCATTTTGTAAAAGCCGCAATGGCTTTCAGACGCACTGAGACGAAATAACAAAGAATTCCTGATTCTCACAATTAATGTATCTTTGCCGGGATCTTCGGCATACTAACAAGCATTATACCAATGAATAAAAATACAATCTTCGGCTTACTACTTATTTTCGTTATTCTTATTGGTTATAGCTATTGGACAACACCTTCAAAAAAGGAACTGGTCCAAATGAAAAGAACTTACGACTCACTTGCCATTCTACGGCAAGCTGACTCAATTAAAACAATGCAGGCCGTTGCAGAAAATAGGCCAATTGGGGATACTATTAGGAAGATTTCTGTAAAAGATACAACCACGCTAACTTCGCAACCCGACGATAAAAATAAATTAGGGTCATTTGCATCTTCGGCTGTAGGAAAAGATGCTTTTTACACGGTATCGAACGAACTGATGACACTGAAAATTTCGGCCAAAGGGGGAAAGATTCACGCTATAATTCTAAAAGGATACCAAACATTCGATTCTCTCCCGCTTTCGCTTTTTGATGGCGATTCGTCGCGTTTCGGACTGGAATTCAATACACAGGATCTAAAATTTATCAATACAAACAATCTGTATTTTAAACCCTATTTCAATGGGAAACCTGTTGACGGCGATAATTATACTGTAAGCGGCAGCGATTCCCTGCAATTCGTGATGCAACTCAGTCCTTCATCTGATTCTGTTGCTGATCCAAAGCATTTCATTCAATTCGTGTATACCTTAAAAGGTAACAGCTACATGATCGGTATCGCAGTAAAGTTTGCAGGTATGCAGGATGTTATGGCTCAGAATACCCGGGACATGAATCTGGACTGGAAACTTAATATGATGAGGCAGGAGAAAAACCTTGAAAATGAACGCAACCAGGCTACAATATTTTATATGGACAACACCGGTGAAGTGAATTACCTCTCCGAGACCAAAGATGAAAAAGAGCGTATTACAACACCGGTAAAATGGATTTCATTCAAGCAACAGTTTTTTGCGGTTTCATTGATTTCGAAATCCGATTTCAACAGTGTGGAGATGGAGACTGTTACAACTAATAAAACTAAGGAGGGTCGGTCTGTTAAAAATATGCAATCGGCCATTATCATTCCCTTTGATCCCGCTAAAGACCAAACGGTGAACATATCGATGTTTGCAGGACCATTAAAATATAAATTGCTTAGAAAATTCGACCTCAACCTTGAACGACAGATTCCTCTCGGGTGGAGTTTTTTCCTGCTTGCATGGATTAACCGTTTTGCAGTTCTTCCGGTTTTCAACTACCTCGAAGGATTTAACCTCAATTATGGTATTATCATCCTTATCCTAACCATCCTTTTAAAGATATTGTTGTTGCCTATCGCTTATAAAACCTACCTCTCCTCGGCCAAGATGCGTTTGCTAAAGCCAGAAGTTGATGAAATAGGTCTGAAATTTCCTAAAAAGGATGATGCTATGAAAAAGCAGCAAGCCACAATGGCGCTGTATAAAAAAGCAGGGGTAAATCCTATGTCGGGTTGCGTACCAATGTTGCTTCAGATGCCTATTCTTATCGCTATGTTCAGATTTTTTCCTGCTTCCATTGAGCTGCGGCAGCAAGCTTTCCTCTGGGCACACGATCTTTCGAGCTACGATTCCGTGCTCAATCTCGGATTCACTATTCCTTTCTATGGCGATCATGTGAGCCTTTTCTGCCTGCTCATGACTATTTCGACCATACTATACACCAAGATGAATAACGACATGATGGCTTCCAGCAACCAGATGCCGGGTATGAAAACAATGATGTACCTCATGCCAGTCATGTTCCTGGGGTTCTTCAACAGCTATTCATCGGGCTTGAGTTACTATTATCTGCTTGCTAACCTTTTCACATTCGCGCAGATGTACATTATCCGACGCTTCGTAAACGAAGATAAACTCCATGCACAGTTGCAGGAAAACAAGAAGAAAGTTGTTGTTAAGTCTGGATTTCAGAAGCGGTTGGAAGAAATGGCTAAACAACAGGGGAAACGCAAATAGCCAATCTGTATTTCTATATTGTGCTTCTAAGAAAACTTCCTATTTTTTGAAATACAAACTTAGCGAATCGAATAATGATGATTAACGATTTTGATTTTAGAAGTAATTGAACTTCAACATTCTAAAATCGTTAACCTAGCGAAGCGACCTCACGAACGAAGTGAGTAACTAAGCGCTCTCACGAGCAAAGCGAGTAATAATCATTTTTTATTTGAATCTTCGAGTTTTCTTACAAACATTATATTCCAAGCTGCAAGGCTGGCTATCCTGTTATGGTAGGTTCAGGAAATGGTTTTTTCTAGATGTTTTCTGAATGTTGAGTTTACGATTGATGCAACTGGTTCAAAACAAGTACAAGATAACAAGTATCCTTTCTAAGTCAATTGTGTAATCATATGTAATATTTTAGTATATTCACAGGATTATTTGGAAAATTGTTCAGATGATTTCCAGTCAATCTTTTTTAATGCACAAATAACCGTATCATGAAAAAACTTTTCGTTGCCCTGTTTATCACATTATTCGTTGTAAGCCAGGGTGCATCTGCACAAAAGAGCACTGATCTTGCCGGTAGCATACCGGTAAATCCTGATGTAAAAATTGGAACCCTAAAAAATGGGTTGAAGTATTACATCGAGTACAATAAAAAACCAGAAAAGAAGGTTGAGCTTCGGTTAGCTGTAAATGCCGGTGCTATCCTTGAAGATGACAGCCAGCAAGGCCTGGCTCACTTTATGGAACACATGAATTTTAACGGGCTAAAACATTTCCCGCATAATGAATTGGTCCATTACCTTCAAAGTATAGGCGTGGGTTTTGGCAACGACCTGAATGCTTATACCAGTTTTGATGAAACAGTATATATTTTGCCCGTTCCAGGCGGTGATCCTGGTAAACTGGATAGTGCTTTCATGGTTTTAGCTGATTGGAGTGGTGCTACCCTCCTATCAGAAGATGAAATTGATAAGGAGCGGGGGGTTATCCTGGCCGAGAGCAGAATAGGCAAAGGCGCTGACGACAGAATGATGAAAATATGGATACCTCAAATGCTCAATGGTTCAAAGTATGCAAGCCGACTTCCAATTGGCAAGGATTCCATCATCGCAAACTTTGATCATGCTGTGTTGAAGCAATTCAGTCAGGATTGGTACAGGCCAGATTTACAGGCTGTTATTGTTGTAGGGGATATACCTGTGGACGTTGCAGAAAAATTGATTATTGCCAAATTCAGCGATTTTAAGAATCCGGAAACTCCTCGTGAAAGACCAAAATTATTTGAAGTGAAGCCCCGGGAGAAAAGCAAGGCTATGGTTGTGAGCGATGAGGAAGCTAACAGCACTTCAATAACCTTGAGTGGAAATACCCATCCGCGGAAGCCTCTGGCAACATTAGGCGATTATCAGAAAAGAATGGTTGAAAATTTGTGTTTCGACATGTTAAGAGCACGGTTTGATGAAGTGAGGAAATCAGGCAATCCACCTTTCGTTTACGGATATGCATACTTAGGAGGATGGGCGCGCGGTTACGAGAGTTTTAACCTTGGAGCCATGTGCGGCAGCGATCAGATCGAGCCAGCTGTGGAATCACTCGTAACCGAGAGCATGCGGGTGAAAAAATACGGATTTACCGAAGCCGAACTCAGCAGGGCAAAAGCTTCGATGCTTTCGGATTACGAAAGACTTTATAATGAACGGGATAAAACCGAATCCAGCCAGTTAATCTGGGAATATGTAAGGAATTTCTTCGAACAGGAGGCTATCCCCGGAATAGTATGGGAATATAATTTTGTAAAAGATTATATCAATGCTGTTTCGCTGAAAGACTTCGCTGAAATTCGTCAACAAATTGATATTGACAAAAATTTCTTCGCATTTGTAACATCCAAAACCCAACCAGATCTGCCTGCTGACAGTCAACTGAAAGCCTGGATTGAAGCTGCATTATCAAAACAGGTTGGGCCATACGTGGAAAATAAAATCGCCGGGTCACTGCTGGAAAAGGAGCCTATTCCGGGAAAAATAATGTATATCGAAAAGAATGAAAAACTCGGAACGACCACATACACCTTAAGCAACAAGGCAACGGTATGCATTAAGCCAACTGATTTCAAGAACGACGAAGTGCTTCTTAAAGGATCACGCTTTGGAGGATTTAGCATTTATAAAGGGAAAGATTACAAGAGTGCTGAATATTGTAACAATGTGCAGGAGGATATGGGATATGGAAAATTTTCCGCACCTGATTTAACTAAATTCCTGTCAGGTAAAAATGTACGTGTTTTTCCGACTATAATTGAATATACCGAATTTATAGATGGTGCCAGCAGCACAAAAGATTTGGAAACCATGTTTCAACTCCTGTATTTAAAATGCACTTCCCCGCGCAAGGATGAATCGGCCTTCCAATCTTTTATCAGCCGGTCGAAACAGGAATTGGAATCATTAAAACAGGACCCGCAGACACTATTTATGGACACCGCGTACAATACGTTTTATCAGGGCAACAAAAGGGCACACCAGATTGAAAGTGCTGCTAATTACGACATGATTAATATTGATAATGCCATTGATTATTACAAACAGCGTATCTGCAACCCAACAGGCATGTATTATAACATTGTAGGCAGTTTTACCGAAGAACAGATTACCCCGCTAATTTTAAAATACATTGGCGGCCTTGTGCCTGCTGAGATCAACACACAATACAAGGATATTGGATTATTTCCAATATCCGGCAAGAATAGTTTTACGCTTCACAAGGGATCGGAACCACAGGCGATGCTAATGCACTATATTACTGGCAAAATGCCTTTCAATCCTGACGATAATTTTATGCTGGCACAATTAAATGCAATTATCAACAACAAGGTAACAGATACCATTCGCGAAAAAATGAGTGCTATCTATGGCGGGGGGTGCTATGGCTCGCTGCAAAAATACCCAAGGGAAGAGTTTCGGATCCAATCATATTTTCCCTGTAGTCCCGACAATATAGAAAAAGTGAATACTGCCTTTTTAGGGCTCATTGAAAGCACAAAAGTTACAGGCGGAATCACAGAGTACGACTGGAAACAAGCCAGGGAACCAGCTATTGAGCAGAATAAAGTGAGCTTAAAGCAAAATGATTATTGGCTTAACGCTCTGCAAACAGCCTTCCTCAATGGTACCGATCCAGAACGGATTCTTACAAAGGAGCAACGTCTCACAGCAATTAAGCCTGAACAACTGGTAGAAACAGCCAGAAAATTCTACTCAGGCCCCAATATTTTTAAAGCTGAATGGTTGCCTGCAACCTCAAAATAAATGCAGATAATTGTTGAAATTTGGCGGTCCAAAAGTGGTGATTGATACTACTTTTACTTTGAACTTTACAGTCCTGATATTAAGCCTTCAATAACTCAGGCGGCTTCTTTCCTTGCTGAGTTTTTCGAGCAATCTTTTGCCACAACTCCTGATGCCGGGCGTCCCCTCCTCCATCTGCATCCTTATTGAATCTGCTAGTTCATGCTTAAGATCGGGTTCCAGTTCGGATATGCGGTACAAAATTTCCATGCAATACATCTTTGTTGCAACCGATTCATCACGGAGCAAAAGCCAGTCGAAACAAGTACTGGCGAGTTCGCCAAGTTTGCCGGCCGGCAGGGGAGAACGTGCCAGTATCCGGAGCGAATGCCGTTTCAGCCCATCATGCCTGAAGCCCGGAAATGTTTCTATGAGTTCGCTTAAAAGCGGGGCTATCCATTCAGGATGTTCTTCTGAACAAACATCAACAACCCAGGCCGCACGTCGCGAAATGGGTTCTTCGTTTGACATAAAAATCTTCCACAGTTCGCCGAAAAGATGTGGATGAGTATAAATAATTTTCGCTACAAAATCTGTCTGGGTGCGGGAATGCTCCTCCCGTAATAATTCTGCGACATTCATTATGATGGGATTTGAATTCAAAAATAGTAAAACTAATGAGTTACAAGTTTTTAAATATGCATGAACAATAAGTTTCAAACGTTTGTTTAATATGAGATATAGATGATTAAACAATCTGATTAAAAATACAATCTTATGAGAATTTATGCAACCATACTGCTGGCTTTCATGAACATTGCTGTTTTTGCCCAACCGGCTAAATCCTTTTATAGCTTTAAAACTACCACGATTGATGGCAAACCATTTGATCTGGCAAGCTTGAAAGGAAAAAAAGTGCTGGTGGTCAATACAGCTTCAGAATGTAGTAACACGCCACAGTACGAAAAACTGCAGATGCTTTATGATCAGTACAAAGCAAATAACTTTGCAGTCATTGGATTTCCAGCTAATAATTTTGGAGGCCAGGAGCCGGGCACCAACAAGGAGATCCAGGACTTTTGCACCGGGAAATATAAGGTTACTTTCCCTATGATGGGAAAAATATCGGTAAAAGGTAAAGATATTGATCAAATCTACAAATGGCTTACTTCAAAATCGGAAAATGGTGTAATGGATGCCGGGGTCACATGGAATTTTCAGAAGTTCATGATTGACGAAAATGGACAACTGGTCGACATGGTAGCACCGGGAGAAAGTCCACAGTGTGACAAAATCGTTAATTGGATCAAAGGAAATTAAGAATTCAAGGATTGATAATACTCACCATTGAGACACGGAGATAACAGATTTTCACGGAGTTTGGATGAAAATCGCTCTTTTTTCTCAGATTTTTTTTTGTCATCTGATATGATGTTCTCTGTGCTCTCCGTGTCTACGTGGTTACTTATGTGCAGCAATTATTTTTGCAACGAGGGAAAAATGAATTACCTTAGCACTTCATCATCCTGATCTAAGAATAAAGCCAGGTTTAACGGGCTTATCAAATTAATTCATCAAAAGCGCAGCATTATGATTTTAAGTGAATCGTTTACAACGCGCAACCTTATTCAAGCCCTTGCAATAAATTCAACGTTCGCGATTCCCGCAATATTCAATTAGATATTTACCACTCTTTTTTCCTTATTCAGATAAAGAGTCATCGGGTTACATATCTGCCACATGAACCATAGTAACCAAATTTTGTTAAAGAATAAACAGAAGTGCTGATGCGTGAACCTGATAATGCTAATAAGCTGGAAACGAAAACATGCAAACGCCCTGTTGAAAGCGATTTTAGTCATCAGCAGGTTATTGATGACTACCGCATTGCCAACGAAAGCCGCCAGGCAAGTATGCTTGGACGTCGTGAAGTGCTTACAGGGAAAGGTAAGTTTGGCATTTTTGGCGATGGCAAGGAAATAGCCCAGCTTGCAATGGCCAGAATGTTTCGGCCAGGTGACTGGCGTTCGGGTTACTACCGCGATCAAACATTTATGCTGGCAACTGGCATGTTCTCGCTCGAAGAGTTCTTTGCTCAAATCTATGGCGATACCGATCCTAAGTTTAATCCGGGCAATGCCGGCCGGTTAATGAATAACCATTTTTCCACGCGCAGTCTGCAGGACAATGGTGAGTGGAAAGATTTAGCGCATCAAAAGAACTCTTCTGCTGATATTTCGCCTACTGCCGGGCAGATGCCACGCCTGCTGGGCCTGGCGCTGGCATCCGGTTTATTTCGCCGGAACCCCGATCTGCACGATATGCCGACGTTTTCAACTAACGGAAATGAAGTAGCATTTGGTACAATCGGCGATGCCAGCACTTCAGAAGGGCATTTCTTCGAAACCATTAATGCCGCGGGTGTATTACAGGTGCCTATGGCCATTTCTGTCTGGGACGATGAATGGGGGATTTCGGTTCCCAATAACTTGCAAACCACAAAACAAAATATTTCAGCAGTTCTCGCCGGTTTCAAAAAAGATGAAAATGGCGATGGTTTTGAAATCATGCATGCCAAAGGTTGGGATTATGAAGGCTTGTGCCGCATGTATGAGGAAGGTATTGACATATGCCGTCGGGATCATGTACCGGTACTCTTTCATATTACGGAAATGACACAACCATTAGGACATTCTACTTCGGGTTCTCATGAGCGCTATAAGTCGAAAGAACGGCTCGAATGGGAGAAAGAATACGACTGTATCGTAAAGATGCGCGAATGGATGATTGCATCAGGAATTGCAGATGCCCGGCAACTTGATGAAATTGAGCACTTAGCCGAAGAGAAGGTTATACTAACGCGCCGGAAAGCATGGAATAATTACATCAGGCCCTTGATAAAGATGCGTGACGAGTTTTTGCAACTGGCAGATGTTACAACATGCAATTGCGCAAAAACGACCAGGATTGATCATATTAAGCACGATTTGCGTTTTATTGCAGAGCCTTGCCGTAAAGATATCATGTCGGCCGCAAAGAAGATCCTGCGACTTATCTGTAACGCCTGCTCCAATCCATCCAATTCATTAAAAATCAATGTCACCAATTGGCTAAACTTCGAAATGGCCGATAGCCGCATCCGTTACAGCTCTCATCTTTACAGCGAATCGTCCGAAGCAGCAGCATTGATTCGAGGCGTTGCTCCGGTATATGCACCCGATTCTGCACTTGTTCCCGGCAGGGAAATCCTGCGCGAAAATTGGGATCACATCCTGGCGCAGAATAAGAAGGTTGTAATCTTTGGTGAAGATGTTGGAAAGATTGGAGGCGTTAACCAGACCTACGAAGGTTTGCAGGTAAAATATGGTGGAAACAGGATTTTCGATACCGGCATTCGCGAGTCAACAATAATAGGGCAGGGGATAGGAATGGCCATACGTGGCCTCCGTCCCGTGGCTGAGATTCAATATTTCGACTATCTGTTATATGGTTTGCAGGTATTAAGCGACGATTTGGCAACATTGCTTTATCGCACACGTGGCGGGCAAAAAGCACCATTGATTATCACCACACGTGGGCACAGGCTCGAAGGCATATGGCATTCGGGTTCACCTTTGAGTATGGTCATCAATTCCATCAGAGGAATACATGTGCTGGTTCCGCGCGATATGACGCGTGCTGCAGGATTTTACAATACAATGTTGCGCTCCGACGAACCAGCGCTTATCATCGAACCATTAAACGCATATCGCCTGAAGGAGAAGATGCCTGAGAATATCGGGGAATTCCTTGTTCCGGTTGGTATTCCTGAAGTAATTGAGAATGGCAGCGATATCACCATTGTGACATATGGCTCATGTGTGCGTATAGCACAGGCTGCAGTGGCACAACTGCGCGATTTCGCTATTTCAGCCGAGCTCATCGATGTGCAATCGCTCGAACCGTTTGATGTAAACCATTCCATTGTGGAATCGTTGAAGAAGACGAATAAGATTGTCTTTTTTGATGAGGATGTGCCTGGAGGCGCTACCGCTTATATGATGCAGAAAGTACTTGAGGAACAAAAAGGCTATTACTACCTTGATACCGAACCGCGCACTGTAACGGCTCAGGCTCATCGGGCGGCTTATGGCACCGATGGCGATTATTTCTCAAATCCTAATGCTGAAGATGTCTTTGAGGCTGTCTACAACCTGATGCACGACGTTAATCCAGCCAATTACCCGAAGATTTTCTGAGATTTTAACGTTGAATTTCGTAAAAACTGCTCGACAAAGAATTTAAGCTACTTATGATTGATCCTGCCCGGATAAACCTTAAGCGCTTCCTCAATGCATTTTACAGCACTTTTCAGATCGTCGATTTTAAGCACATAGGCAATACGAGCTTCGTTGCGGCCCAGTCCGGGGGTGGCATAAAAGCCTGAAGCCGGGGCCAGCATCACTGTTTCACCCTTGAAACTGAACGATTCGAGCAGCCATTGGCAAAAATCACCGGCATCATCTACGGGCAGGCTGACCATTGAATAGAAAGCACCTTTAGGCATGGGTACGAAAACACCTTCGATCTTGTTCAGTGCTTCGATAACAAAATTGCGCCGTGCAATATATTCGTCATATACTTCTTTAAAATAACTGGCAGGGGTTTCCAGTGAAGCTTCACCCGCAACCTGTCCGAGTGAAGGCGGGCTTAGCCGGGCCTGGGCATATTTCAGCGCTGTTGCAATAACACTTTTGTTTTTTGTGACCATTGCACCGATTCGCACACCACATTCGCTGTAGCGTTTCGATACTGAATCAATCAGAATAACATTATTTTCAAGACCGTGAAGATGCATCACCGAAGTATGTTCGTTTCCGTCGTAGCAAAATTCGCGGTACACCTCGTCAGCAAAAAGATACAGATCGTGTTTGATGACAATTTCGCACAACTGTTCCAATTCATGGCGCGAATAAAGATAGCCCGTCGGATTGTTTGGATTGCAAATCATGATCGCTTTGGTACGCGAAGTGATGGCTTTTTCAAATTCAGCGATAACGGGAAGAGCAAATCCATCTCTGATGTACGACGTTACAGGTTTCACCACAACGCCAGCGGCTAAAGCAAATCCGTTGTAATTGGTATAAAATGGTTCCGGAATGATAACTTCGTCACCTGGGTTCATGCAGCTGAGCATAGCGAATGAGATGGCTTCGGAACCGCCGGTAGTGATGAGGATATCTTCATAATCCACGTTTATGCCTATTCCTTGGTAGTATTTTGCCAGCCCTTTGCGATACGATTCATTACCTGCAGAGTGACTGTAAGCGACAGTTTTATCACTATAATTGCGAATTGCATTCAAAGCAACTTCCGGAGTTTTTATATCCGGCTGGCCGATGTTGAGGTGGAATACTTTTATCCCCCGTTTTTTGGCTGCTTCGGCGTATGGAACAAGTTTACGGATGGGCGAGGCCGGCATTTGAATACCCCTTTCTGAAATCGATGGCATCGGACGGTATTTGTAAGGTTAGGATAGTGGAATTGGCGGGACAAAATTAGCTAAATTTAATCACCACAATAGGAATCATATTGGGATAATTCCGTTCTTAAAATAAAAAATCCCGGACAAAAATTCGCCCGGGATTTCAAATATCAAAATAACCGTTATTTAACAACCGGTGATTCTCCGGGTTTAAGGGTCTTTTCAGGAACCCCTGCACCTTCAGTTTTTTCAATTACAGTACCAATAATCTTCAATACAATAGGTGAATTGCTTGCATTCGAAGTAACAGTAATGGTTTTGTTGATGGCACCCAGGCGCTCAGTAGCATATTTTACTTTAATCACTGCACTTTTCCCTTTCAAAATTGGTTCTTTTGGCCAGTCGGGAACCGTACAACCACATGAAGACTGACAGTTGGACAGGATCAGAGGCTCTACCCCTGTGTTCTTGAATTCGAATTCGCAATTACCATCGCCACTCTTGAAAATTGTACCATAATCGTGCACAATCTTGGAGAAAGTAATCACGGGTGCATTTGGATTTACGGCCACAACCGGCTGCGCAACTGCAGATTGATCTGTGGTTTGAGCCTGTAAGTTTACAAGTGCAAATAAAACGACACTTAAGGATAGAATAACTCTTTTCATTTGTTAAATTTATTAAGGTTTGTTTTCAGGTTAACTGTAAATAAAAGATGCAAATTTACGAATATTATAAATCAACTCCTTTTCATTAAGATTTTTTATGAATTAACAAAAGTCATACCAAAAATATTTTCAGGAATAAAAACTCCAATTATCTGAAAAATACCAATAATGGGTTATAAAAATTACTACTTTTACTATTACTATCTATAATTCCAGCGAAAGCTGATAAGCAAGGTAAGAATTATCAATTGAATTAGTTTGAACCTGCA
>Ga0315283_10001041_pt1 | contig 21608 bp, 21 predicted proteins | sample YL17G09_0_MG_FD_204541 | JGI IMG/M metagenome (GOLD analysis project Ga0315283, IMG submission 204541) | Sediment microbial communities from Yellowstone Lake, YNP, Wyoming, USA - YL17G09_0 | ecosystem: Environmental > Aquatic > Freshwater > Lake > Sediment | place: USA: Wyoming | collected...
TCTTTTTCTTTGGTTCTTTGTTTGAAAAAGCGCTTATTAATACAGGAATGAAAAGCAAAAGAAGCAGGATTGCGAGAATTATCCCGAAGATTACCCACGAAGCCGGCTTTGCCACTTCAGGCACCAGGCCGCCGGGGTTGAAGCTGGTCTGTGATTCGCCGCCTACACCGATAAACCGGTCTGATAGCGTCACAGTCAGTGCACGCTGCACGCCGTCACGCAGAGAAAGCGGGGTGACATAACTGATCACCGCCTCACTTTGAAGAGTACGCCGCATTTGATCATATAGTTTTGAAAGCTGGGCTTTATCTTCAGCGTATCCATATTGCCCGCCGGCGCTTTCAGCGATCATACGAAGGGTGGCTTCATCAATTCCTTTATACTCATCAGTCTGTTCCTCACCCTCAGGCATTTGGCCGAAGCCAACAGAGGAGATGGACAACCCGCCGAAACCAATACTGCCCAGCGCTTCTTCAGGTGTAGCTATGCTGGAGTTATCCATACCGTCTGTCATAACAATGATCGCCTTGCGTCCGGACAACGGATTGAGAATGCCGATGGCTGTTGAAAGCGCGTCATAAACCGCAGTATCATTCCGCGCGGTGATGCCGTCAATCACTTTTATCAGGGCTTCACGGTCAACAGTGACATCCTGTATTACGTTTACTTTTGTATTAAAGGTGATCACTCCAACCTGGTCGTCAGGGCGCATCTGGTCAAGGTATTCTTTGGCAACTGCTTTGGCACTGTCAAGCTTCCCTACATAATTCATGCTTCCGGAGTTATCAATCAGCAGCATTGTGGTTAACGGTCCTACTTCACCAGTGCCCTGGATGCTCTGATTGTTCACCGGCTGGCCGTTTTCCAACAACTGTAGTTTGCCAGTGTTAATTACCTGTGGTTCGCCATTTTCATCGCGCACCGAAACATACACATTCACCAAAGGAAATTGTGTTGTGTCAATTTGGGTAATTTGCAGGACGTAATCGCCCGTGGATTCAACCTTGGGCGCCACCTGGCAGGCAGGCAGCAGGAGAAGCGCCGCCAGAAGCGGCAGGATTAGAAATGATCGCATTAATTTCTTCATTATTACCTCTTTTCGTGATAGATCATTTCAGATTTGCCCATGCGGATATGCTGGTTTGCGCGCAGGCGGGAAATTTCTATCTTTTTCCCATCCAGATAGGTGCCGGACATACTGATGTCTTTAAGGGTGAAATAAGTTCCTTCACCGGTAAGAATGGCGTGCTGCGGCGCGATATCTGGGTCAGCAATTACAATATCCGATTTTAGCGGGCTGCTTCCAATAGCTGCGGAAGGTCCACCTTTGGCCAGGAATTTATCCAAAATGAATTCCATACCTTTCATCTTTCCGCTGGCCACTTCCAGCCAGGCGCGAGAGAGCAAGAAAACAATCAGGGCGATGAAAACGCCTACAGCCATACCCAAGAGCATCAGGCCAGCGGCTTTTCCCATCAGGGGATCTGAAAACATTAATCGTGCGCCTTCCAGCAGGGCACCGCCGAGTGCGCCGCCGATCAATCCGCCCAATCCGCCTTTCCAAAGCTGTGCTCCGCCGGTAAATCCTGCCGCCAGCCCAGTCAGCAAACCGAAAATAGCCCATCCGATCGGCCGGCTCCAGGAAGGACCGCCAATTGACAGAAAAACACCTTCAGCAATTGGCAGGGCAATGGCGCCACCCAATGCACCCAGCAAAGCGCTGAGAATGGCTTTACGCAAACCAAATAAGAAGTTCTGTGCGGCAAAGCCTTCACCAAAACCGATAAACAAGCCAATGACGCCGCCCAGCAGGGCGCCAATAATCACTTCACTTAGGAAAAGATTATCGGTAAATGACAATCCGAGTATGTTACTGATCTGCCATCCGAACAACCCGCCGATAGCGCCAAGCAGTCCGTAAGTATAAAAACGCATTAAACGATTCATTTAGATAGGACCTCCTCAGTCTCATCAATAAGCTGCGGGGCAGGCTGCAGATTCCGCCAAAAGACCACGCTCCTCTGGCTGCTATTGGTCAGCTCATAGAAGCCAAAGTATGAGCGTTGGTCAAGGCTGCCATCCGCCTGGCGGATAAAAAACCCGCCAACCGAACGGTGTGGTTCAATTACCAATGCAACCTGCCACGCTTCAGGAAAAAAATTTTGGTGCAACCAGGTATCCCAGTGCGAAAGAAACACCCCCATGCGCGGGTGCGTGTGATACCAACCCAGAAAGACCTTATCTGGAAAATGTTCTTCCAGATGGTTGTGCAGCGCAATTTGGGTGTCACCGGTAAAGGTGAGGTGCGCAGCGCCTTGTTCGGTATGGATAGCAGGCAGGATCGTATCGATGACGATAAATGGCGTACCGTGCAGGGAGTCACGGCAGTATTTACCAGCCATCCATCCACCGACCTCGTTGTCGAGATCGCTGCCCGCATGCGCACACATGCGCACAAAAGCATTTTGGGTCAAAAAAATATCCAGGGGCGATTTAACGCTGTTCATTTCATCATCTTTTGGCACCCATCGCAGCGCCCTATGAAGGGGGATGCGCGAAGGGTGCGCCAAGGATTTTTTCTGGTTTGCAAGCTTCACTCGCGGAGTGATGTTCAAGGCGGCTGCTCCGTTTTCAAAACAATAAAGACTAACCCGCGGTAATGTCAGCAGTGATCATTAGACGGTCGTCATCGGGCACTGCTGCGCCTGAAAGTGTTTCATCATCTTTCAGTTCGCGGCCGAGCGCTTTGCTATCCAACCGGTAACTCACCGGACGGCCATCGGGGCCTACGGTAGGCAATTCCAGGGTGGTAGCCAGTTCAGGTATCAATTCCTTCACGATTACATCGTCGGGAACCTCTGCGCTGCGGGTTCCTCCAGAAGGTAGTACCAGGGTTACAGTTTTTTCAGCCATTGTCGTTCTCCTTTCTTATTATTTGAGCTTGATTTTTGGTTTAACTGACTGCGCCTTGGGTTTGCTGATTTTCACCCGTTCAGGGCGCAGAAGTTCACGTGTGTCCAATGGAAAATATCTGGGATGAGTTTTACGGAACTGCCGGCACCAGGTGGCGGCTTCCATATCCCAGGGGTAAGGTGCTTTGGTGGGGTCGTCGTGAAAATTCTTGAACTGCACCATTTCGCCCAGCATTATCACTAACCGGTCTAACGAGCGGCTGGCAGACCACCAGGCGGCGTCAATACAAACACTGCCGTTGGCATGATTAATATTAGGATGCCATATGGGCGTCAACCACTTCATCCCCGGCCAACGCTGGGGATATTGGCTGTGAAGATAGATCTCCACCTGGTGTTTCTCGCTAATCTTGGGGTTTCCTTTGCTATCAATGCCGATGATTCCCTTGCATTTATAGGTGATGATGTATCTTTCAGGCGGCATGCCGGCTTTTTCTTGCTTGGCCTGTACCTGGATAAGATCGCTGCGGGAGTCCAGCTCCTGGATCAATTCATAATCCTTACGCAGGCGGCGTGTGCGTGGGTTGGAATCCACTGAAATTGCGCCGGCAGTGATATCGGTAGTAATCATCAGGCGATCATCAGAAGGAATTCCCGCACTGGCAAGTGTTTCATCCTCACGCAGCTCACGCCCAAGTGCCTTGCTGTCCACGCGGTAACCCATTGGGCGCCCGTCTGGTCCCACCGTTGGTAACTCCAGCAGCGAGGTCAGTTCCTCTAAAAGATCACGGATCGGAACGTCATCCGGAATATCCGCGTGTCGGGCGCTTCCATTGGGTAAAACAATTGTGGTTGCAATATCAGCCATCTACTCTTCTCCTTCAAACATAAAAGATAATTTCAGAGTTCATTTCGGTGGGCGACACCGCATGAACCAGTTAGACTCCAGCAGTCCTGGTGGTGCCACGTACCGCATTCCGGGCATACGGTTATGCCCCGGCTGTCACCTTTGGCAACTTCTTCCAGACAGTAGGGACAACAATGTTCTTCCTCGCCAACTAGTTTGACATCTGCCTGCCTACCCTTAAAAAGTTTGCCAGGTAGTTTAAGCTTTTTTACGGCAGGTTTTGCAGCCTTATTTTTCCGGATGGTAACAGGATAGCTTGCGGTCTTTGACGCTGCAGCCCGGGTAACAGACAAAACTGGCCTTTCAACTTTAGCAGCTTTTGCTGGAACCCGTTTAATTCCATTGGGCTTTTTCCTCAGTTTCCAATTGCGGGGATCCACCTTGCTTAGAAACGGCTGAATAGATTGAGAAATAGGCTTATGTGTCTTTTTGTTCTTGGGCGCTTTCTGCCGTTTAGGAATTGCTTTAGAAACTGGCCTGAAAAGCAGGAGCGGAAGCAGGGATACAAGGGTCATCAATAAAAATTGGCTTCCATCACCGACAGTTGGAGTTTGTATGCGAAAATCAATCCCCAAGAACTGGAATTGAAATGCGGTCCCATAGAAATGATCAATCGCCAGAACAGCAAAAAGGTTGGAGACTATTGATAGAAGAATAGCCGCAAGAGTCGGTATCCCTCGGAAAAGTATTCTTGCTGTAAGCCCGCCGATAAAACCGACCGCAGCCAGCAGGATAATGCGTAACAAATATGCGCCGATTTCAGGTTTAGACGATAGAAAAATAATTACCAGCAAACCTGCTGATAATGCCAACACCAGATTAACAATCCATTTGGCTAATCCGTTGAACAGTTTCATCAACGGCCAATCTCCTTGACATTGATCTCAATTTTCTCGGGATTATCCTCATGGCTGTCTGCAGTTATTAGGACAGGCGAGTGAAGCTTAATTTTTGGCCGGGCTTTTATGGTCACTCTTTCTTTCAGCTTGATACGCCCGCTGAGTTTGAGTGGTTTCTCGTATGCCGGAAGCTCAAAATGGCTAAAATGCAGCGCATCGGGCAGGTCGCCGGTCAGTTCATAAAAGTGGTATTCATGGGCGTTATAGGCTCTGATGATATGAAGAGCCGGAACCCCAACACTTGCTAATGTGCGCGTCAGGAAGTTTTCATTACCAGTAATCGCGTGAGAAAGTTCTGTTTCACGTAAAATACCGCAGGTTGGGCAGTGAGCGCGGTTGAAACCGACGGATGAGATAGGCTGCAATATTTCTTCCCGTGTTCCGCAATTGGGGCACGTGAGTGCCAAGACTAATTCCTGGTCTAATTCCAATACCGCATCCTGGCCGAGCTCTCTGTGTGCGATGCGCAGCATGTCTTCCAAAGTAGTTGTGTCAGCGCGCAATGGTAGTTCTGTAATTTCGCCATAAGTCCAATGGCTTTCACAATCGTCAACTGGCGTGTATGCGGTAACATGCATATCGTTGGTCATGCCATTGAAGTGCATCACGCTGCCGGGTTTGACCGGTTTATTATGGATGAGTTTCAGCGCTTCTTGTGCCTGTATGCCGGCAATGATTGAAGCAATGGTTGGCGTGGTGGGCACTTTTCCAAGTAAAACATTTTCACGTGCTAGCAGTGGGCAGGAATAGCGGATAGCAAGGTCACGGCGGGCTTGTTCGGTAAGACTGCATTCAAAACAGGCGCCTTCACCTGGTACAAATACACGCGCCAGACCGAGGAATTCCTGAATAGCACCGTCTACCCAGGGCTTATTGATCCAGTAAGAGAATCGGTTGACTGCCAGGCGTGCTTCACGATTATCCAGACAGCCAATGATGACATCCATGCGCCGGAAGATACCCAGCCCAAGGGCGGTTGTCACATCGCCATGAAAATACTGGATATGAATATTGGGATTGATCTCTTTTGCGCGCGCCGCGGCTACCTCTGCCTTTTTACGGCCAGTATCAGTTTCACGAAAAAGAACCGAACGCGAAAGATTGGCAAGTTCAATTTCGTCAAAATCAACAATAAAAATATTACCGATGCCCATTAGCGCCAGATTCTTGATCACTTCATTGCCTAAAGCGCCAGCGCCGACTACCATGATTTTGGCGTTCTCAACTTTTTCACGTTCCCACCAGGAGATGAACTGAAATGTCCCTTGACGATCTTTTTTCAGGTTAGGGATAATGATCGGTTTTTCGGGATTGACTGGCAGGCGCCGCGGGCCATCAGGCGAATCACTGGGCGCTACACGAATGACAGGTAACGATGACTCCGCCGCCTGGGCGATAGCGTGGGCTGCTGCAAGGTTGTTTTCATCCAGTTTCGAAGCGAACCATCCAACCCCATGGCGAGATTCGATTAGATTGCTTTCTTCAAGCGCCTTTAATGCTTCGCGAAGTGTGGAGCGGCTGATTCCGAACTGCTTGATCAGATCGCGCTCAGCAGGAAGCTGGAACCCGGGTTTATAAGTGCCGTCCAAAATCTGTGCTGCCAGTTTGCCGGCAACAATTTCGCTTAATGATATTCGTAATATCTCGTCCATAATTACCTCATATGGTATGTTGGTCAGACCACTATACCATATTATAGAGGATATTCAAGATTTGTCAAGAGTTTTTTTAAAAGTCAAATAAATAGTCGCAGAATAACCAAATAGCCTTTGATACAAATTTATCCAGGAATTTTTTAGTTACAATTATTTATAGCAACTATTATCCATTTCGGTGGTTAAACATTAAAGTAATTAAACTTAATCAAATTAATTAGGAGTGGTTCATTATGGCAAAAATCACGGTGGTAACTGACAGCTCAGCATATCTTTCAAAAGATTTCGTCGCAAAGCATGGCATCAAAGTTGTTCCTCTAAACCTAAACTGGGACAATGAAAATTTCAGAGATAACGTGGATATAGCAGCCAAGGAGTTTTACCAACGGCTGGAAAAATCAAACAGCATACCAACAACATCTCAGCCTTCAAGTGGTGATTTTATGACTGTATTTAAAGAAGCTGCCAAGGGCGTGGACGCACTGGTGGCAGTATTAATCTCCTCAGGAATCAGCGGCACAGTAGATTCAGCATTAATGGCGAAGAAAGAATTTACCCAAGTTCCAGTAGAAGTTATTGATTCCAAAGTAGCAGCCTCCGGCTTGGCGTTAATGTGCAAGGCAGTAGTTTCTGCGGTTGAAAAAGGCAATTCGGTAGATGAAGTTCTAAAAATGGGAAAGCGAGTGTTTGATTCAATGGGTGTTTATTTTGTCGTGGATACTCTGAAATACCTGCATAAAGGCGGCCGCATCGGCGGCGCGTCTGCCTTCCTCGGTTCAGCGTTGGATCTTAAACCCATCCTTTTTCTTAGCCCTGAAGGCAAGGTCGAAGCGCTCGAAAAAGTACGCACCAAAAAGAAAGCCGTCAGCCGCCTGATTGACCTGGCGGTTGAAAAAGCGGACGGCAGGAAAGCGTACGTGGGAATCATGCATGCCAATGCCCTTGAAGGTGCACAGGCAATCAAGGCAGAACTGGAAAACCGTATGGACCTGGCAGATATTGAGATTTTTGAACTCAGTCCCGCCATTGGCACACATACTGGCCCGGGCACACTGGGAATTGCGGTTCATACAACAGCGTATTAAAGTACATATAAAAATTGTTATGCAAGCAGTCTCGAATTATTATTCGGGACTGCTTTTTATTCCAAATAGCTAAAATATTTTTCAATTTGCTTTCTACAATCGAAACCTTTGGTGTCCTTGAATGCAACGGGGTTTTATTTAATTATCTGGAAAATAAACAGATAAAAATGGAAACACAGTATGCCTTGTCCCCACTAAAAAATTAACTTATTATTCTCTTAAATACAGTAGTCAGAGAAAAATTTATCCAGAAGGAACTTGACGGGTCTGCCATTGACTATAATATCGATCAGCATCTGCATGAAAGGCATTCGCTGACTGGTTAGAATACCGCGTGCTTCCAGCTTTGGCAGCGCTTTGGCCATCTGCATGACCATCATTGCGGCTTCCAACGTTTCGCCTTCCATTAATTTGATAGATTGTTGATAGGTTTTACCTTCGCCCAACAACTTACCCAGCAGGCTTGAGCGCCCACCCTGGCAGGTGACGAAAAGGTCGCCTGCGCCAGGCAGGCCATAGGCGAAGGCTGGATTACAGCCAGTCAATTCCAATAAGCGCTGCATTTCAATGCAGCCCTGCGCGAATAATGCTGCAGCCAAATTATGCATGTATGCGCCGGACTCATCTATACCGCCAGAGCTCGATAATACGCCGTTGGCGATTCCTACGCCGGTGGCGTAGGCATTTTTCATCGCCACCGCGGTTTCCAACCCCTGGAGATCGTTGGTGGTCCAGATGTGATAATAATCTGTTCGAAAGGCATCAGCCATGAAGCGGGCTGCTTCAATTTCGCGGCAGCCGAAATAGACACAACTTTGGCGCCGGCCAGCCAGTTCACCAGCGATGCAAGGACCGCCAATTGCAGCTAAAGACACCTTATCTTTAATTGATTCCGGTAATTCTGAGCGAAGCACTTCAGGCAATATGAGTAAATTGCCTTCCGCGTCCGCTTCCATTCCTTTGGTGATGGCTATCACTTTATCACCCGGTTTGAGAAATGGTGCCAATTTCTGGCCAGTCCAGCGAACACCCATGGAATTAACGCCGCTGACAATTAAATCCACCCCATCAATTGCCGTTTCTAACTCTTCAATATAATAGGGCGTAATGTTCTTGGGTAAATGGCGCTTCAGTCGCGGATGATACCCGTTTTCCCGGCAATTTTGGATAATGACATTATCAAGGTGAGTTCCAACCAAACGGATATCATGCCCATTGTCACTCAATGGCCAGGAAGTGGCACTGCCCATAACGCCAGCACCGAGGATCATTATTTTCATTTATTTACTCTTTTCATTTATGGAATTACATCCAGTTGCGTTTGCGCATCCACATGGACATGCTCAGAGGTAACCCAACAAAGATTGCCAAAACAATAAAAAATGCCAGGCTGCCAGTCCAATGATTTAACTGGTTACTTGGGCCGAAAAAATTCATACCAAAAAAGCCGGTTAGAAACGATAGCGGCATGAATATGGTCGTGATAATGGTCAGGGTTTTCATGATGTCATTCAGGCGGTTATTGACCACAGACAAATAAGTGTCAAGAACGCCAGTAACCAGATCACGCAAACTTTCGGTAATGTCATGGACGCGAACAAGGTGGTCGTACACATCGCGGTAATACATGCGTTCTTTCTGACCGATTACACCAAAATCGCCGCGTGATAATTTGTTTAGCACTTCGCGTTGAGGAGCTACGATACGGCGTAGATTGAGCAGTGACCGCTTGATACTAAAGATTTGCTGCAAAAGCTTGTTGTCTGGTTTTTCCATGACCTGATCTTCGATTGATTCAACATCCATGTCAATCTGATCGATCATGGCCATATAGTCGTTTGCAAGTTCGTCCATGATTTGGTAAAGGATGTAATTACTGCCGCGCAGCAGCCTGCGTTCGTTACGCTGAAAATTGTCCCATACAAGGTCAATGGCACGGATTTCCTCTGGATGATAAGTGACAATGTAATTTCTTCCAAGAAAAACATCCATTTCTTGCGATTTTTCCAAATTTTCGAGCGGCTGATCAGGTTTGACATCTATAAGTGAAAGATATAAGTATTCCTCCCAGTCATCAATTTTTGGGATATGAGTTTCTACCAGTGCATCATCTACTGATAATGGATGAAATAAAAAATCATCGGTTAAGATTTGACGTGTAACATCGATGGATTCATCGTTAAGATCCACCCAAACCAGAGAGCTTGGGTCTTTTAGTTCTTTGCGGGCTTTTGCTATATCATCAGTGGCTGTCACTCCCTTGCCATTTTTCATAATCAGAATGCGCATGATTTATTCACCTTTCAGCAGGTCCACACCGAAAAGACTATGTGGGGTTATTTTGTGTTATTAAAAAATTTAGCAATCAATTCGTCAAATTTACCGCTGGTATACATCTGGCTGTGATGAAGCGTCAGAAAATTCTCTGGATGATCCAAATTATCAAAACCGAATTTTTGGTAGAGCCCATGTGCGTGGTCTGTGCCAAGCAGCCACCTTCGCAAGATCTGTAATTCCGGGTGGTCAAGAATGCAATTCATCAAAAAAACCGAAAGCCCTTTACCGCGGTATTCGTTAATAATGAACACGTCTGTTAGCCAGGCAAAGGTGGTGTAATCGGTGATCACGCGTCCAAACCCAACTTGTTTACCGGTCTGGTGAAAAACACCAAAGCATAAGGAATTGTCAATCATGCGCTTAAATACATTAAAGGGAAGCCCTTGGCTCCAAGGAGCTTCATTAGCCAGCCAGTTATATGTAAAAGCCTGATCCAACCTTTCAGGGTCGGTACTGACGATAAAATCTCCCTCATGGCGCTCAACTATCTGGTTAACTGTGTTCATGGATTCTCCAATTTTTGTTTCAAGAGGATTTTAACATTATTGGACGGTCTTTATCAAAAAAATTTATATCAATAATAATAGTATTAAAAACCTCAAGAGAATAGCATCTGGAATTTTAGATGGTAAACTTACAGCGCAATTTACTAAATAAGGAAGTATCTATCATGAGAGTTGTTTATCCGTTTACCGCAATCGTCGGACAGGAGCGCATGAAACGCGCCCTGATCTTGAATGCTGTTGAACCGCGCATCGGAGGGGTTCTGATCCGAGGCGAACGTGGGACTGCCAAATCCACCGCGGCGCGTGCCTTGGCCGCTCTACTGCCAAATGTGAAGGTGGTTGAAGATTGCCGCTTCGCCTGCGATCCAGAACACCCGGAAACCTGGTGTACCGAGTGCCGGGAACGTGTTTCCAAAGGTGAAGAATTACCCGTAGCTATTCACCGCACACCTTTTGTGGACCTGCCTGTTTCAGCTACTGAAGACCGTGTTGTGGGTACTCTTGATATCGAATCAGCCATCCAACGTGGAGAACGACGTTTTGAAGCCGGCATTTTGGCGGCTGCCAACCGCGGGCTGCTTTATATTGATGAAGTCAACTTATTGGATGACCATGTAGTTGATGTGCTGCTTGATTCTGCTGCGATGGGAATGAACATTGTAGAACGTGAAGGCATTTCCTTTACGCACCCAGCGCGCTTTATTCTTGTAGGCACCATGAACCCTGAAGAAGGCGAATTGAGGCCGCAGCTCCTGGACCGTTTTGCGTTATCGGTGGATATCCACGGTATTCGTACTGCCCGAGAGCGAGTGCAAATCATGGAACGCAATCTTTTCTTTGAGCAGGATGCAGAGACGTTCCGGCAGGAGTGGTTGCCGCGCGAAGAAGAACTCTCCCATAAAATTGAAAAAGCACGCAGAATAATTGACCAGGTTAAGCATAGCGACCGCAACCTGTTGGCTATCGCATCATTGACAGCTTCTTTAAATGTAGATGGCCATCGCTCTGACCTGGTGATCCTTAAAGCTTCACGCGCGCATGCCGCGCTGGAAGGACGAACCTCCATCAATGACATGGACATTGCCATTGCAGCAGAATTGGCATTACCGCACCGGATGAAGGGTGGTCCGATGCAGCAGAATGAAATGGGCGTAGAGCAGATCAGCCAGCAGATCGAACAATTGGTCGGTTCCCAGGGTGAAGATAGTCAACCGTCAGAAAAAGAAAAAGAATCGCAAGAGGAATCCGACGCCCCAAAAAAAGTATGAGGGGGAACGAGTCGGGCGAGCTTCCATCTCAGGAAGGTGAAGTCCCTGTTCCCCCCCAGAACGTCTTTGAACAATTTAATGCCAATTGGTGGGAAGGCGGCCAAAAAGTAAAGACAGGTGAGGCCTTTGTTGCTCGCAAATTAGATACCCCACTGGATAAAATGGTACGCAGTATTGGCGGCAGGCGTTCACGTACTAAAACTGAGCGAAAGCGGGGGCGTTATATTCAGGCGCGTCCAGCTAACGGTAAAACCTATGACCTCGCTTTTGACGCAACTCTGCGTGCTGCCGCACCTTTCCAGAAAAAACGCAAAGATGAAAACGACAAAATTGCTTTTCATGTAAAGCCAAGCGATTACATGAAAAAGATCCGCGTACGCCGGGCGGCCAACCTGATTCTATTTGTTGTGGACGCTTCTTGGTCGATGGCTGTAGCCGAGCGCATGAGTGCTACCAAAGGTGCGATTATGTCTCTGCTAACCGATGCATACCAACGACGGGACAGAGTGGGGTTGATAGTATTCCAGAAAGACCGTGCGACGCTGGTAATGCCCCCGACTAATTCCATCCAGCTTGCGCAGCGCGCTCTCAGTAATATTCCGGTGGGCGGCAAAACACCGCTCTCAGCCGGGCTGCAGATGGCTTATGACATTCTTAAACGTGAAGCGATCCTTCATCCGGATGTAATGCCGCTGCTGATCATACTGACCGATGGAGCGGGGAATGTCTCTTTAGGTAATTTCGCGCCACTGGAAGAATCGCACCAGATCGCGGATATGATAAAAAAGGAAGATGTTCCAAGCATTGTAATTAATATGGAATCGGCTACTTACGACCAGGGACTTGCGCTTGAACTTGCTAATCACCTAGACGCGCCCTGCTTGTCAATTAGCGAACTTAAAGCTGAACATCTTTATATGGCTGTCCGTCAGGCGAGTGATGAGCTTAAACGCAGCGAGAGCCAATCAGGTTAAACGACCTTTTCCGTGGCAGATTATCTGATTTACAATTATTCGATGCTATTAATTTGCTATGTTTGAAAAGTTGAAAGAACTCGACCGTACGCGCCTGGTTCTGGGAATAATTATCCTGGTTACCATTCCCTGTTATTGTTTGGGGATTATATTGTTATGGAATACCAATCTCGAACGCGGTCAAAAGACGCCCACCGTTACGCATACACCAGAAGGGATATTACAGGCTTCACTAACCCCCTCTTTCACAATTCCTGCTATCTCTGCAACGGCCTCTTTAACACCAACGATAACAACTACATTTACACCAACAATAACATATGTGCTTCCACCAACGCGCACACCCTCACCGTCACCTTCGCCATTACCAACTGACACGCTTGTCCCATCACCCACTTTCACAGATACGCCTGTTCCCTCACCGACGTTTACTGCAACTGAAATCCCTCCCAGTCCCGCTGCGCCAACCAACGTCCCCTAAAGTGGTTGCATAATCCTGTGCTTTTTGTTTTCTTAAATCAACAGTATGAATAATTTTGAAAAATGATGAAATAAATGGCAAGAAATCAGCAGAAAGTGAATTTAAAACAGACTGGACGTTTGGCTATTGCGTTCCTGTTTTTGGCGATTGTTGTATTAGCTGGTTGCCAGGGGCAATCTATCCTTGACGCTGTATTTCCACGAGAGGATGAGGCCTTTAGGATTTCTAAATTGACCTCTATCCCTGAGGAAGCTGCCGCAATAGAACAAATTCCAACGCCGATAATAACACCCGAATATTTTGATGTGGCTATCTGGCTACCCCAGCAGTTTGATCCTGAAGGTAGCTCAGAAGCAGCTGCATTAATCAATCACCGATTTCAGGAATTCTCCGAAAATAACCCCAAGGTGAATTTGCGTGTGCGGGTTAAACCAGCTGCAGGACCGGGCAGCATTTTGGAAACGCTTACCAACGCCAGCGCAGTAGCGCAAGATGCCTTACCTTCGTTGATACTAATTTCCAGATCTGACCTCGTTCAGGCTGCCTCGAAGAATCTATTAATTCCCATTGAAAGTTTATCTGGTGTAACGGATGAAAATGATTGGTTCGATATTTCAAGAGAATTAAGTATTTACCAAGGGTCTTTGTATTGTGTACCTTTCGCGATAAACGCTCTTGGATTGGTCTACAAGAACATAGCATTTAACAACGACCAACCTACCTGGGAGGAAATGATCCGTCAATCAGAAAAACTATTTTTTACATCGGGGGACCCCGAAGCCTTGACATCTGTGGCACTTTACCAGTCAGCCGGAGGCGTTATAACCAGTAAATCAGGCCAACCTGATCTAGAAACGAATGCTTTGACCTCGGTATTATCTGCTTACGCTGCCGCAGCCAGGAATAACCGAATATCTAGTTCTGTACAAGATTATCAAACTGATGACCAGGTATGGGATGCATTTCTCTCATCCAAAAAAAGCTCAGCCCTAACTTGGACAAATCATGCATTGGCGGAACCGAAAACTTTTGGTTTAGCCATGCTGCCAACTTTGGGTAATGAACCCTTCACCCTGGCAGGAGGATGGATGTGGTGCATGACAGAACCGCACGAGCAGGATAGAATATACGCTGTCACTTTAGCAGAGTTTTTGGTCGAACCGGATTTTTTGGCATCATGGGCGCCGATATCGGGATATCTGCCGGTTAGGCCATCCACAATATCTGGTTTTGCAGGAAAAGAGTTGCAGAATACAATATCAAAAATTTTACTGTCAGCCCATTTACGACCGGATAAATTTCAAATTTCGGAGATTGGCGCTGAAATTAAAATAGCCATATCTGAAGTTCTGCGGCAACAAAATTCGCCTGAAGTAAGTGCATTAAATGCAATAAAACGCTTGGAGGCCATGAATTTGCAATGAAAAAAAAACTGCAAACCATACAAACTAAACTTCGCGAGAAATTGCCTCGCTGGATTAATCTGCAGAACCTTGTGTTTGCTTCCGTGATAACTGCATTTATTATAATTATCATTTGGAGTGAGGACATCTCTCACTTTCTTGAAGCGATCAGGCTTAATGACTTTCAGACAACTCCAACGCCTTCCATTCTGCCTGGAACGCCAACACCTCTGCCAGCTGAATGGTTGGCCAGTGCACAACAAACTAACGGGATTATTTTTGGCGCGGTGATCATTATTTTGCTTATTATCGCAGGAACAGCAGGGATAATAATCAGGGATAGTACTAAATAAATTTTGACCAAAATTGAAATTATTCAGGTTGTGCGCATGCGCAACCTTTTTTTTTGTAGCGCGTATGTCATTACATAAATAATATTTATGGAGAAATAGAATGAAAAATTTGGTTATTAAGAATAGCAAGTGGTTACTCGCACTAAGTATGATCCTGATGCTCGTTTTGGGCGCGGTTGGCTCAGTCAGTGCGGCTGAATTCCCCAAGGGTGAAACCATTCCTGCGGGTGAGATCATCGAAGATGATGTTTTTATCTCCGGTGAGAATGTAGTGATTGATGGCACGGTAAATGGCATGCTCTTTGCCACAGGTGCCAAGGTGACTTTGAACGGTTCAGTGACTGGAGATGTACTGCTGATGGGTGAGACCATCGTGGTTAGCGACACAGCTGTGATTGATGGCAACCTGTTTATCGCTGGCGCAGATCTGACTATTAATGGGCAAGTTACAGGCTCTGTTTTTGGCGGTTCATCTGCAATGGATCTCGGCACCTCTGCTTTGGTTGGCCGAAATATGTACTACGGTGGATTCAGCTTGAGTATGTCGGACGGTTCTCGCGTCAGTAAAGACTTATTTGTCGCTGGATATCAAGCATTATTATCCGGCGCAATTGACCGCGACTTGGCTTTTGCCGGCGCTGCAGTAGAACTAAACAGCTCAATCGGCAGGAATGTAACTCTGAATGTTGGAAATGTTGAAGAGGCGAGCCAATCGAATTCATGGACAGCTTTCAATCCCTATATTGGCCGTTATGTTGACACCACCATCCAGCCTGGGATTCGTGTTTCGGATTCTGCTTCAATTGGCGGAAAACTAAGCTATACAAGTTCCGTTGATGTAACAAAAAACCTTGATGCGGTCACTTCTGGCGCGATTGTTTATCAGACGCCTGCACCCTACGAAAATCAGCAAAACAATTATGAAAATAATGGTAATGTTAAGGACTTTGACCGCCGATCGATACCCGGAGCATTATTCGGCGCTGCGGCGCTTGGTGCTGCACGCAATTTTCTAAAATTGTTTGCCCTGGGTGCGTTGGCTTTGTGGCTGTTAGCCAAACCATTCAAGAAATTGACTGATGCGGCGTATGCTGACCCTCTTAAATCCATTGGCTGGGGTTTTGTTCTGATTGCCATTGGCTGTCTGGCAGTGTTTATTGTCCCGCTGGTGTTTGTGCTGGTTGGTATTTTGCTGGGATTCCTCAGCCTGGGCAGCCTGCTATATTTCTGGTTTGGCATTGCAGGGACAGTCTTGATGCTGGCGTTTATGGTGTTCTTCTTTGCGATTTTCACGCTCAGCAAAATATTGGCTGCTTTCTTGTTCGGCAAATGGCTGATGAAAGGTTTGTTCAAGCAGGAAACTGAAAAACCCTGGCTTAGCCTGCTTCTGGGAGTGTTCCTGTATGTTCTGATCCGGGCTATTCCTGTTGTGGGTTGGCTGGCAGCCTTGACCGCCGCATTATTTGGAATGGGCGCTTTCTGGCTGGCTTACATGGAGAAAAAGACTGTTTGATAAGTCAAATATTCATTACCTCCCTGATCTTTCAACAGATCAGGGAGGTTTTATTTAAATATAAACAAGATTCATGTATCTAATAAAAATTAAAAAACCCAATTAATTTTTATGACACAATGTTGACATTTTGTTTTACTTTATTGCAGTAAAGTAAAAATGAAAAATAATTTCAGTCGCTAAAAGTAAAATATGTTTTTCAGAATAGGAAAGAAAGAATGAAAAAAATTATTATCAGACTAACCGGGCTCTTTGTTTTAGCACTTCTCGTGGCAGCATGCGGCGCTCCTGCTGCAAGCCCCAAACCTGCAGAAGGCAAACCGGCAGAACAGGCTTCAAGTGGAAATGTAGATATTCAAATGAAAGGGTTCGCTTTTAGTCCTAAGGAACTGACTGTGAAAGTTGGTACCAAAGTTACATGGACCAATATGGACAGCGCAGGCCATGATGTCAAAGCTGCAGATGGAAGCTGGGGATCAGATACATTGAATAAAAACCAGACATTCAGCAAAGTATTTGAAAAAGAAGGAACTTTTTCATATGTGTGCACCTTTCATGCTGGCATGACCGGCACGATAATAGTCACCCCTTGATCCGTTCTGTAAATTTGATGAAGTTTTCCTTTGTAAATAAAATAATGAGTTGATATGTTAAAAGACTCTTCCGGATAAACTGGAGAGTCTTTTTCTTTGGTGCACCAACATAACCCGCAGCTTTTTTGTATAATCATATAAATTAATAAAGAGGTTTTTATGCGCCGGGAATTGCTTACCTGGGATGACATTGATATGCTGATTGACCACATGATCCCTCAATTCAATGTTGAGTTCGAGGGGATGGTAATGATCACGCGCGGGGGAATTGTTCCCGGAGGGTTGCTGGCTGCCGCTCTTCAATTGGAAAATATCCTGACAGCGGCTGTCGATTTTCCCGCAGAAGCTGAAATGGATTCATCACGTCAATCATCGCGTTTTCTGGCTTGGCCGAAATTTATCCAGTTTCCTGATGACCGGGTTTTAGCAGCCCGGCGGATTCTTATTGTGGATGATGTTTGGGGATCAGGCAGGACGATCGCGGCGGTCAAGAACCATGTGGCAGGCGCGGGTGGACTGCCATATACATGCGTGCTGCACTTCAATCCTTACCGAAACTTATTCGGAAACATCCGCCCGGATTATTACGGGGCGGTAACGGATGCCTATATTGTTTATCCATGGGAAAATCCACGAGGACCTGAAGGCGCTTTTCTTGAGGGATTGGAGAAGTAACCTAATCGGTTAAGAGGATTTTTTGATACTCATCAACCATCCGGTCAAGGTTAAATAAAAACTCTGCGCGTTTCCGGGATGATTTTCGAAATTGGGGCAAGTGATCCAACACGCGCGCGGCTGCGTTTACTAACCCTTCAGGCACAGGTGCGTTTAATTTCCAGTGATCTGACCCATAGGGCATAACAGCCCCGCCATCTTCACCGACAAGTTCGGGGATTGAACCTGTGGCATAGCCAGCAACCGGAAGGCCGCATGCAAGCGCTTCGACCACCGAATTTGGGCATGCGGCGTTTATCTCTGCTGTAAAAAGCAAATGAGCGCTCCTATCAAGCGCAGGAATTTGCTCATGGGGAACAATCCCCAGCCAATTCACTCTTGCAAAACCGCCTGTTGGTATTTGATTGCGCATAGCCTCGGGAACATTCCCCGCTATTGCCAATTCCACTTTTTTTCCTAGCTGATCTGACAGTCCATTTGCGAAATCAACCGCGTTCAACAAGTCACGCTCATGGCCGCCTTTAAAACTGCCCTCAATCACTAAAATGCGGATAAAATCTCTCGGGGATGAAATGTGACCGGATGGATTGAAGGTTTTTAGATCGACCCCGTTATAAATAACGGATGCAGGTTTCTTTAGTTCTCCATAAACGCGATACCACCAATCCCGAGTGAATTCGCTTTGATAAACTATCCTGTCAGCGAAAAAGCGACGGATAAGCGCCAATTGAAGGTTCATTCGCTCAGAGCGCAGATAGTGCTGCAGGCCGGTAGCGCGTTTTTTATGGAGCCAGTTCATGCCATCCAGGCGTTGGACAATTCGAATACCCCGCCGGCGAGCTTCAATAAGTGCGCCTAGGTCACGGGTCGCCCCGGTGATCAGCAGCGCTTGTGTGTCATCCCGGGAGATTTCATGGTGCACATCAATCCCGCGCGCTGCCAGACCAGCCTTCAACTTTGACTGAAAGGATGACGGACCGCCAGTAGTATTAAGTTGTGGAAGGAGGCATATGGATGGGTTGGCCATTATTTTTCAGATTTATGGTTGTTTCTGGCAGGAATTATACATGCTAAGATTTCTTAAGCATAAAATAAAGATACAATTGAGAAATTTAAAATGACAAACTACCACCGCATCGTAATTAAAATTGGCACCTCCACCCTGACGGGCGGTGGTAAAAACCTCAACCTGCCGCGCGTCACAGCGCTGGCGCAGCAAATTTCCGTACTGATGGATCAGGGCAGGCAAGTCGTACTGGTCTCGTCCGGCGCAATCGCCGTGGGCCGCGAAAGGCTGGGCAATCCGGATCTACCAAAAACCATCCCCGGTAAACAGATGCTCGCGGCAGTTGGCCAACCACGCTTGATGGCAGTGTATGAACAGCTATTTGGAATTTTCGGACGCAATGTCGCACAGATCCTTCTCACACGCGAGGATATCAGTGACCGTAAACGATACCTCAATGCTCGTGGAACTCTGGAAGCACTGCTGGATCAGGGAGTTGTGCCAATCATTAATGAAAATGATACGGTTGCTACCGATGAGATTCGCATAGGCGATAATGACAACCTTTCTGCATTGGTTGCAAACTTGATCGAAGCTGACCTTTTGGTTTTATTGACAGACCAGGCAGGTCTATATACCGCAGATCCTAACAAAGACCAGGACGCACGGATGATCGAATTTATAGACACCACGGAAATTTCTGAGTCTGTCTGGAAGGTTGCCGGCGGCAGCCGTACAAAGTTGGGAACTGGCGGGATGTTAACCAAGTTACAGGCGGCAGAAACCGCACGCAGATCAGGTACACTGGTTGTGATTGCCAAAGGGGACATGCCAGACGTATTAATCCATCTGGCAGAAGGTGCTCATATTGGCACCCATATTCTGCCAGTAGTGGATAAGCTTGAAAGCCGCAAACGCTTTATGCTCGCTGGCGCCAGACCCAGAGCAGCTATACGTGTTGATTCTGGCGCTGTTAAAGCATTACTTGCAGGCGGTTCTCTTTTACCTGTTGGCGTAACCGCTTCTCAGGGACAATTTGAGCGCGGGGATATCGTTAAAATAAAAGATTCTGATGGAAAAGACATTGCAATCGGGCTGATGAATTACGCTGCGGCCGATTTACAAAAAATAAAAGGCCGACAATCAAAGGAAATCGAGGATCTCCTAGGGTATGCTTATAGTGATGAAGTTATCCACCATAATAATATGACCATCCTGGCAGGAAAAAAATGACCGATATTTTAGCAATTTGCCAAAAAGCAAAATCCGCCAGCCGCAGCCTGGCGCTTTCAAATTCTGAACAAAAAAACCGGGCGCTTAAGTTTCTGGCAGACTGGTTAATTGAAAACAAGGAAATAATCACAAAGGAAAATGAAAAAGATATTCTTTTAGCTCGTGAAGCAGGATTAAATGAAGCGCTGATAGACCGCCTCACTCTTACGTTTGAACGCATTGGGTCAATGGTTTCTGATCTGGACACTGTTATCAATCTACCAGACCCGGTGGGTGAAGTATTTGAAGAACAGGTACTGTTTAATGGCTTAAAGTTACACAAGCAGCGTGTTCCATTGGGGGTGATAGCTGTTATCTATGAATCTCGCCCAAATGTGACTGTAGATGTGGCAGCGCTGGCTTTGAAAAGCGGTAATACAGTGATACTGCGTGGCGGAAGTGAAACATTGAACACTAATCGTGTGCTGGTTGCCGGAATACACCACTGTCTGAAACACTCGGGATTAGAAGATGATGTGGTCCAATTTATTGACGATCCTGCCCGGGAGTTAGTGAACCAGTTGCTGAAAATGCACCAGTATGTGGATATGCTCATTCCGCGCGGTGGGGCTGGATTGCACACTTTTTGCCGAGAAAACTCTACCATACCGGTTATCACCGGAGGCATTGGGATTTGTCATCTATTCGTGGATGAGAGTGCTGACCTTAATAAATCAATTGAAGTTATCCGAAATGCAAAGATACAACGTCCGACGGTCTGCAACGCGCTGGATACGGTCCTGGTTCACAAAAGCATTTCGAAGGCATTCATACCTTTATTGATTTCTGCTCTCAAGAAGGATAACGTAAGTTTTCGAGTTGAGGAAAATACACTCACAAAGTTGGGAATTAAAGAAAATGAGGTCGTTCAGGTGGCTGGAGTTGAGGATTTTGACACCGAATGGCTGTCGCTGGTTTTAGGAATTAAAGAAGTAACAGGACTGGATGAGGCGCTAACACATATTGCTGCCCATTCTACCGCCCACTCAGACGGCATTCTTACCAATGCCCCGATTAATGCTGAAAGATTCATCCGCGAGGTGGATTCAGCCGCAGTATTTGTGAATGCAAGCACACGCTTTACTGATGGGGCGCAGTTTGGGTTGGGTGCGGAAGTAGCAGTATCCACCCAGCGGCTGCATGCTCGGGGGCCAATGGCACTGCGTGAATTGACCACTTATAAATGGGTGGGAGTAGGTGACTATCTGGTGAGAGCTTAGGTGCCTGGATAATATCAAGAAAAAGGTACGTGAAAAAGGATTAAGATGCAGCGGTTGGAAAATCTGCTTTATTCTGGTGAAAAAGATTTGATTACCTCAAAAAGTTAATCGCTTATATTCCAATGAATAAGAATTTCCACTACACTATTCAAATTCTCTTCTACTTTTCCAACCTCTTCCAAAGTTCCCAGTGTAAAAATGTTGATGCCATAAGTAGAATCATGCCGCCGCAGGCAGCGTGCGTCGGTTGCCAGGCCGAGAATTCCTTTTTTTGCCAGGTCTGAGCGCATTAAACCATAAAAAATACCGATCTCGCATGCAACGCGATCCTCCACCTGTGAACCGTCCAGAAGCGCAATGAGGACATTTGCTTCAGCAAGCTTCGCATAATTTTCATTGAAAACCTGATTCGCAAATGGATTCTTTTCTATTTTACCGAAATTAGTTTCATCTGATGCAACGGACGTGCCATCTTTTTCCATGGTTTGCTCGAAGGCTGATTGATTGCTGATATATGGGTCTGTTGCTAAAAACACTTCAAATCCTGAA
>Ga0315283_10001042_pt1 | contig 21604 bp, 13 predicted proteins | sample YL17G09_0_MG_FD_204541 | JGI IMG/M metagenome (GOLD analysis project Ga0315283, IMG submission 204541) | Sediment microbial communities from Yellowstone Lake, YNP, Wyoming, USA - YL17G09_0 | ecosystem: Environmental > Aquatic > Freshwater > Lake > Sediment | place: USA: Wyoming | collected...
CCACCCCTCCTCCTGCCCCCCCGCAGTCCAACGCCACTCCGGTAGTCGCCTACGTCGACCCCGAAAACGGCGGCAAAGCCGTCGTCAAGAGCCTGGCCCGCGACGGGTCGTGGCCCGAGCTGGGGGGCGGCGCGGCGGCGCCCGTCCCGTTTTCGCCGGACGAGGTGTCGGTCTCCTCGGTCGGCGCGTCGCCCGGCAGAGTGTCTGGCATCCAGGTCGCGATCGACGCCGGCAACACGGTCTACATCGCGTACCGCGACGGCTCGTGCGGCGACCGCATGACCGTCGCCCGCTTCGAGGGCGGCCTGTGGCGCCCGCTCGGCGGCGGCTGCGTCTCGGTCGACCGCGCGGCCGGCCTGTCCCTGGCGCTCGTGCCAGTGGCCGGCAGCGCGGAATCCATTCCCTGCGCGTCGTACGGCGACGCGGGCGTCGGCGGCGCGGGCGTGCTCACATGCTTCATCAGCGACCAGGTGAAGCAGAGAGAGAGAGTCAGGGCAACGCCAACACGCTCGCCCGCCAACCCCCACCTCCCTCAATCCTCTAGTGGCGCCTCATCGGCAACGCCCCTTTCTGCGGCTCGTCCGTCTCCGCCACCTCGCTCGCCGTCGACCCCACCACCGCCTCCCTCATCGTGTCCTACCGCGACGGCGGCTACGGCGGCAAGCTGTCGGTGTCGCGCGTGGACGCGGCGGCGGGCGGGTGGACCCTGCTCGGCCGGCGCGGGTGGTCGGAAGCGTCGGTCTGGCGTACGCGCGCGAGGGTGACAAGTGCAGGGGGGATCTACGTCGCGTACGAGATCGGGGCGGGCTTGGAAGAAGCGGATGGGGTGAGCGTGTTCAAGTGGGGGGCGTGAAGAGAGGGAGGAGAGAGGGGGGGTGCTTTGCGCTCGGGCGCGTGTACCTACCACCATCCTTTTCCCCTGTGCGTCGCGTGCGAGATCGGGGCGAGCGTGCATGCGGCGGATGGCGTCGATGTGTTGTTCAAGGGGGGGGGGCGTGGAGAGAGAGAAGACAAGGGGCTCGCTTTGCGCTCGGGCGCGTGTGCCTACAGCCACCCAGTGTTTCCCCAGCGCAATGCCATTGTGCAGTGCAAACCAGAAATCAGCGCCCCTCGCCAACTCTTCCCCTCAGGCGCGCCGCCGCGGCAAGCACCACCCCCGCGCGCACGCCCGACCGCGCCGCCCAGTCAAACACGGCGCCCGCGCCGCCGTCGGCAGAGATGGGGTCCAGCACGGACGGTGGCGACTCGGCCGCAGGCGTCCTCGACGGCGCAACAGCGCCAAACGCGGCCGACGCGCGCGGCGCCCACGCCTCGCGCTTGGCCGGTGACGCCTTCGTGGGCACGTCCACCCCGCCCTTGACCGGGCGAGGCTCGACCGCCGCGTCGCCGCTATCGCCACCGCCGCCGCCTCCCATCGTCTCGGGCAAAAATTTCGGAGGCCGAAACAGCCCCCCCCACACCTCCACCGCCCCCCGCCCCTGCCGCCGGGACGCGGTCCACGCCTCGTTGAGCAAGCCGCACGCGGTGGCGTGCGCGGCGCGGGCGCCGGCTTGGGCGGCGGCGGCGGGCGCGCCACGTGCGCGCAGCGCGGCCGCGACGGCGAGCGCGGCCTGCAGCGAGATGTCGCCGCAAGTGTCCGTCGCCGGCAGGGACAGCTCGTCGTCCACGGTCAGCGTCCAGGCAGCGGGGTTGTCGTCCCGCAGGTCCAGGTAGGGCGCCAAGGCGTCGCCGGCGAGGCCGGCGGGGACCGCGCGGGCGGCGGTCGTCGCCGCCGCCGCCGCCGGCCAGCCGCCCAGCAACGCGCCAGCGCCGTCACCACCACCGCCGCCACCAGCCAGCACGTCGTCCACGGCGGCCTGCACGACGGCGCGCGGCAGGTCGCCCCCCTGCCCTCCTCCCTCGAGCGCGACGCGCGACACCACGTCGCGCAGGGTCGTCCGGTCGACGTCCGCCGTGGCCAACACGGCGCGAACACGGTCGGCCGTCAGTTGATCGGGCGTGGGGTCGGGCGCGGCGGCCAGGCGCCTCTTCTTGCCGCGCTTTGGCGCCGCCCCCACCGCAGCCCGCTCGACCGCCGCCTGCCGCGCCTGGTCGGCCGTGCGCCGGCGCTGCTTCTGGCGGTCGGCCCCGCCACCATCGCCGTCGCCCCACGCGCCGGCCAGAGCGACGGCCAGGTTGCTGAAGACGAGAAAGGGTGGGCGGTCGCGGGCCGAGAGCGGCCTCTCCAGTCCACTCCCTCTCCCCCTCTGCTTACCGATACTCGACCAGCTCGTCGTACGTGGGCGGCGCCGAGGGCTCGCCCGCCGCCGCCTCCCCGTCGCCGGCGCCCGCATGCGCCGCCGCCTCGGCCGCGCGCACGCCCGCCGCGCCCGCGCTGGCCAAGCGGGACGCGGCTACGTGGCCGTGTGGTGGAGGGCGGCGCATAGGGGAGAAGAGAAAGAGGGAGCGCAGTGTGGGCCGACCGTGGGGGGCGCGCTCCCTCTCTCTCTCGCCGCCGCCTCCCGCGGACGCGCCACATCCCCGCGCCCTCGCCTCGACGCCCGCGTTGGTTGACACACCGCGCCGAGACCAAACAATGAATCGACCTCAAAACACGCCACCCTTGCCCTCGCTCCTCCTGCATCACCCTCCCCCGTGCGGCCACCTCGACCCGCCCTGCAGCACGCGCCCGCTCGCCTTGCGCGCCGCCATCCAGGCGTCGTACAGGGCGCCGTCCGACCGGTCGTCCGACCACGCAAACTCGGCGCCGCCGACGCGCACCGCGTCGCCCTCCTTGACGCCTTTTTGGCGCAACGATTTTGCGATGCCTGTCCAGGAGGGAAGGGTAGTGGAGGGGAGGGTTGGCGCGGTGTCGGGGCGCGCGCGCGCGCCTCGCCCACGCGCCCCGCCTCGAGCTCCCTCGCCTCCTCGCACCTGACGCTTCCAACACCTTCTGAAACCGCAGCGCGCTCTCGTAATAATTCCAGTCGGTCTGCGACACAAAGCGGTCGAGCGAGGGGCCGGTCACGGTCCACGCGCGGACGCCGCCGTCAAACTCGATCTCATAGTCGCGCACGCCGGCGGGGACGCGGATGGGGGCGGTCAGGTTGACCGCGTCGGTGGCGCGTGGGATGCCGTCGAGCACGGGGAGCGCGTCGAGCACGGCCCGCACGCGGCGCACGAGCGCGGTGACGCCGTCGCCCGTCGCGGCCGAGACGGCGACGACGTTTTCGGGCGCCACCCCGGTGCCCACCAAATGGGCCAGCACGTCGGCGAAATAATCCGCCGACTCGGGCACGTCGCACTTGTTGTACGCGACGACTTGGGGGAGGGCTTCGAGGTCCGGCGAGAAGAGGGCCAACTCGTTGCGCAGCGCGGCGTAGTCGCCCACCGGGTCGCGCCGGGAGCCGTCGACGACGTGGACGACGGCGCGGCACCGGGAGACGTGCCTCAGAAACTCGTGGCCCAACCCGACGCCCGCATGCGCGCCCTCGAGCAGGCCCGGGACGTCGGCAAAGACGGTCGTCCTGAAATCCAGCTCGCACACGCCCAAATTGGGCACCAGCGTCGTGAACGGGTAATCCGCAATCTTGGGCTTGGCCGCCGACAGCACCGACAGCAGCGTCGACTTGCCCGCGTTGGGCACGCCGACGATGCCGACGTCGGCGACGACGCGCAGCTCGACATCGACCCACCGCTCCTCCCCGGGCTCCCCGAGCTCCGACATGGTGGGCGCGTTGTTGCGGTGCGTTTTGAAGGCGGCGTTGCCCTTGCCGCCGCGGCCGCCGGCGGCGAGGAGGGCGCGCTCGCCGTGCGCGACCAGTTCGGCCAAAGGAGGGGCGCCTTCCGGCGCCCCGCGCTCCCGGAAAATGGTCCCGAGCGGCACCTTGACCTCCACATGGCCCGCGTTGGCGCCGTGGCATTTGGAGCCGCCGCCAGAGCCGCCGGGCAGCGCGCGGAAGTGGACCGCGCGGCGAAAGGACGACAGCGACGTCAGCGACTCGTCCGCCACCGCGAAAATGTGCCCGCCGTCGCCGCCGTCGCCGCCGGCGGGGCCGCCTGTGGAGACGTGGAGGGGAGGGAGGTGGGCAAAGGGAACCGCTGCCCCTTCTCTCCCGCTCTCCGCTCTCTCCTCCTACCTTTGGGCACAAATTTCTCGCGCCGAAACGCGACGATGCCCTTGCCGCCGTCGCCGCCCTTGCAGTAGATGCGGGCGGTGTCGAAGCACCGCATCTCGGCAGGGAGCCGCTTGGACGAGGGCTTGCCGTCGACGCCGTCCTCCTCTTCGTCGTCATCTTCATCGTCCAACGCATACACAACATCGCCAGCGCTCCAGCCGGCGTCGGGGGCGGCCCACGCCTCGTCCCACGCGGGCGCCTCGACCGGCGCGGGCGCGGGGCCGGGGGGGGCGTCGGGGGGGGCGCCCGCCTGGTTGGCGGGGCGCATGGCATGTGGGGCGATGATGGTGGCGGTGGCGCGACCGCCTGGCGGCGGCCCGCCGCGGCGGCCGGCATGGCGCGCCGGCGGCGCGCCGCCGCGGCCGGCCGCGGGCGGTGGCGCGGTCGGGAGTGCCCGCATTGGGAGGCGGGGCGACGCACGACACGCGCACGCGGGCGCGGGTTGTGGGCGGGGCCGGGGCGGAAGTGGGAGGAGCAGGCCGCCGCCGCCGGCGCGCTGGCCGCTCTGCCGTCGTCGTCGCGTTCTGTTTCACCCCCACCCGACCCCACCCCACCACCCGTCTCCTCCCCATGCATCTAGTCGTCCAGGCTAAACGTCGGCGCCTGCCGGCCGCCGGCCACGGCCTCGTACGGCAGGCGCACCGCGCCGCCGCGGTACGGGTCGCGCGCGCGTTCCGCCCTCAACCACGCGATGCCCGCCTCCACTTCCGCCTTGACGTCGCGGTAGATGGCGTCGGCGGCGGCCCTGTCGGAGGCGAGGGACGGGTCGAGTTTGATCGGCGCGCCAAACTTGAAGTACATGCGGTCGGGCGGCCCCGACGGCACGGCGAGCGGCAGCAGAAAGTCCGTCTCCAGGCTCGCGTTGGCCGACACGCCACGGCGCGCGGGCGGCGTGGAGCCGCGGGCGCGCGCGGTGAGGGCGGGGCCGATCAAGGGGAGGGCGGCGAGTTCGGACGCGTCGAGCACCAGCCTCAACGAATCCTCGCAGCCGACAGCGGCGAAAGGGACGATCGTCGCCCCAAACCTGGCCGCAAACCGGACAAACTCTTCGCGGTCGGGCCAAAACAGTTTGTACGCCTCCCCCTTGAGCTTGGCCGCCTCCCGCGCCCCCCCGGGAAACAGCAGCACGCTCTCCCCGGCCGACAGCAACCGGTGAAAGTTGCGGGGGCCGACCGGGACGGCGCCCCACTCGGTGAGCATGGCTTCGAAATAACCGACGCCGCGGCCGCCGCCGCCGGACGACCGCGACGAGGAGAAGATGGCGGGGTGGGCCAGGCCGCGCATGAGGACGCCGGTCTCGCGGTAGACCTGAGGGAGGGAGGGAGGGGTGAGGGGCGTGGGCGCCAGAGCGTCGGGCGCCGCGGCGCGCGCCGCGCGCCGCCACCACCGCCGACGACAGCAGCTCCAACGACGCCCGCCGCTCCTCTAAACACAGCGGCAGGCCACTGCCTGAGCGTCGCGCGGGGCGGGGCCGGGCGGCCGGCGTCGGCGAGGGCCACGGCAACATTGTTGCGAAGCAGGGGGCAAGGTGCAGGCCATTCGAGTCTCCCTTTCTTCGTCCTCCCCCCCAAAACCCTCTCCCTTTTTCACCTCTTCCACCATCATGCCCATGTCGAGCGCCATGAGCTGGTGGTTGCCCACAAACAGGGTCGGCCCGTCGCGCGGCAGCCCCGCAAGGCCGCGCACGACGCGCGCAGGGGTGTCGCTGTTTGCACCCTCCCCCCCTCCCAACGTCGACAGAAACACGGGCGACGTGAGCCGGCGCATGGTGCGCGTCGCGCGCTCCGTCCAGTCGTCCAATTCGCCGGGCGTGGGCAGGTGCACGGGCGCGGCGGGGCCGCCGCCCGCCGCGGCGCGCGCCAGCGCCGGCGTGCTCGTCCTTTTGACAGCCTCGTAAAACCCTTTTTGCTCGATGATCACCCCCAAATCCACGCCCGCCTCTTGCAGCATGGCGTGCGTCGCGTTGGGCAGGACGAAGGAGCGGCAGCGGGGCATCGTTTTGACGAGGCGCTCGGCCTCGCGCGCGCTCGGCAGTAGCGAGTCGCGCGCGCCCGCGACGACCAGGGTGCGCGCGCGGATGGAGGGGAGGAGCGGGTTGACAGCTGCTTCGCCCGTTTTCAGCAACTCCAGGCGGTGGGAGAGCGTGGCCGCGGGCAGCGCGTCGCCCAGGGCGTCGAGCTGGGGAAGGAGGCCCGCGACGCCGCCGGCCAGCTGCGCCAGCGCGTCCCGGGGAGACGCTCCCGGCGTCACCCGCCCCGCAATGATGTTGAGAGGGTTGCCGAGGGCGGGCGCGAGGAGCCAGGGGAGCGCCGCGTAGACCTGCGGCGGCGCGGCCGCCGCCGCCGGCCCGAGCGCGGCCCACGGCGACTTGCTGAAGCACGTGGCCGGATTGACCAGGACGAGGCGGTCGACCGCGCCGGGCGCGGCCGCGGCGGCGGCGAGCGCGAGGAGGCAGCCAAACGATTCGCCGGCGAGGTACACCGGGCGGGTCGCGGGGCGAGGGGCGTGGGCGCCGCCAACCCCGCCTCCGCCTGCGCCGACAACGACTTCCGCGACGACCGCGTCGACCACCAGCTCCACCAGCCCGCCAAACGGCGTCCGGTCGGCCGCCGGCACGGTGAGCACGCGCACGTCAAAGCGGGCGGCCAACGAGTCGAACGCGCGCCACGCGGCCAGGCCGGCGCCGTCGAGGCCCGTCAAGAAAAAGAGGATGGGCAGGGTGGCCGGGTCGCCGCGGGCGGCCGCCACGCGCGCCGTCGGCAGCGGGCACGAAAACCGGGGCGGGCCGCCGTCGGTCGCCAGCAGGCCGGCGGGCGGCGGGTCCGCGGCGGCGGCGGCGGCGCCGAGCAGGGCGGCGAGAGGGGGGGGGAGGAAGGAAGGGGGGGCTGCAGAGGGAGGGAGCGCCGTGGCCGCGCGTGGGCCGCGGGCGGTCGCGCGGCTGGCGGCGCCTCGGTCCCCTCAATTGCCGCCACGCGACCGCCAATGCGCTTCCACCAATGCACCCACACGACCTCCACTCGCCACACACCGTACGCGTCCGTGGCCGCCGCGCTAGCGCCGCGCGGCGTGCGCCGCGCGCGCCGCGGGCCGGCCATTAGCCATGAAGCGGGCGCGCGAGTCGCGCACGGCGCCAGGGACCGCATTGGGGGGTGTGGGGGCGCGAGGCCGGGGAAGGAGAGTGGGGTCTCGTGCTGAGCCGCACTCGCTCCACCATGGCGTCCCCCGCCCCCTCCTCCACGCACCCGCCCGACCTGTCGGGCTACTGGCGCACGGTCAAGGTGGAGGGGCTGGACGGGTTTCTCAAGGCAAGGGATTGGGATGGTGGTGGTGGGGTGGTGTGGGGGCGCTCGCGCGCCGTCGCGCGCCTCGCAGCGACGGCCGCTCATCGAGCGCGTCCCGGCGGGACCGGCGCCCGGGCGGGCCGCTTCGCGCACCCGCAGGCGGCGTCCCGCGGACGGCATCGCGCCCACCCTTCTCCCTCTCCCCTCTTTTTCCCAGGAAGCCGGCTACCCGTGGGCCATGCGCCGGCTCGCCCTCGAAACGGCCACCAAATCGACGGACATCGTGTCCCAGCGCGGCGCCTCGCTGCGCGTGACGACGGTCAACGCACGCGGCGCGTGGGCGCGCGCGCTGCCCGCGGGGCGCGAGGTCGTGCAGCGGGATGCGGAAGGGCGGCTGGTGCGCACGCGGTGCGCGTGGGACGGGCCCGTGCACAAGGCGACGCACGCGGCGCTCGACGGCGGCCGCGTGCTCGACTCGTGGCGGCACGCCGACGGCGGGTTGATGCTGGTTAGGTCGGCCCTGAGGAGCGGGGTGGGCCCTGACGCGGCAACGCGCGAGCCCGCGGTCGCCCTGTGGTTTCTCGAGGCGGTCGCCGTGCCGCCCGTGCGGCGGCTGTGCGGGCTGGCGACGCTCGCGCTGCCCCTGGCGCGCGACGCGGCCCGCATTGCGCGCGCGTGCGACCGCGACACGGCGGGGCTTCAATCCCTGGCCCGCCGCAAAACGCGGTGGGAGACGCCGGCCGACGTGTTTTCTGCTCGCGCGGGGCGCGCGTCGGGCGCCGCGTCGCCAACGGCGTCGGTTTCACGATCGGGATCGCCGTCGCGTGGCGCCCGGCGCACGACTGCCGGCTCCAGCGACGCGGAAGCCTGGGCGCGCCGCCTGGCCTCGGCGCGCGGCGGCGGGTCGACCGACTCGGACGCCCTGGCCGCCGCCAGCGTGGGGGCGGGGCCAGGGTCGTCCGTCGCCGGCGCCGCCGGCGGCAGCAGCGTGGGAGGCCGGTGGGCGCCGCCCCCGCGGCTGCAGCCCCCGCGAGGGGACGCCCCCTCCCCCGCCGCCCGCGCCTCTGCCCCCACGTCGCGAGAATCCGCCTTCCTGCACCGTCTCGCCGAGTACGCGGACAACCGGTCGCTCACGTCGGTCGTCCCGGTCGACGACCCGCTCGCTGCGGCGGCCGAGCCCGAACTGCTCGAGATGTCGCCCGACCAGGCGGAAGCGACGCAGCTCAAACTGTCGGAACTGGCGCGCGCTGTCCGCCGGGCGACGCCGCGGCGGGCGGCGGCCGACGCGGGGGCCGACTGCGGGTGCTGCACCGTGACGCTCAACGCGGCGACCGTGCCGGCTTATTGCCGGGCGTGGGACGCGCTGGATTGATGATGCACGAGTATGTGGTCTGTCGATGAGGAGGGGCGGCGTGACGCTGGTTTCGAGGTGTGTGTGTAGAGGTCGCTGCGGCCAGCATGCGACGACCGCGCCGCCGCGCTCCCCTCTTCCACTCCCGGCCCGCCGCGCCCGGCGAGCGCGCGCGCCGTCAGCCCCTCCCCCTCTTCCGCATGTCGGACCTGGACGCCGTCTTCCGCGCGGTCAACGCGTCGGGCACCGGTGCGGTCACGCCCGCCGAGGTGCAGGCCGCCCTGGCGCTCGGCGGCCTCACATTCTCGTTGCAAGCATGCGCCCAGCTGGTGCGTCTGCACGACGGCGACCGGGACGGGCGGGTCGACCGCGCCGAGTTTGGCGCGCTCCACGCGTTTCTTGACGGCCTCGCGACCGCGCACGCGGCCACAGCGAGCGGTGGCTCGGTCGATCGGGCCACCGTGGCATCCTTGCTGACCTCTGCCGGCCTCTCCGTCGACGCGCCCCCGCTCGACGCCGCCTTTGCGGCCTTTGACGCCGACCGCGACGGCCGGCTGGATGCCACGGAATTCGTGGGGCTCGCCGCCTTTCTCAAGGCGGCGCGCGCCGCGTTTGCCGCGTTTGGGCCGCAGGGCGGAGGTGGAGGGGGTGGTGGGAGCGGCGGCGTCGTGACGCTCACGCTCGATCAGTGTGCGTCGCTGTGGTGGGGGCGCGGCGGGCGGGAGGGTGGAGGAGGCGATGCATCGACCCCGATCCCCATGTCGCAGTCATTTACGCGGCGTCGGCGTGCCGGTAGTGCCGCGTGCGTCGGCGCCCGCGGCGCACACCCGCGCCCGCCCACCCGCGCCTCCCCGTCGTCCCCACTGCATGCTCGCGTCTCTGCGTTCGCGCCCGCCGCGGCCGCCCCCTCCCCGGCGCGCTGGGCGGCCCGCCAGCGCGGCGCCCCGCGCGCGCGCAGGCGCCCTCCTTGCCGCCGCCGCCCTGCCCCCCTCTGGCCCCTGCTGCGACGTCAGCTTTGTGCGCGTTGCGCTGCACCCAACCGCGGCGACCCCTCGCCCCGCTCTGCTCTCGCGTCTTGCGCTCGCCGCGCTCGCGACGACCGCCGCCTGCGCGTGCGACGTTTTTGGCGCGCTCCTGGCCGCGTACGCGGGCGCGGCGTCGCTGGCCGCGTCGGCGACCGCGGCATCGGCTGCGCGCGCTGGGTCGACGCGCGTCGCGGCGACCGCCGTCGGGGTGATCGCTGCGGCTGCGGTCGGCCTGGCCAAGATCCTCTGCGCCCAGGCCTCCTCCTTCTCTCCCCCAATCATCATCGACTACGCCCTGGCCCGGCACCCCGGCGCCCGCGTCGCGGTCGCGCTGCCCGCGCGTGCCGCGCGCGCCGCGCTCGCGCTGTTGCCGGCCGCCAACGTGGTCGTTGCCGTCGCCCGAATTGTGCTGTCGTGCATGGTAGACGTGGTGACCGTCCAGTGGGCGCTGCGCGGGGTGCGTGTGTTCCCGGGCGGGCGCTGCGGCGCGCACGCCGACGCCGAGTGGGGCGCCGCGCTGGCGCTGGGCAAGGTGTCCGCCTCCCTGCCGCCGCCTCCGACCATTCCGATTCCTCTGCTGCCGCCGGTGACCTCTTCCGATGACTCTGAGCTGGCCGCCACGCGCGCACGCGTCGACGCGCTCGTCGCGGCCCGCTCCCGCACAGCCGCCCGCCTGCTGGTCGTTCTCCGGGCGGGCGCTGGTCGCCGCGCCGCCGCCCTGGCCGCTACCCCCGCCACGACTCAGCGCCTGCACGCCGGGCTGCGGCGCGCCGCCGCCGTGCTCTGCGAGTGCGGCGGCCAGTTGGCGGCGGCCGAGGGGCGGGCGTGCGAGGCGGAAGAGGAGCTGGAGCGTATGCGGGGGGGGTTTTGAGGAGGGTGCGTGGCGCGGGCGTGCTTGCAAGTGAGGTGCGCACAAGGAAGGAGTTGTGGCCTGCGCTGCCCCTCGCCACTCCCCCGGCCCACGCCGCCCGCGGCCCGCTCCCCCGCCTGCATGGGATCGGGCTCTGGCCTGCGCATCGACACCACCATGCCCCCCGTGGCGTCGCCGGCCGCGACGCGCGGCGGCGAGTGCCGCGAGCGCGGGCCTCGCGCCTCGCCCGGTGTCGAGTCGTGGTGCGTATGGCTCTGGGCGTGAGATTGGTGGTATGGCAGAGTCGGGAATCGGCCGCGCGAGGTCCACGCGGCCGCGTCCGGGGGGCCGCTGCGCGGGGCCCGCGTGGGTCGGCGGTCCGCCGCTGGCACCGGATGCCTCGTTGTGAAGTATCTGAGAGCTGCTCCACGCTGGCGGCGTCGGCCGGGGAAGCCCGTCGCTCGCGGCGCGGCAATGCGGGCGGCCAGCGCCGCCCGCGCGCGCCCCCGCCGCCCCACTTTTCGCCCCGCCGGCCGCGCGCCGCGCGCCCCACGGGCACGTACACCAACGTCGCTTGCGCTCGGCGGCCGAGGACGCGGCACGGGGGGCCGCTCGCGCCGCGCCGCGCGACGCCCGCCGGGCCTCACCCCGCCTCCCTCTCGCCTCCTCCTTCAGGTCGACCGGCGACCGCTCCCCCACCCTCTCCCAAGGCCGTCGCCGGCACTCGCTGGACGGGGAAGAGCCGGGTGCCGGCGCCGCCCCTTCCCCGCGCAGCGGCGCCGACGTCGAGGCCGGCCGGCGGCGGCGCTCGCCGTCGCCCGGCCCCTACTCCTCCTCGCCTGACGCGCGCGCCCCGCTGCGCCCTGGCTCCGGCGCCCTGCTGTCGCCCAAAGGCGGCGGGCCGGCGCCCGCGTCCCCGCGCGGCCGCGGCCTCTGGCCGCTCGCCGCCGCGGCCCTCGCCACCCTCCTCCTCCTCGGCGGCTTCGCCGCCGACCGCCGCGCCGCCGCCCCCCGCCCCCGCTGCTCCGCCACCTACGGCCTGCGCCCTTGGGGCGAGCCGCGCGCGGCCGACAACTGGCGGAACGTGACGATCGACATCGACCTCGCCGCCACCGGCAACGTCCCCTTTTACGCCCCGTACGAAGTCGCCCTCTCCGACGGCGCCTACCTGCGCGTCCTAAAAACGTGGAACCTGAACGTGACGCGGGCCACGGCCTACTCTCGCGTCGCCGGGACGGTCGGCAACTGGTGGATGCATCTGCAGCCCGGGGGGAGGCCGCTGGGGCTCGGCCTCACGGTCGAGGTGTGGCAAGGCGATGGCGCGCCGCGGGCGCTCACGGTGAATGGCGTGCAGTGCACGCTCGCGCGGCGCGCCGCCCCCCCTCCCGGCCCCCCCCCGGCTTTACGCTCCGAGGGCGGCCGCCTCGTCGACGCCGACACTGGCGAAGTCATCTACATGGCGGGCATCAACTACATGGGGTACGAGTACGGCCTGACGATGTTCGACGGCATCGGCCAAGCGTTCAAATCGACGACCTCGCTCTCGCAAGACCTCGCCACCGTCGCCTGGCGCATGCGCCTGCTCGGCGTCAACGCGGTGCGCCTGCCCTTTGACTTTAGGAGCGTGATGACGCGCGCGGCGGACGCGGCCCAGCTGCCGTGCTACAGCGTGCCGCCGGGCGACGTCGTCGCCGCGTCGACCGACCCGACGGCGCGGCGGGCGCACGCGAGTGCCGGGGCGGTCCTCCCTCCTCCCCCACCCCCCGAACACCAGTCGCGCCCCGGCTGGTGCAACGAGCGCATGCCCCCCGCGGAATCGCTCTTGGACCGCTTTCTGTGGGTCGTCGACTTTTTCGCGGCCAACGGCTTTTACGTCGTCCTGGACAACCAGTTTAATTACGACACGACGGCGACGGACGACGTCGGCTTGTGGGTGGCACAGTGGCGGAAGCTGTGGACGGAGATGGTGGCGCGGTACCCGGCGTCGTCGCGGCGCGTGCTCCTCGACGTGCTCAACGAGCCCGACGTGTGGGGCCTCGGCTGGCAAGCCGTGCCCGGCAACGCCTCCCTCCCCGCCGCCGGCGACCTCTACCTCGAAGCCATGGACGCGCTGCACGAGGCCAACCCCGGCACCCTCTTCATCGTCCAAGGATGCGGCCAGCCCGGCGTCGCCAAAAACTGGGGCGACGGACTGGCGACCGACCCCGCCCTCCTCGCCCGCTTCAACGCGTCCGACCCGAGGCCCTTTTTCGAGGCCCTGGTGCGCCGGCCGTACGCGCGCAGCGTGGTGCTGGGGCCGCACGTCTACCCTCCGTCCGTGTACGACGTGCAGCGAACCAACCCCGAGGGCGACCGCGGAGAGACCCTCTTCTCCCGCCTCACCCACTCGTTTGGCTACCTCAACAAGCGCGGCTACTGCCCGCGCGGCGGCGGCGAGTGCACCGTGTTTCCCATTGTCCTGGGTGAAACCGGCACCGGGTTTGTCGACCCGCGCGACTGGCAAGCCCAGATCGACCTGGCGGAATGGTCGGCCGCGGCCGGCCGCGGCGCCGACGGCGCACACGGCCCCGTGGCGGGCGTGTTTTGGTGGGCGTGGGGCCTGGGCCACGGGGCCGACGGGCCCGACCACCCGATCGACAACGACATGGGCGTCGTCGGCCGCGACTGGGCGAGCGTCGACTGGAAAAAGGTGCGGTTCCTGCAGCGGTTTGGGTTTCAGCCGTGGTACGCGCCGGGCAAGCGGACGCCGGGGGCGGCGGCGGCGGCCGCGTCGCTCGCGAGCGACGGCGACGACTGATGCAGAGAGGGGGCGAGACGGGAGACTATACTTGGTAGGACGAGATTTACTGTTGGCGGCGCACTGCATACTGCGAGGGGGAGCTGTGCCTCCTACTTCCGACGGCGAGGAGACGAGAGAGTGGCTGGGCGGCGCGTCGGCGCGGCACACCACTCTCTCGCGCCGAACCTGCTCCTCCCGCGCCATGGGCATCCTGGGGTCGGGGTCCGCCCACATGGCGGGCCGCCACCGGCAGGTGCGCGGCGCGGAGGGGGCGAATGCGCGGCGCCGGTGGCGCCCCGCGGCGCCGACCCGCCTCCCTCCCCCTCCCCAGCCCGCCGCCCCCCGTCAGCGGAACGATGCCGCCGCGCGCGAGCGCGCGGCGGCAGCCACGTGTCAAAAATGCCTGCGCACGGGCCACTACAGCTTCGAGTGCACGGCGGCCGAGCCGGCCTACCTCAAGCGGCCGTCCGCGACGCAGAGGCTGAAGAAGCCGGTGCCGGCGCGGGCCGTGCTGCCGCCGGATGAGAGGAAGGAGGCGGAGGAGCGGGGGCGGGAGCCCAAGAAGAAGGAGGGCCGCCGCCGCCGCTCGCGCTCGAGCTCGAGCTCTTCCTCTTCCTCCTCGTCTTCTTCTTCTTCTGCCTCCTCCTCCTCGTCCTCGAGCGGGTCGGACTCGGGCACGAGCAGCACGTCGTCGGGGTCGTCCTCCGGCTCCGACTCGCGCTCGCGCTCGCGCTCGCGGTCGGGCGACCCGCCGCGCAAGCGCTCCCGGTCCCGGTCCCGGTCCCGGCCACGCGAGAGGAAGCGGTCGCGGTCGTGACGGTGGGGGGAGGAGAGTAGAGGAGAGGCGAGAGCATCGGCTGCTGCAACCGCGCGCGCCACCACCCCTCCCCTCCTCTCCCGCTCACGCCCCCTCCATGCCCGCCGCTTCAGCCGCCTGACTCGCCTGCGCGGCCGCCGCCTGCGCGCGCACGGCGGCCGCCTGCGCGGCCGCCACCTTGGCCTGCGTCGCTTCCGCCTTGGCCGCGAGCGCCGCGCCCGCCGCGTCCAGCCGCGCGAGCTCCGCCTCGATAAACTCCAAGCGCTTGCGCACGTTGCCGCGCGCGTCGTCCGGCTCTTGTTTGACGAGGGCGGGCCCCATCAGCTTGAATACCGCGTCGTCCGGCTCCAACGCTTCCAGCTCTTTCAGCACCATGTCGTTCTCGTGCTTTTGGGACGTAAATTGCTGCTGGGCGCCCGCGTTGCGCTGCATCTCTGACGGTCGTCGGGCGGCGGAAGGAGGACGGGTAGGTGAGCGGCCGCGCTCGCCTCCCGCCTCCTCCCTCCCTCGCCCGCCTTGCCCCCTCTTCTCAACACACACCTTCTTGCAGCGCCTTCATGGCCTCCACCTCGCGCCGGTACGCGTCGACGGCGGCGGCCATCGCGAGGAAGGGTCGATGGCTGGGCGTGGGGCCGGGGCGCTTGCCTGCTCGCCTGCCCTCGATCGACGACGGCCGGGCTGCTGCTGCTGGCGTCGCGCTCGCGGGGCCGGCGCGCGCGGTCGGTGTGGCGCGGCCAGCGCGCCGCCGCCGGCCCGCACTCCGCCCCTCTCCTCTCTTTCCTCCCGCCCCACCCCACCGCACGCACACCATGGCCTCCATGCAGGGCAATGCCCACCTCCCCAAGCACGCGGCCGAGCTCATCGCCAACGCGCGCAAGCTCGTGGCGCCGGGCAAGGGCATCCTGGCGGCGGACGAGTCGACCGGCACCATCGGCAAGCGGGTGCGCAGTGACGGGAGGGTTGGAGGGGGAAAGGGGGGTGGAGCGGTCGTCGCGCGCGCGGGCGTGGGGCGGGCCGCGCCGCCGGCCGCGACCGCGGCGCCGCGCGCGGGCGCGCCACGGCCCGCCTGCCGCCCCCAATGCCGGCGCGGGATCGTCGTCGTCGCCTCTCGTGCCGGGCCCGGGGTCGGGGCGCGCGCACGGCTGGCGCGCCCGCTGCGCGCAGCGCGAGCCAGCTCGCGGGGAGGCGAGGGGGGCGCTTGGTCGCCGCGCCGCGAAGCCCGCCCCCCACCCCCTCCCCCCCCGCAGCTCTCGTCCATCGGCGTCGACAACGTGGAGGACAACCGGCGCGCCCTGCGCCAGATGCTCTTCACGGCGCCCGGCGTCGAGGCACACATCTCGGGCGTCATCCTGTACGAAGAGACGCTCTACCAGGCCGCCTCTGACGGGACCCCGTTCGTCGACATGCTCGCCGCCAAGGGCATGCTGCCCGGCATCAAGGTGGATTCCGGGGTGGTGGCGCTCGCGGGGACTGACGGCGAGACGACGACGCAAGGCGTCGACGACCTCGGCGCGCGCGCCGCCAAGTACTACGCCGCCGGCGCCCGCTTTGCCAAGTGGCGCGCCGTGCTCAAGATTGGCGACCACGAGCCGTCGGCGCTGGCCATTCAGGAGAACGCGACGGGGTTGGCGCGCTACGCGTCGCTGTGCCAAGGCGCGGGGTTGGTCCCGATTGTGGAGCCCGAGATCCTGACCGACGGCGCGCACTCGCTGGAGCGGTGCGCGGAAGTGACAGAGGCTGTGCTGGCGGCGGTGTACAAGGCCCTGGCCGACCACCACGTCCTCCTCGAGGGCACCCTCTTGAAGCCCAACATGGTGACGCCCGGCGCCGAGGCCGAGCCCGCGTCCCCCGCCGACGTCGCCATGGCCACGGTGCGGGCGCTCTCCCGCACCGTGCCCGCCGCCGTCCCCGGCGTCGTCTTCCTCTCGGGCGGCCAGTCGGAGGAAGACGCGTCGGTCAACCTGTCGGCCATGAACGCCCTGGGCGCCTCCGGCCCCCCCAAACCCTGGAACCTGTCCTTCTCCTACGGGCGCGCGCTGCAGCAGTCGGCGCTCAAGGCGTGGGGCGGGTCGGCCGCCAACCTGGGCGCGGGCGCGGCCGCGTTCATGGCGCGCGCGTCGGCCAACGGGGCCGCCACCCTGGGCAAGTATGGCGGGGGGGGTGGGGGCGCGGCCAGCGAGTCGCTCCACGTGTCGGACTACAAATACTGAAGCGAGGGAAGAGACGGAGTGGGAGGGAGGGAGGGTGTCGGGCGGGCCGTGAGGCCCGCCCGCCCCGCCCCCCCCCCCATGGGCGGGGGCCCCCGGGCGCCGTCGCGCGGGCGGCGGGCGGGGGGGGGGGCGTGTGAGTGCGCGCCCTGCGACGCGAGAGCAAGGCCGCACGATGCGGAGTCTCTTGGCCACACCCGCGCCGGCCCGCCGCGCGCCGGCCGCACTCCGCGCCGCGGCCCGTCGACGCAGCCCAGTGCGCGCACTCTCTGGCCCGCCCCGGCACGCGCCGACCGCGCCGCGCTCGAGCGCTCGCGGCCATGCCGCCCTCCCCGCCGCCCCGCGACGAGGGCTCGCCTCCCAGCGAGCGCGTCACCACTGGCGGCGACGAGCCCGACGTCGGGCTCGCGTCGCCCCCCTCCGTCGCCCACGATGACGCGCCCGCGGTCGCGTCCGCGCTGCTCGCCCGCTTCCGGGCGGTGGCAGACGACCGGGTGGAAGAGCTGGTGACGGCCCAGGTATGAGGGTGATTGAGTGGCGGCCGTGGCGGCGTCGGTCGAGGCTCGCGCGCGCGTGCCGACCCGCCCCTCCTGTCTCCCTCCCAGGCCCGCGCCCTCCCCTCCCTCCCACCTCCTTCCCCTTCTTTCACCGACACCCTGACCGCGCTCACCTCCCTGGCGGCCGCGGCCGCCCCCCCGCTGCTGGACGCGCTGCTCACCTGGCGCAAGGACGCGCTCGCGGGCGTGCCCGCGGGCGACGACGAAGCGGTGCTTGGGGGGCGGCTGGCGGCGGAATCCGTGTTTTTGGATGCCGCGGCGGCCGTCGCGGCGGCGCGTGGGAGTGGCGACGGCGACGGCGACGCCTCCTCCGCCCCCCCTTCCTCCCACCTCTTGGCCGAGCGCCAGGCCGCCGCCCTCCAAGCCCTGGCCCTGGACTGGATTATGCACTCGCTCGCCTACGCCCCCGCCCGCCACGCCGGCCTGGCCCCCGCGCGGGCGGCGGTCGTCGCGGGCGCGGCGCGCGTGCTTGCGGCGCTCGCGCCGGCGCGCCTGCGCGCGGTGACGGCCGCCGCCGCCGCCGAGATCGACGCCCGCCTGGACGAGGACTCGGCGTCGATCCGGGGCGAATTGTTGGCCCTGGTGTCGGCGCTCGGGGGCGTGCGCCTGTCGTTTGATTCCGACGCGGCGGCCGACGCGGCGACCGACTTTGTCGCCGCGCTCCACCCCCTGCGCGCGCGCGCCGCCGTGCGCAAGTCCCAAGTTTCGCACGCGCTGGCGGACGCGTTGGGTCAGGTGTTGGGCGCGGTGGCGGATGCGGGAGGCGTGCCCGGGGCGGCTCTCTCGCTGGCCGCGCTTGACCGCTGGCGGCGCGGCGCCGCGTCGTTGCGCCGCGACACGGGCGCCTGGCTCGCCCGCCACCCCTCGAAACACGCCAAGTCGGCCCTGCCCTTGCTGACCGCCGCCCTGGCTTGCGAAGGGGACGTCGCGTTTGCCGAGGGCGCGCCCGCGGTGGTCGCCGCGCTCCACCGCGGCGTCCGCGACCGCGGCGCGCGCGCGGCCGCCGCGCGCGCCGCCGCGCGCGTCGCCGCCTCGCTCGCGGCGCGCCCCGGCCTCGCGCCGCCCGGCGAGATGGCGCCGTGCCGGGACACGTGGCTGACCGGCCTGGCGGCGCCGGTGGTGGCAGCCGCGCGCAAGGCGGGCGCGGGGGCGGCCGAGTGCGGCGAAGGCCTGGAAGCGCTGGCGCTGGCGCTGGCCGCCGAACGCCCCTCTTTGGGCATCGAGGCCGTCGTCCTGGAGCTGCTGGCCAGCGCCGACGGGTCGGCGCCGGGGTGCGACTTGGCGGCGGCAGGCGTGCGCGCGCTGAGAGCGCTGCTGGCGAGGGCAGGCATCGCCGGCCTGACGCCGGCGCGGGTGGGCGTGGACAACGACCTGCTCACCACGCTCGCCGCCGCGGGCGGCGACGCCATGGCGGCCGCGGGCGCGGCGTCGCTCGCGCGGCGCGCGCGGTCGGCGCTCGGGGTCGCCTTTGCGTCCGTCGCGCCCGTGCTCGCGCCGCACCGGCCGCCGCTGCCAGGCGCGCGCACTGAGCCCTTCTCCCGCGACAAACTGGCGCCCTCGGCCCGCCTGCTGGCCTCGATCCTGGACCTGACCCCAGCGCTCGTGCACGCCGGCTGGGACGCCGACAAGGCGGTGGACGACCTGCCCGCCTGGACGCTGGCGATTGATGACAAGGTGGCGGTGGCGGCGAGGTCGGCTCTGCGTCGCGTGGGCCTCTGCGCGGCGCCTAGCACCCGCGCGCGCGCTCTGGCGTCGTGCGCGCGCCTCGCCCTGGCCCTCCCCGACGCCTCCTGCGCCGCCCAGCGGTGCGCCTTAGCGCTCACGCGGTCCGTGGGCGACGCGTGGGGGCGCGCTGTTGCTGACGCGGCGGCCGAGGGAGGAGCCCAGGCGGCGCGCGCGCACCTGCCACCGCCCGAGGCACAGGCCGACGCCCTGCGCGCCGTGGACGCCGCCGCCCTCATCGCGCTGTGCAGCAGCGACGCTGCGACAAGGTTGGACGCCGCCGCTGTGGCCTCTTGGGCGCGGTCGCTGGGCGCGGCGCTCGACGCGGCGCGCGCCGCGGCCGCGCCCTGGCCCGCGTCCCCTCCCCCACCCCCGCCCCGCCTGGCCGACGTCATCGATGGCGCCGGCGACGCGCTTGCGTCCCGCGCCTGCTGGGACTGGACGGCGTGGGCGGACGCCAGAGAGGCGGCGCGCGACGCCGGCCTTCGCCCGTGGCGCAGTCTCCTCGCCGCGCCCGCCGGCGGCGACGCCGGCCCCTCGCGCGCGCGCTGGGTGGCGCAAATTGGGTGCAGGGCCGCGGCTGCGGTGCCCGGCTTGGGATCTGACACGCTGCAGGCCGCCCTGCGGCGGCTGGCGACCGCGCTCAGGCGCGACGGCGCGCCGCGCGCCCCCGCGCCCGCCGACGCCGACGCCGCCTGGGCCCTGGCATCCCTCGCGTGCGCGCTCCCCCCCAGCGACCGCGAGGCTGCAGGCCACCGGTCCCTGTTTGCCACGCTCGCGCTCTCCGTGCGCGCCACCCCCCCCGCCGACGGCGGCGGCCCGCGCGGCGCCGTGCCCGCGCTCGCCTTTTGCGCGCCCGGCGCGCACGCCGCCCTCGTCGCCTCCCTGCGCCCCTTGCGCGACGAACTCGCCTCGGAAAAAGCGCGCGCCGCGCGCGGGCGCGGGCGCAAAGACGACGCGCGCGCGGCGCTCGCGCACGTGTGGAGGCTGGCGGCGGCGTCTGCGCCGCCGTCCGCTTTCGCCCGCCCCGGCCCTTTACGCGCCGCGCTCTTGGACTGGGCGGCCGACACTCTGCGCTGGCTGGCGCCGGCGCACGTGGATGGCTCCCTGGAACTGCAACAAGTGCGCCTCTGCCTCGCCGTCGTCGCGCGGCGGCTCGCGTCGGAGCTGGGCGCCGCCGACCCTTCTTCCCTCCCCCGCGCCGCTCGCTCCGCACTGTTTGACGCGTGCGGCGCGTGGTGCGGCGACGGCGCGACGCCGGGCAAGCTGCGCGCGGACATCGCGCGCGGTGCGGCCGCGGCGCGCGCGCGCCACCGCGACCCGAGGATCGGGGCGGCGGCCGAAGAAGCGGCGTTGCGGCTGGCGGATGCCGTGGAACACGCCGCCCTTCAAGCCCAAGCCGCTCTCCTCCTGGGCCCTCCCCTCGACCCCCCGGGCTCAGACCCCGCGTCATCCGCCCTCGCCTGGGCCGGCACCCTGCTGCGCCGCCCCGACGCCGGCGGCGCCAGCGGGCGCGCCGCGACGGCCGCCGCCACGGCCGGCCTGCGCAACGCGCTGGCGAGCCAGCCGCGCGCCGCCCCCGCGTACGTCGACGCCGCCCTCTCCCCCGACCCCGCCGTCGCGGCCGCGCACGCGGCCGCCCTGGCCGACGTCTACCGCGCGGTGCCGCTGCCGCTGCCGCTGCCGGCGCTCGCGTTCTTGGCGCTGCACGGCGCGGGGGCGCCCGTGGCGGCGCACAGGCGCGCCGCGCGCCGCGTGCTGGCCGCGCTCGAGCGGCGCGCCTGGGGGCGCGGCGGCGGTGTTGGTGGCAGCGTGGATGGTGCGAGGTCCGACTCTGACGCGTGCGAGAGCGACGGCGACCACGACGCGCCTCCCGCGCCCTCCAGCTGCGACGCCGCGTTCGACGGCGACCAGGCCCGCCTGGCCGCCCGCCTCGCCGCCGAGCACCCCGAGCTCGCGCCCGCCCTGCTCGTCGAGGCGACGCGGCGCCTGCTGCGCCTGTCGGCCGCGCGCCGCACCCAGCGCGGCGTCCTGCGCGCGCTCGCCCCCCTCGTGCGCGTCCTCGACTTTGGCGCCGACGCTCGCTCCCGCGGCGGCGGTGGCGGCACCGCGCTCGGGTGCTTGCTCGCCCTGACGGGCGCGGCAGGTGCGGCAGGCGCGGGCGACGCTGAGGCGTTGTGGGCGGCCGCGGCCGACGCGCCCGGCAACGCAGGGGCCGCGCTGTCCCTGCTCGTCTCAGCGCTCCTCGGCGGCCTGCCCGACGTCCCCCGCCCGGGTCTCGGCGAGAGCGCGGCCGCCTCGCGCTGGCTCGCGCGCGCGGCGCCCGACGAGTGCGTTGCCGCGCTCGCGGCCGAAGTCGCGGGAGGGTTGGGGGCCGCGGCGGCCGTCGAGGGCGAGCTTGGAGCTCCTCTTGCCTCGCCTGTCGACGTCCTGCTGGGCGACGACGACGGCGCCGCCTCGTCCGCCAACGCCGACCTGGCCGCGTCGGGGTCGGCGTGCGCGTCGGGCGACAGCCTGCCGTCCCGGTCCCAGTCGCGGTCGACCTCGGTGTCGATCTCGGTGTCGGCCTCCGCCCAATCGCGCGCCGCTGCCACGGGCGCGCCGCCTGCGGCGTCCCCTGCGTCGCCGCGCGTCGTTGGCGCTTTGGTCCCTTCCCTCGCCGACGACCCGCGCGCGCGCGCCGGCGCCGCCCTGTGGCTCCTCGCACCAGTCGCCACCATTGACCGCGCCGCGCTCGCCCCGCGCGCCCCCCTGGTCGCGCACGCCGCCTTGCTGGCCGCCGCGCGCGGCGAGTCCGGCCCCGCGCGCGGCGCGGTCGCCCTGCTGGATGCTCTGGCCGAGGCCGCCGGAACGGGGGC
>Ga0315283_10001043_pt1 | contig 21602 bp, 19 predicted proteins | sample YL17G09_0_MG_FD_204541 | JGI IMG/M metagenome (GOLD analysis project Ga0315283, IMG submission 204541) | Sediment microbial communities from Yellowstone Lake, YNP, Wyoming, USA - YL17G09_0 | ecosystem: Environmental > Aquatic > Freshwater > Lake > Sediment | place: USA: Wyoming | collected...
TCGAAAATCTGTCGGTAGTGCTGCAAGTTGCTTATTTCAAATATAGCCGGCGTAAATATGGAGAAGGACGGCGCATATTTCTGATGTCGCCATTACACCATCATTTTCAGAAACGTGGATACGCAGAACCGAAGATAGTATTACGCTTTTTTATTGTTGGCATTATGCTGGCCGTGTTTACGATTATTACGCTAAAAATCAGGTAAGCTTAAAAATGATTAAAATAATACCGACACAATGCACATGACACTTGAAGAATTGGCACTGCAAGGCAACCACAACCTATACAACAGCATGGCTGCCGGCATAGCTGGTAAATTGGTCGAAATCAGGAAAGAGACCATCAAACAATGCCTGAGCGACTTCCAGAATGTGCCGCATAGGCTGGAGTTTGTGGTCAACATCCATGGCATTGAGTTTATCAATGATTCTAAGGCTACAAATATCAATTCCACATGGTATGCCCTGGAAACACTGAGCAAACCAGTAATATGGATCGCCGGAGGTAAAGATAAAGGCAACGATTACAGTAAGCTTTTCGAACTTGTGAGGAGTAAAGTCAAAGCCATTGTTTGTCTGGGCGTAGATAACCGCCGCATCTTTCAGAGTTTTTCAAAGCTTGTAGATACAATCGTGGAAGCAGAATCTGCAGCAGAAGCGGCAGCAATTGCTTATTCACTTGGTTCGGATGGCGACGTCGTGTTGCTTTCTCCTTCCTGCGCCAGTTTCGACCGTTTCGAGAATTATGAAGAACGCGGCATGCAATTTAAAAAGGCTGTAAGAAGCCTCTGAAAGACACTGTTGAACGGCTGCATTGAATACTAATACAGATAAATATGACCAAAATATTATCATCGATCAAAGGCGACAAAGTTATCTGGACCGTAGTCCTTTTGCTATCGCTATTTTCGATACTGGCGGTCTATAGTTCAACCGGTACTCTAGCCTATCGTTTCAAACAGGGAAATACGGAGTATTACATCCTAAAGCACTGCAGCATCCTTTTATTCGGCATCTTCCTGATGTACCTGTCGCATCGTGTTAAATACACTTATTACGCGAATCTTTCCTATCTCGCCATTTTTGTTGCCGTTCCATTACTGCTGTATACATTGGTATTCGGGACATCAACCAACGAAGCATCGCGGTGGTATACACTTCCGGGTTTCAATGTCACATTTCAGCCTTCCGACTTTGCCAAACTGGCTTTAATCATGTTCCTCGCGCGCCAGCTGGCCAAACACCAGGAAAACAGGCGTGATTTTATGAAGGCGTTTGTGCCGGTCATCGTTCCGATTATTGTGATAACAGGACTGATTATGCCGGCCAATCTTTCGACCGCATTGTTACTTTTCCTTACAAGTGTGGTATTGATGTTTATTGGAAGAGTTCATTTCCGCTACATTATGTTAACGGTAGCAGCAGGATTTATAGGCCTGGCACTTTTTATATCCGTCATCTATTTATTTCCGAAAACGAGCAGCCGGGTGGCTACATGGAAACATCGTATCGAAAATTTTTTGAGTAAGGATAGCAATCCTGATAAAATCGATGATAAGGATTACCAGGTAAAACAGGCACTGATCGCAGTGGCCAATGGTGGTGTATTTGGAAAGCTGCCCGGCAACAGCACTCAAAAGAATTTTCTGCCTCACCCCTATTCCGATTTTATTTATGCCATAATTATTGAAGAATACGGGCTTATTGGAGGCATTATTGTGGTATTTCTCTACCTCATCCTGCTTTACAGGGGAATGCGTATCGCGGCAAAAGCGCCCCGGGCTTACGGGGCATTTCTGGCCATTGGCATAACATGCAGCCTGGTTTTCCAGGCCATGATTAATATGGCTGTTGCCGTAAAGCTTGCGCCTGTAACCGGTCAGACCTTGCCCCTGATCAGCATGGGAGGATCATCCATTTGGTTCACCAGCGTTGGAATTGGTATAATATTAAGCGTAAGCCGCGATCAGGAAGAAAATTCAGAAGAACCCGAAGGTATAAAAGAAACTGTAAATGAAGCCTGACCCGAAATTTATCATAAGCGGAGGTGGGACCGGCGGGCATATATTCCCGGCCATTGCCATTGCTGACGCGCTGAAAAGGAAGTTGCCGCAGGCGCAGATCCTTTTCGTAGGCGCCAAAGGCCGCATGGAAATGGAGAAAGTTCCGGCCGCGGGCTACCAAATAACCGGGTTATGGATAAGTGGGTTACAAAGACGGATTACAACACAAAACCTACTCTTCCCGATTAAGGTGATTTCCGCATACATCAAGGCAAGAAACATTATCCGCATATTCAGGCCTGATGCCGTTATTGGCGTTGGTGGATACGCGAGTGGACCAACACTGAGGGCCGCCATTTCAATGAAAATACCAACCATCATACAGGAACAGAATTCATATCCGGGGATTACGAACAAAGTCCTGGCACCCGGTGTTAAAAAGATTTGCGTGGCATACGAAGGCATGGAAAAATATTTCCCGGCAGAACGTATTGTAATCACCGGAAATCCTGTGAGACGGGATATCTCTGCTCTGGATGCTAAGCGTGCCGAAGCAGTCAGCTTTTTTGGCCTCCAGGCGAATACCCCTACCTTACTCGTTATTGGCGGAAGTCTTGGCGCACGAACGATCAACGAGAGCATCATGCTGAGCCTGGATATGCTGATAAAAAACGGCCTGCAGGTAATTTGGCAAACCGGAAATGCTTTCGCAGAAAAAGCAACGGAAGCAGTGGAAACGAACGCAACCGGGAGTATCCGCACTTTTGCTTTTATCACCCGTATGGACATGGCTTATGCAGCTGCAGATATCATCGTTTCAAGGGCAGGCGCTATTGCCATTTCAGAGTTATGCCTGGTGAGGAAGCCAGCTATCCTCGTCCCTTCGCCCAATGTCGCAGAAGATCATCAGACAAAAAATGCCCTGGCGTTGGTAGAAAAAAATGCCGCTCTGCTTGTTCGTGATGGCGAAGCACGCGAAGCACTTGGAAAGCGTATCATAATGCTTGCTAACGATGCACTCTTACAGCAGCAATTGTCTTCTAACATCATACAACTGGCTTTTCCTGAAGCTGCCGACCGCATTGCAGATGAAATTATCGGGTGTTTAAAACCGACTCAGCATAAAAACACTTAATTCCACTTTCTCCATGAACCTGGCCACAATACATAAAATATACTTCCTGGGCATCGGCGGCATCGGCATGAGCGCCCTGGCCAGGTATTTTATGTTGAAAGGTGCCGAAGTTCATGGCTACGACAAAACACTGACAAACTTAACAAATCAACTGCAGTCCGAAGGAATGAAGATTCATTACACGGAAGATGTTAGCCTGATTCCGCCTGCTGTCGACCTGGTTGTATATACGCCGGCAGTTCCCGCGGGACATTCAGAATTCCAATACTTTAGCAAGCAGGGAACGCCCCTGTTAAAAAGAGCAGAAGTTCTTGGCCTTATCAGTTCTGAGTATCGTACCATTGCGGTAGCCGGAACACATGGAAAAACAACCATCACCACCATGGCAACGCATTTGCTCTCTCAATCGGATGTGGGCTGCAGTGCATTCCTGGGTGGAATATCCAAAAACTATGGAAGCAACCTGCTCTTTAACGAAACCAGCCCATATCTTGTAGTGGAAGCAGACGAATTTGACCGTTCATTCCTTCATCTTCACCCGCAAACGGCCATTATTACATCCATGGATGCCGACCACCTCGATATTTATGGAAATGCTGAAAACCTCAGGGAATCCTTCCGGCAGTTTGCTTCACAGGTATTAACCGGCGGCAACCTGATCATTCATCACAGCCTGGTCTCAGCCTTTGCTTTTTCTGACCCTTCAAGGAAACTTTTTACTTATGGCATCGAATGTAAAGCAGACTTTTCTGCTCAGAATCTGCGTCTTATTCAGGATCATTATACCTTCAATTTGCATCATCCTTCAGGGATCATAACTGATATTACTTTAGGCCTCCATGGATATTACAATGTCGAAAATTCTGTTGCGGCCATAGCGGCAGCACTCCTTAGCGGTGTCGGCAAGGAAGCTATCAGGCTCAGCCTCCCTCAGTTCAAGGGCGTGATGCGTAGGTTCGACATTCGCATCAATGAAGCTGGACTTGCCTACATCGACGATTACGCTCATCATCCGGAGGAATTGAAGGCCTGCATTTCTTCCGCCAGACGCATGTTTGCCGGCAGGCGTCTTACGGGTATCTTCCAACCACATCTTTATAGCCGTACGCGCGATTTTGCTGATGAATTCGCCCGTGGTCTCGAGATGCTTGACGAAGTAATTTTACTGGATATCTATCCTGCCCGGGAACTTCCTATTTCCGGAATAACTTCTGCATGGCTACTCAAAAAGATAAATCTGAAAAACAAATGCCTGTTACGTGCAGCTGCTGTTCCCGAATGGCTCGGGCTAAATCGTCCGGATGTACTGCTTACGATGGGCGCCGGCGATATCGACCTTTTGGTAAGCAGGATTGAGCAAATGTTCTTACCTTTAAAACATGAAAGCCATGCTTAAAAAAGTGCTCCTTGTGGTATTGTGGATTGCACTCCTCACGGGGGTAGAATTTTTACTGGGCTTTTCGGCGGTACGGCAGAACGAAGCTCCATGCACCGGCTTCGACATAACCATTGATTACCAGGGCAGCGACCATCTGATAACACCTTGGATGGTAAGAGCAAAGGTGAATGAACACTGCGGAAATCCACTAAAGCAAACGTTGTCCGATATCAACATCGAAACCATCGGAAGGCATATCCGGACTATACCCTGCATTGCAAAGGCGGATGTATTCCTCACGATCGAAGGCCGCTTAACCGCCAGATTAGTGCAGCGCAAACCTCTTATGCGCATCATAACCCGCCTTGGGCAGCAATATTATGCCGATGATGAAGGTGCCCTGATGCCTGCTATTTTCGATTTTCCTGCACGCACTATCATCGTCAATGGCAATATCACCTTCCCCTATTCAGGTAAAGCAAGGCTGACAGATATCAAAGCCCGGAAGGCTGATACCCTTCAAAGTCACCTGAATCTTTACAGAGCTTTTCATATTGTTCAGCAAGTAATGGCAGATTCTTTTCTTATGGCACAGGTGAGCCAATTATACTTAAATAGCGAAAATGAAATCGAAATTACGCCTGCATTTGGCGATCACCTTATTATCTTTGGCGATACAACGCATACAGCCGAAAAGTTTGAAAAATTAAAAGCATTCTATACACAAGGTGTATCCTGGACTGGCTGGGACACTTACCGGGTTATAAACCTTAAATACGAAAATCAAATCATTTGTATAAAATAATGTCTTATGAAAAGTAATGAAATAGTTGTAGGTCTTGATATTGGGACAACCAAAATTGCCGTAATCGTAGGCAAACGCAATGAACTTGGCAAAATCGAGATACTGGGATCCGGCAAAACCGAGTCTATTGGGGTGAAACGGGGTGTTGTATCCAACATTGAAAATACAGTTCAATCAATCCAGGTTGCGGTGCAGGAAGCCACCCAACGCTCCAATGTCAAAATTGTTTCTGTTCACGTGGGTATTGCTGGCTTGCACATAAAAAGCATACAGCACAAAGGCAATATTATCCGCAATGTAAGTGATGATGAAATCACCCAGGAGGATATCGAGAAACTGACAGAGAACATGTACAAAATCGCGATGAATCCCGGCGAAGAGATTATTGATGTAATACCCCAGGAATACTCGGTAGATGGTGAAACTTGCACGACAAGCCCAAAAGGAATGCCGGGCAGCAAGCTGGAGGCTGATTTTCATATCATCCTTGGACAAACTGTAGCGGCTAAAAATATTTACAAATGTGTCAGGAAGTCAGGTCTCCAGGTTGAATCGCTGCTGCTGGAACCATTGGCATCAGCAGAAGCTGTATTGAGCGAAGAAGAAAAAGAGGCCGGCGTAGTATTAGTTGATATCGGCGGCGGCACCACTGATATCGCCATATTTAAGGATGGGATCGTAAGACATACTTCTGTAATTCCATTTGGAGGCGAAATCATTACGGAGGATGTGAAAGAAGGCTGCAATATTGTTAAAAAACATGCCGAGGAACTGAAGGTTAAATTCGGTTCAGCACTTTCGAGTGAAAATCGCGATACCGAGGTAGTAGCTATTCCAGGTCTCAGGGGCAGGCCACCAAAGGAAATAACACTCAAGAACCTTTCCAGCATCATACAGGCGCGCATGGAGGAAATCATCGAGAATATATATTTCGAAATTCAAAAGTCGGGTCTCGAGAAAAAACTTATTGCCGGCATCGTACTCACCGGAGGAGGCGCACAACTAAAGCATCTGGTGCAACTTACAATGTTTAAGACCGGCATGGACACGCGCATTGGATATCCAAATGAGCACCTTGCAAAAGACGTTCCGGCCGAAATGGCGAGCCCGATGTATGCCACAGGTATTGGCCTGGTAATTATCGGCCTAGCAAAATTTGCAAAAATGCGGGAAAAGGATCATAAAAGTGATCAACACGATGAGACGGAAAAACCCATTAAGAAGAAAGAAGGTTTCCAACCAAAGATTTCTTTCTTCGATAAGATCAAAAAACTGCTGGATACCGACGATATTGACTAGTTAATAATTAACATTATAATTGTTAACAAAATCCGTGCAGGGTATAAATCATTTCTGTATTAATCGCTTACCTTAGGAGAATTAAATATGTCTGATATGCTCAAGTTCGAACTTCCCAAAAATCAATCATCTATCATCAAAGTAATTGGCGTAGGCGGCGGTGGCAGCAATGCCGTAAACCACATGTACCAGCAAGGAATTAAAGGAGTTGACTTTATTGTTTGCAACACCGATTCACAGGCGCTCGACAAAAGTCCAGTCCCAAATAAAATTCAACTTGGCCTTAAAGGGTTAGGCGCTGGCTCTGTTCCTTCCGTAGGTAAGGAAGCAGCTGTCGAGAAAATAGATGAGATAAGGAAGCTTCTCGAAGTAAATACTTCCATGGTTTTCATAACGGCAGGAATGGGCGGCGGCACCGGCACCGGGGCGGCACCTGTAATTGCCAGTGTAGCCAGAGATTTGGGGATACTTACTGTTGGTATCGTCACCATTCCCTTCCTCTTCGAAGGGCGCAAACGTGCACAGCAAGCCCAGGATGGAATTAACGAATTAAAAAAATACGTTGATACCCTGCTTGTCATTTGTAATGACAAGTTGCGCGAACTCGAAGGCGATCTCAAAATTTCTGCTGCTTTCAGCATGGCAGACGATATATTAACTATTGCCGCTAAAGGAATTGCTGAAATTATCACCGTACCTGGTTATATCAATGTTGATTTTGAAGACGTACGCATGGTGATGAAAAACAGCGGGAAAGCAATCATGGGCACAGGTGTGGCCGAAGGCGAAAACCGAGCCCTGGAAGCAGTGCAATGCGCTATGCGTTCTCCTTTGCTCGACGATAACAATGTAAATGGAGCTGAGAATATTCTCCTCTACATCATGAGTGGTGAAGAAGAAATTTCGCTCGATGAAGTAATGGAAATAACCGATTATATTCAAACTGAGGCTGGTTCTACAGCTGAAATTATCTGGGGTAACGGCACCGACGAATCTCTTGGTAATAAGATTGCCATCACCGTTGTTGCTACAGGATTTGATTCGGCATCGATCAAATTAAAAGCTGAGAGAGAACAAAACAAGATTGTTCACCCATTACATAACGAAAAATTACCTGAAGTTGCTGAACCTGAAGTTAAAAAAGAACCAACTATAGAGCTGAATGATATTCAGCTTATCGACAGATTTGCCGATGACCATTCTTCTCAGCCTGTTTTACAAGAAACTACACCAGAAGAATCACAGGAACAATCACTCATTTTCGAATTTGAAATATCTCCTATTACAGCCGAAAATTATTCCAACGACCCTAAAGCTCCGGGTATGCCTACTACAATACCGCATATAGAGGAGGCTCAGGCTGTTAATATGCCGATATCATTTGAGATAACTCCGGAAGTAAAACATCAATCATCCGAAAATCCCGAAAGACCGATGACCGGGTCCAGCGACCGGATTAAAAAACTGAGGGAATTCAGTGAAATGGTGCGCACGCCTGAAGGTCTTCAGCATCTTGAAAAACAACCAGCTTACCTCCGTCGCAATGTTGAGTTAAGCGACTTCCTGCCTTCATCGGACACCGAAGTTTCGCGGTATACCCTTACCAAGGATGGCAACGACAATGTAGAAGTGCGTCAGAACAACTCATTTCTGCATGATAATGTAGATTAACTTTTTTGAAGATTGGTGCCCATGGAGCTTGAAAAATTGATAAATGACGACCTGAAAAGGGCTATGCTTGAAAGGGATAAAGAAAAGCTGGAGGCTTTGAGGGCTATCAAAGCAGCTTTGTTGCTGGAAAAAACTGGGAAAGATATTACAAGTCTGGAGATACCCGATGAAGTAGAAGTACAGCTTTTAGCTAAACTTATAAAACAGCGGAAAGTAGCAGCTGAAATATATACAACCCAAAACAGGCAAGATCTGGCCGATGTGGAGCTTTTTCAGATTTCGATTATCGAAAAATACCTGCCTCAGCAGATTTCGGAAAAGGAATTGCGCAGCGCGATAAAAGATGTAATTGCTTCGGTAGAGGCTACCACTATTAAAGATATGGGAAAAGTGATGGCAATTGCTTCGAAGACGCTTGCCGGGAAAGCTGAAAATAAGCTTATTTCAAATATCATTAAAGAACTTCTTAGCTCGTAGTACTCGTATCAAAACCAGTTCTGACGCACTGGTTTGCAAAAAAAATTCCGCCTTACAAAGCGGAATTTTTTTTGTAGGTAAGCGTATTATGCACCTAACATCAAACGCTTGAAAGCTATCACTTTAATATCCTTATCAGCTTTTACAAGGTACTCACTTACAGTAACACTACTGTCGCGGATAAATTCCTGATTGAGCAGTGTATTCTCTTTATAGAATTTATTGAGTTTGCCAAGCGCTATTTTCCCGAGCATTTCTTCAGGTTTACCTTCTTCCCGTGCCTGCTCTTTACCAACTTCAATCTCACGATCGATCATTTCTTTCGAAACATCTCCCTTGTCAATAGCAATCGGATTCATCGCTGCAATCTGCATGGCTATTTCGTGGCCAATCTGATCTAAGCCGGCATAACTCGAACCATTAAACCCGAGAAGGGTAGCCAACCGGTTTCCCTGGTGGTTGTAAGCATATACCTTATCGGTCGCAATAAATTCGTAATGCGACAACTCCATTTTTTCACCGGTTTTACCAATCAGATCCGTAACACCTTCAGCCACAGTGCGGCCATTGATAGTGAGAGCTGACAATTCGTCCAACGAACGTGGTTTTACTTCAAGCGCCAATGCCACTACATTCTGCGCAAAATCAATAAACTCCTGATTTTTAGCTACAAAATCCGTTTCGCAATTGAGCATGAAAAGTATCCCAAAGGTCCTATCATCAGTAGTACGTGCCAGAACAATACCTTCATTAGCATTTTTCTCGGCACGTTTCAATGCAAGTTTCTGTCCTTTTTTACGCAGGATATCGATAGCATTTTCAAAGTCTCCGTCTGCTTCAACGAGAGCTCTTTTACAATCCATCATTCCGGCGCCTGTTTGTTGCCTGAGTCTGTTTACCTCAGCAGCAGTAATATTTGCCATAATTCTGATAAATATTTAATGTTATTTTTTGGGGCCTGGTTTGCGAAGTGCTGTTTTTTTTGCCACAACCTTTCGTGGGCGTTTCGACCGTTCTTCAACACCATCTTCAGGCTTAAGTTTAGTAATTACTTTACCATCTTTACCTAATGGAGGTACTTCTTCTTCTTCAAATTCGTCTGTATCCATCGCTCTGGAGACCAGGTTGCCATCTTCGTCGCGTTCGTCATCCAAACTGCGTTTGTCGCGATCAAGTTTGCGTTCGTTCAGGCCTTCTTCAATAGCTTCAACAATTCTGGAAACAATGATTGAAATAGATTTTGAAGCGTCGTCGTTAGCCGGTATAGCAAAATCCACCAGGTTAGGATCCGAATTTGTATCAACAATTGCGAAAGTCGGGATATTCAGTTTGCGGGCTTCTGCCACTGCAATGTGTTCTTTCAGAATATCAACGATAAAGATAGCTGCCGGAAGACGGCTTAGGTCGGCAATACTACCAAGGTTCTTCTCAAGTTTAGCTCTCTCGCGTGTAATCTGAAGACGCTCCCTTTTTGAAATATTTGTAAAACTAGGACTGGTCATCAATTTATCTATCGATGACATTTTCTTCACAGCTTTACGTATAGTTGCAAAGTTGGTGAGCATACCACCAGGCCAGCGCTCAGTTACATATGGCATTCCAACAGGTTTTACCAGTTCGGCCACTAATTCTTTAGCTTGCTTTTTGGTAGCTACAAAAAGGATTTTTTTCCCCGATTTGGCTATTTGTTTCACTGCCGACGCTGCTTCGTCTATCTTGGCAATGGTTTTGTAAAGGTCGATAATGTGAATGCCATTGCGCTCCATAAAGATATAAGGAGCCATGTTTGGATTCCATTTTCTCCTGAGGTGGCCGAAATGAACACCGGCATTCAGTAATTCGTCAAAATTTGTACGTGCCATTGGTTCTTGCTTTTATTAGTTTACATTCTGTTAAAACCAATTGCCAAGTAGTCCCGCCCAAAAGCAGAAGTCTTGGCAATTTAGATACTAAACTACCTTCACGGTATAGTTTAACGCTTACTGAACTGGAAGCGCTTGCGGGCCTTCTTCTGTCCTGGTTTTTTTCTTTCAACCATTCTTGGATCCCTTCTCATGAGACCTTTTGCTTTGAGTGGCGGACGAAATTCAGGATTGATTTCGCAAAGTGCACGTGAAATTGCAAGACGTAAAGCTTCTGCCTGCCCGGTGATACCACCGCCGGCAAGGTTTACTTTAATATCATAAATCTCCAGTGAATTCGCTATTTCCAGGGGCTGGCGCACAACATATTGCAGAATACCGGTAGGAAAATATTCCTTGTAATCCCTCCCGTTCACCAGGATGGTTCCGTTGCCGTCTTTCAAATAAATACGGGCTACAGCTGTTTTTCTCCTGCCAAGAGCATTCAAAACTTCCATGTTTATTTTATTGATGTGAGATTAATGACTTTAGGTTGCTGTGCTTCGTGTGTATGCTCTGCACCAGAGAATACTTTCAGGTTCCTGAATAGTTCGGCACCCAAACGGTTTTTAGGTAACATGCCGCGTACTGCTTCTTCAACAACAGCATTTGGTCGCAATGTCAACAACTCTTTTGGCGTAGCGAAGCGTTGCCCGCCAGGATAACCGGTATGCCTGACATAAACTTTGTCAGTCATTTTTTTTCCGGTAAGCCGCACTTTGGCAGCATTTATTACAATTACATTATCACCACAATCCAGATGCGGGGTGTAATTGGTTTTAAGTTTGCCTCTCAGTATTCTGGCAACTTTAGTAGCCAACCTACCTAAAATTTCGTTTTCGGCATCAACAAGAACCCATTCCTTGTGGATTGTTTCTTTTGTTGGCGTTAATGTCCTATAACTTAATGTATTCATCGCTTTGATATATTTCAGAATTCCAATGAGCCTTCTCCTTATAAAAAGGGGTGCAAAGGTAAAATTATATTTGAATTTCAACAAATTTACCAACAATAATTTGTTGATAATCGGGAAGAAAGCAATAAGTGCTCCTTAAGGGCGGCAAAATTAATTCTTTTTGAAGGATTTATTGAAGATTATTTTACACCTTTTCAATATTTCGCTCACCATCTCCACCCATATTCTATTCAATACCATTACGATTAAGCTTACAAATAAAGTTTCCCGGAAAAATGCCTGGCAAAAGTTATTCCGATATCCTGCCAGGTAAGTTAATCCTAAATAAGCAACCATTGCTATCTTTGTAAAAGAACAAATTCCAGAGAAGCCAATGAAGCCAATAAATAAAACAATCACGATTGTACTCTTTGCCCTGGCAATGGGCTACCTTGAATCCGCCGTGGTTGTATATATCAGGGCATTGTATTACCCCGAAGGATTTGCTTTCCCGCTAAAAGAAATGGTGCAGGATCTTGTCATTACCGAACTCTTCCGCGAGGCAGCAACCCTGATAATGCTGGTAACTATCGGATTGTTGGCTGCCAGGGAACGGCTTCACCGCTTTGCCTGGTTCCTCATTGTATTCGGCATCTGGGATATTGCGTATTACCTCTTCCTGAAGTTGCTTATTGGCTGGCCAGAATCGCTGCTCACCAATGATATCCTCTTCCTGCTGCCGGCAATGTGGACTGGACCTGTTATCGCACCCCTCATTAACTCGATCACTATGATCCTCTTAGCCTCTGCGATTCTCTCGGCGCGGAAAACTTTGACACCGATAATAAGGCTTACACGCCGGGAATGGATTCTGCTGATAACCGGCTCTGTATTTGTACTTATCGCTTACATGGAAGATTTTGCCGGATTTGTACGTGATTACAAGCATTCCCTGCCACCGGGAGAATTCACCTGGAACCAATTCATGATCGTTCTTCCTTCACAATTCGTTCCGCGTGCTTTCGATTGGGTAATGTTCTGTGCAGGCGTTCTATTACATCTTTTGGCAATCACACTAATATGCAAACGGTGCTCTTCGGCAAAACCCAGTTAAAATACTCATTAATCTGGAAGTGACTGCTCCGGTGGTATATAATATCGATTATACAAATGTTCAATTCTCAGGCTCCTTCCTTTATTTGATTAGATTGTGCAAGGAACCGCTGGCTGATATTTACTACATTTGCTGCACTAATGGGCTAAAAATAAGGCATCATGTCGATCACGGTATCGCAAATAACAAAAATTTACGGCAAACAGGTTGTACTGAATAAGGTAAGTTTCCAAATCGCGAAAGGCGAAATTGTCGGTTTACTTGGTCCTAACGGTGCCGGAAAATCCACACTGATGAAGATCCTCACTTGTTTTATTCCACCAACTTCGGGTGAAGCAAGCTTGGGAGGATTTGATATAACCGGGCAGGCGATGGAAGTTCGGAGGCATATTGGCTACCTTCCCGAAAACAACCCGCTCTATCTGGATATGTATGTAAAAGAATACCTGGGCTTTGTTGCGGGTATTCATAAATTAGGGAAAGACAGTGCAAAACAGATCACCGATATGATCAGTCTCACGGGTCTCGGCCCCGAACAAAACAAACTTATTGGCACACTCTCGAAAGGTTACCGGCAACGCTTGGGCTTAGCCCAGGCACTCATCCACAATCCGGACGTGCTTATTCTTGACGAACCTACTTCAGGACTGGACCCTAACCAACTTCTTGAAATTCGAAGCCTGATAAAAGCAATTGGAAAAGAAAAGACTGTAATGTTATCGACGCATATTATGCAGGAGGCTGAAGCGATATGCGACCGGGCCATTATTATTCACCAGGGGAATATTGTAGCCGACGATTCCACCGCACATCTGTCTCAATTTCGCACAGGCGTAGTTGTTATCGCTGAATTCGACAAGCTGGTTGAAACGGTAGCAGTGCAGAAGATAAAAGGTATCAGCAGTGCTGTAAATGTGTCGGGTAATGTATGGCAACTCCATGGAAAGGGAGAAGAAGATATTCGCCCAAATATCTTCCATTTTGCAGTAGAACATGGATTAACGGTACTTTCGCTTCACCGCGAAGAACAGAAACTGGAAGATGTATTTCAGCAATTGACTAAATAATAATTCTGCTTACTCCCTGCAAAATAATAAATGTGTAATTTTGCCTTGCAAAAACGTGGAAAAATTTGATTGATTGCAACCACGGGAAAAAATGCTAAAGCAATACTTTTGCCCTTCCCCTCAATCATCTGCTTTCCTGTTTAAGTCTTAACTTTTTAAACTCATATTATGGGATATTTATTTACATCTGAATCAGTTTCGGAAGGGCATCCCGACAAGGTAGCCGATCAGATTTCCGATGCATTGCTGGATGAATTTTTGCGGTGGGACCCCGAATCGAAAGTAGCATGCGAAACTCTTGTCACCACCGGACTTACTGTTTGCAGCGGAGAAGTGCTCACTACCGGGTATGTGGATATTCAAAAAGTAGTACGTAAAACCATCGAACGCATCGGTTATACAAAAGCTGAATATCGTTTCGATAATAATTCATGCGGCGTAATCTCTACCATACACGAACAATCCAACGACATTAACCAGGGCGTGGTAAGGGAAAAGCCTGAAGACCAGGGCGCCGGCGACCAGGGGATGATGTTCGGTTATGCCAGCCGCGAAATGGATAACCTTATGCCCATAGCAATCGAGCTTGCGCACATATTGTTGCAGGAACTTGCATTAATCCGGCGCGAAGGAAAGAAAATGAAATACCTCCGTCCTGACGCCAAATCGCAGGTTACTATCGAATATGACGAAGCTAACCGCCCGGTGCGCATTGATACAATAGTGATCTCTACCCAGCACGACGAGTTTATTCTGCCATCGGATAAATCCTCAATAGCCGCGAGCAATGCAGAAAAAGCAATGCAGGATAGAATTACCGACGACATCCGTCATGTGTTGATCCCAAGGGTAAAAAGAGATCTGCCCCCCAGAATTAAAAAACTCTTTAAGAATGACTATAAATTGCATGTAAACCCAACCGGCAAGTTCGTGATTGGAGGACCACACGGCGATACCGGGCTCACAGGACGCAAAATCATTGTGGATACATACGGTGGAAAAGGCGCGCACGGTGGCGGTGCTTTCTCAGGCAAGGATTCCTCCAAAGTGGACCGTTCTGCAGCATACGCTGCCCGACATATTGCCAAAAACCTTGTTGCTGCAGGTATTGCCGACGAAGTATTGGTTCAGGTTGCTTATGCCATTGGCATTGCCGAACCAGTTGGCTTATACATCAATACGAACCGTTCGGTGAAGGTGAAAGATGCAAGTGGCAAAAAACTGACTGACAGTGAGATTGCACTGAAAGTCAGCAATATTTTCGATATGCGTCCATATGCAATTGTACAACGTTTTGGATTGAAGAATCCTATCTTTGAACGCACGGCTTCCTACGGTCATTTCGGTCGCGATTACTATACGGAAGAAGTGGAAGTATACTTTAAAAACGGCACTACCCGAATGGAAAAATCTAACGGACAGGATCATTATTACAAGGAAGTGGAATTCTTCGGCTGGGAGAAGATAGATTATGTGGAAAAGATAAAAAGGGAATTTGGACTGTAATACCCGAATCAAACCGGGGGAAATAGCTTAACCTGAATTATTCATGCAGAAGATAAAAGACAAAAGTAAAAAGATAAAAGTCAGACATTTGTAAACCACTTTCAATATTTTTTTATTAAGTTGATTTTATTTTTTCATAATATTTTGAACCTTTTATCTTTAACCTTTTATCTTTTGTCTTGATTGAGGTTTATACTTAAGGAATTAATCAGGTTAAGCCTGATCACCCGTTTCCGGGTAACTTTAACTTTATTGTTTAAAGGTTTTGCAGGAGTTGATCGTCAACCAGGTTTGGCAACGTAACTTTAAGATTTGGTTCGGAAGCCATGGCACGTTTAATGGCAAAAGTCGCTCCTTCGTTGCGGGCCCAGCTGCGCCTGGCTATTCCATTGTTCACATCCCAGTGGAGCATGGATTTTAAGCGTCGTTCAGCATCTGCAGAGCCATCGAGCAGCATACCGAAGCCACCATTAATGACTTCGCCCCAGCCAACACCGCCACCGTTGTGCAGCGAAACCCAGGTAGCGCCACGAAAAGAATCACCAATCACGTTTTGCACAGCCATATCGGCCGTAAATTGTGAGCCATCGTATATATTTGAAGTTTCGCGGTATGGCGAATCCGTACCTGAAACATCGTGATGATCGCGACCAATAACAATTGGAGCAGATATCTCTCCTCTTGCGATAGCCTGATTAAAAGCTTCTGCAATGCGGGTGCGTCCTTCACAATCGGCGTATAGAATGCGGGCCTGAGAACCAACCACCAGTTTGTTTTGCTTGGCTTCACGAATCCAGTGGATATTATCCTGCATCTGTAAAGAAATTTCCTTTGGAGATGTGGCCAACATTTCTTCCAACACTTTCATTGCAAGCTTATCCGAGATATCCAGATCGGCAGGATTACCCGAGGCACAAACCCAGCGAAAAGGGCCAAATCCATAATCGAAACATACAGGACCCATAATATCCTGAACATAGGAAGGATACCTGAACAAGCCATCGGTGCGGAAGATATCAGCTCCTGCCCTACCCGCTTCGAGCAGAAATGCGTTCCCATAATCGAAGAAATACATTCCCCTTGCTGTAAGTTTGTTAATTGCTGCAACCTGCCGGCGAAGCGATTCGCGAACTTTGTCCCGGAATTGCTCCGGATCGTGCACCATCATCTGCTTTGCATCTTCAAAAGCCACACCTGCCGGATAATATCCCCCGGCCCAGGGATTATGCAATGAGGTTTGATCTGAACCCAGTTCAACAGGAAAATTTTCTTCGGTGAGTCTTTCCCATAAATCAACAATATTCCCCTGGTAGGCAAGTGAAACGACCTCTTTGTGTTGCTTTGCTTTGCGAATGCGGTCAATTAGTGCATCAAGACCGGTAAATACTTCGTCCACCCAACCCTGGGAATGGCGCGTATGAACTGCTTTGGGATTTATTTCGGCAATAACACCGATGGCTCCGGCAATAACGGCAGCTTTTGGCTGAGCGCCCGACATTCCGCCCAGACCGGATGTAACAAAGAGTTTCCCGGCAAGGCCTTCGCCATGCTGCTCTATCTTGCGACCCGCGTTTAAAACCGTTATTGTGGTACCGTGCACAATGCCTTGTGGACCAATGTACATGTACGATCCGGCAGTCATCTGGCCGTATTGCGATACGCCAAGTGCATTGAAGCGCTCCCAATCGTCGGGCCTGGAATAATTGGGAACCACCATGCCATTGGTCACCACTACGCGTGGAGCTTCTTTGTGCGAGGGAAACAAACCCATGGGATGGCCCGAATAGATGGCAAGTGTTTGTTCTTCCGTGATTTCGGAAAGATAACGCATGGTAAGCAGGTACTGCGCCCAGTTCTGAAAAACAGCACCATTGCCGCCATAGGTAATCAGTTCATGAGGATGTTGCGCAACAACGGGATCAAGATTATTCTGGATCATGAGCATAATGGCAGCCGCCTGCTGACAATTAGCCGGATAATCAATGATAGGGCGGGCATGCATGGCATATTGCGGACGGAAACGATACATATAGATGCGACCGTAAGTTTTCAGCTCCTCCGCAAATTCAGGCGCCAGTAAAGCATGGTGCCGCTTATCAAAATACCGGAGGGCATTGCGCAAGGCAAGCTGTTTTTCGGCAGGAGAAAGAATATCTTTGCGAACAGGTGCATGATTAGTATGCAGATCATAAGCCCTGGCAGGAGGAATTTCGTCCGGAATACCTCGCATAATAGAATTTCGAAAATCAGTTGAAGCCATCTTGCTGAATATTAACTACAAAATTAATTTGTTTGTGTTGTCTTTTGGCCATAAAGGGAAAAAACGGGACCTTTCCCGCTAAAACGGAAAATTAAAAGAGAATTTAAATGCAATGTTATCGCCAAACGTGGAAAAAGCATAAGGACCCAGGCGGTAGAAAGCACCAAGGCCAATATTGTATATCTTCATATCCAGGAGATTATTTACCAATAATCCTGATTCGAAATAACCTTTTGTAAGGCTGCGAACATCAATATAACGGTGCTTTTCGGGATGACTAAGATCACCAAAACCAGCGCTGGCACACCATGCAAACTCAGGATTGAAATGTTTGGAACGATACAGCAGTTTCCCGAAATCATGCATGAAGCAGAGCGATGCATAACGGTCGGATACGAACTCGTTCTGACGCATGGTTGCAAAACTCTGCGGTGCATAAATTGTAAATTCCCCATAACTACCGCGACCATTGAAAAGGTTACAATACGGCAGATCGCCCGAAGCAGCCCCGGCCTGCAGGCATATTGAAGTAGTGCCAAGATATTTTGTATAAAAAGATTTCTCCACTATCAGATCAAAGCGTGTATATGAATAATCGCTGCCAAACCAACCATCGATACCGCGCGTAAACTGCATCCTTACGATAGGATAAGTTGTTCCAAGAGATATCCTTGAACGTGAATTCCGGATATATTTCTCCCCATAAGCATATCTGAAGTTGAATGATAATCCCGAAAAATGAAATTGGTCAGCGAGGACAGTAACATCAGCATTCTGGCTGCGAACGTAGGCATAGTCGTAGGTGGGTGTTTTCATCGATTGAAAAAAAGAAATCCCGGCCCGGAGATATTTCACAAGCCCTGAGGAAATAGTAACCTGGTGTAAATCCAAAATATCCATCCGCCGAACCAGCAGGTTGTAGAAGCCCGAAGGATCAAACAATCGTTTTATTTCTCCAAAATCAGGCAAACCGCCACTCTCCGAAACATCGTGGGATAATTCGAGCTTCAGATTCGTCTCGCTGAGATGGTCGATTACGAGTGTACCGTCGGCGCCATATGTTGCCGATTTGGAGCCAAAGCCATAGCCCCAATATCCGCCAAGGCTGAACAACGTTGAAAGCCGATCGCTGGTATGCAAACCCAATCCTGCAAAGAATCCCTCGTACCGGTTATAATGAAGAAACCGGTTCATATCCAGATCGAACACTCCCAATGGCAGACGGCCATTGAGCAAAGTCTCCATTGTTTTACCATATTTATCGAAATTCTCCGCTTTGCCAATACTGTCAATCACATGGTAAGTCATACGTTCTTTGGCATCAAGGCTATCGTTGCGGTATGTGTTCCAGAATTCTGTCGTTTTGTGCGAGGCGTTTGCATCAACATCAATCTCAATGTTGCTGAATTCACGCTTCACCAAAACAGGGTTCAGCACGATGTGGCTCAGGTAACTTTTGGCAATGCCGATGGTTTTAACGCGAGTTTTGCCGGCAACTACTTCAACATTGTTCAGCGAGAAATCGGTATTAAGTTGCACGGGAAACCATTGCTTACCTTCAACCTTAGCGTATAATTGCTGTATCCTGATTTCTATCACTCCACTCTGCCGCACAGGTTCGGCTATCACATTGCTGATAGCCCATCTATCCGAGTTTATGGACAGAAAACCTTTTAATCCATCGAAGTTGGTATTGAGAAATGGCCGGAATGAGATGATGAACGTTGAATCGGTTGCAGGTTTGTGCAATAATGTATCTTCTATATGGAAATAATATTTCGAAGTGCTTCCGGTGCTTATCGGATTTACATAATGTTTATCTAGGATGGTAATGAGTTCGTCGTAGAAAGATGTGGATTGAAATTGCGAAAGCAGGAAAACAAAGAGCGGATCACTCAAGCCGGAAACGCGCGCAGCCGTGACTTTGTTGTAGTTTTTGCCGGGCCTCAGAAACTTTCGTTCCGACACCGTTTCCATGAGAAAAAGATGCTGAGCATCAAAGAATTTCTTCATCCTTACAAATGAAGTATCGGCCATCAGGCTGTCGGTGAGGGGAATGCTGTCGAGGTTAGTTCCGACCACTAATTTATCGTACGAAATATAGGAAAAGGATGCCAATGCTTTAGGGTCGTTTTCGCTGCGATGATCAATCACATGATTGATGATGCGGTGCGCAGGATTGATGCCTGGTGTGATGACAACTTCCGCTAGTTCGATCTCCTGTTTTTTGAGTTTTACAATGATTTCCCTGCCGGAAATATCAGGAACAAATTCCGCTGTTTGGTAGCCAATATAGCTTAATTTAAGTTTAGCAACCGGTTCGGGCGAACGCAGTGTAAACTTACCGTCGATGTCGCTAACACCGCCATTGTTGCTGCCGTTGATGACGATATTTACGAATGCCAGCGATTCCCGGGTAGTGGCATCTACCACGCGGCCTTTAATTAAATAAGGTTGCGCCATCGGGGAAAAGCTGATTAGCATAACACCTGCCAACAAAATGAATTTATGCCTTAACTGCCTGGAATTTTGCATGGTGAAGACCCCGTAATTATCTACTGCCACAATGAAAACTAATCCATGAACGCAATAGTCCGCTCTTAAGTTCCTAATGCGCAAATTGGGTTAATGCAAATGTATTGCAAATACAGTATTCCTGAATACTTTTCATCCTGAAGACAAATGTAAGTTTAAGAAAGTTCTTTATCTTTATCCCAGCAATACCACCTCAATCCCTATGCACAAGCACCTGCTGGATTATTTCCAAAAACAGCATCAGCATCTTGAGCACTACCTGGCACTTTGTTTCGAAGCGCCTGATTCTGAAGTGGTTCATGAGTTGAGAGTGAGCATCAAGCGTATCCGTGCAATCTTCATGTTCACAGAACAACTTACAGGAAATGAAAATTTCGACGCGGACGTGTATTTTAAACCGTTGCGTACATTGTTCAGGATGGCAGGCAGGATCCGCGATGTCCAGGTTCAACAGAAACTTGTTGCTGATTACGCAAATACGTTGAATTCAGCATTTGATTTATACCTGGAACATCTTGATATGCTGGAGAAACGTTCAATTTCCCGTTTCTTCAGGGATATCGAGCAGGATAAAGTACAAAACAACCTTGCTTCCATGCACTATATCATCAAAAATACAATGTCCTTGTTAATGAAAGATGATATTAAAACAAGAGCTTTTCAATTGCTTACAAGCCAATGCGACGAATTGCGCATGAAGCTGGTAAATATTCCAGACAACCAGGAACTTCACCAAATGCGGACTATCATCAAACAGATGCGCTATATTCTTAGCGTGATAAGGAAAAGCAATCCTGTTGCCACTGGATTCCCTGTTTCACTTGCATGTCTTTCTGATGCAGAGGTGCTCTTAGGCAAGTGGCACGATAGGATTGTGGGGGCCGCATTATTAAGTGATTTCCGGAAGAAAAAGCTGAAAGATTATAAACCGGAGATGGAAAATTACAAACTTTTAAACACCACGCTCGATGTTGATCAAAGGATATTTCGTGCACAACTCAGGAAGAGCCTTGGGAAATCCTTAACTACTCCGGTGCAAACGAAATAAACAAAAACCGCAAAAAACCACTGAGACACTGAGAACATAGAGATACACGGAGATAATAACTCAATAAATTGAACTCCGTGAAACTCCGTGCTCTCTGTGCTTCCGTGGTGAATATCGTGCTCTCTGTGCCTCTGTGGTGAGATCCGCCTGACTCCCTGGACTATTTCAACTTCTGATTGCGCTTATGCCGGTCGTTTCCCAAAATTTGGAAATTAGAAATCAGGAAATTACGTATTCCTGATTTTCGATTTTCGCAATTTCGATTTTCGCAATTTCGTAATTTCGTAATTTCGTAATTTCGATTCTCACATTCTCACATTCTCACATTCTCACATTCTCACATTCTCACATTCTCACATCCTTCTCACCCCTTCACTCCTTCACCTCCAACCTAAACCCTGCCCCATGTACATTCACGATGGCAACACCGGGGTCGTCCTTCAGGTATTTGCGGAGTTTTGTGATGAAGACATCCATGCTGCGGCCAATAAAATAATCATCGGTTCCC
>Ga0315283_10001046_pt1 | contig 21590 bp, 16 predicted proteins | sample YL17G09_0_MG_FD_204541 | JGI IMG/M metagenome (GOLD analysis project Ga0315283, IMG submission 204541) | Sediment microbial communities from Yellowstone Lake, YNP, Wyoming, USA - YL17G09_0 | ecosystem: Environmental > Aquatic > Freshwater > Lake > Sediment | place: USA: Wyoming | collected...
AAACCATGGTATCATTTTATGTCGTTTACTGGTATCAATTTAGATCGGGGTCGAAAGCTATTGTCAGTCTGCTGGTGAATACCAGTTTTAATGTGCACGGAGAGCCCATCGTTTGTACACCGGAAGATGCTTACAAGTGCTTTATGCGAACAGAAATGGATTATCTTGTGCTTTGCGATTTTGTATTTGAAAAAGACAAACAGCCTGTCTGGAAGGATAACCTGAAATGGAAGAAACAACTAAAAAAAGATTAGCAAACTGCCTTCTGGCAATAATTCAGAAATAAAATGGAAAGGAAGAAAATACCCGGAACAGGGCTCATTATTGTCACCGGCCTACTGGTCATATTCATGTTATCGGAAAAAGCATGGATTATCCCTGTGGCGACAGGTATCGGTGCTATATTTATCTTCATTCCCTCTCTTGCATTGCTTATCCACAAAGTCTGGATGGGCCTGGCTGAAATTCTTGGCTGGATTGTGCCAAAGCTTGTACTTTCCATCGTCTGGTATATCATTCTTACTCCGCTGGCCTGTATTTACAGATTAACCGGACATGATGACCTGCAGTTGAGAAAAAATAAAAGTTCACAATTCTCAGATTGCCCAAAAGTTTTTTCCCCAATGGATTTTGAAAAACCCTGGTAAAGGGTTGGAAAGTGGTAAGGATAGGCAAACGTAGTCCAGAAGTGGAAACAAAAATATTTGCTATTTTTGGCAAAAATGCCAGCAAAGGGATAACAAGCTCTAAATAGTATAATCCTGCTTATTAACCTGAAGTAATTATCTTATAACATGGAATTTTTAAAAGACCTCTGGCAATTTTTGAGAGAAAGAAAGAAATGGTGGCTTATTCCAATGATCATTATACTTGCTTTTTTAAGTGTTTTGATTGTCTTTGGCGGGGGAAGTGCCTTGGCACCTTTCATCTATACGTTATTTTAGTGTCATGTAGCAATGCATGAGTTTTTCATTTTACAAACTGCCTGATTACCTATTTATCATGTTTTTTTCTAATGAGTTTATCCAGGTCCGTGAACTTTCTCCCACTCAATTTTTCTGCTTTCGATAAATCTGCTATTGCAGAAGAATCATTTCCATATTGCTTATGAGCAAAGGCGCGCATTGCATAGGGATTGAAATTGGAGGGTTCTAAGGCTATTATTGCATCCAGATTTTGGATACACTGTTTGTACCTTTTTGCCTGCAGGTATATGCCGGCTCTTTTTAATAGAAGTGGAACTTTATCAGAGCCTTGCTTCAATAATGTATCAATTGCAAGCAACTGGGAAACCATATTCTTTATAATTGAATAATCTTTGTGGTAAGGGATTTTCCTTTTTTCGACTATCTGCTGGTACCGGATCAGGTAGTTCCAGCAATCTTTCAGATTATCTTCATAGAAATTATTACGTGCCAGATTGTAATAATCTCCATCATACCTGATACATTGTTGTATATCCCAATCTGCCGCAACCGTTTCAGAAATCATAAACAGCAACTTACCACGCTCTGCATGCAGGTTAGAGAGATTGGGAGTGATAGCAAGTTTAGAATCAATCACCTGAATCGAATCTATTATGAAACCAAAAGTTCGTTTTTGACTGTCTGACGATTCACTGTAGTGCTTTTGAAAAAGTTTATCTGTCGTGGGATTGATAAAATTCTTGATTAATATACTCGAATACAGTTCTGCATATTGGTGACTCCCATTTTCTTGTCTTACAAGATTCCTACATGTTTTTAAGGCTCTCGAATAGTAACCTGCATTATTGAGTTGGAGGCAATAATCATGCATAAGTTTAGCATCGCCTTGCTTAAGGAAGACTTGTGTGCCCTGAAGCAGGAGGATCTGTTCCAAATCTTTTGGGTTAGCCTTTAGTGCCTGTTTAAGCCTTGCATCAATCTTTGCTCTTTCAGAACAGGCAGATAAAATAAGTATGAAACCTGCAACTATTAATAGGATGAGTTGTCTCATGTCAGCGTAAGTATTGCTCAAGATAACAGGCTACTTTTTCATGGCCGGCCTCAGTCCAATGATTGTCATTCGGAATATAATATTTCTTATTTGCGATTTCCGGATTTTCCCCATTAATAAATAAAGGGAAGAGATTAATGAAATCTATTCTTTCATTGGCACAGAAGACTTTCCATTTTTTCACATAATAATCAAGGGTATCCTGCTTTGAAACCTGAACTTGCCAGGGATGTACGCTTATTTTTAGATTGATTTCATGCTGCTTACACAGATTGGCAAGCAATTTCATGTTTTGCATGCCAAGATCAATTCCTCTTTCAGCCAGCCTGATCGTCGTGGAATCGTAATACCATTTACCAACTCCATGAAAAGCAGGACTGCGGATCAACTCCTTATCATTGAAATCATTAAAAAAAGTAGCATATAATTCAAGGATATTGTCAGGCTTATAACTTTTACTCTTTTCATCGAATGTTTTCATGGAATCAGAAAAGTCCCCTATTTTTTTTTTATCGAGCCACGACGAGATTGTTGAATACAGAAAGGAATGTGCAGCCATGAACTTCTTAAATCTATTCGAAAATTTCCAACAGCCGGTTTCTTTTCCTGGAGAAAATGCTTCATAGGCAAGTTCATTCTGCAAATCGGAAATATCGAGAAATACCCATAACTCATTAAAGGAAAGATGCGCTTCTTCAAGCAGATATTTTGCTTTAAGATAGTAAATTTTAGGACTGTAACTGACCACTGCCGCGTTCAGCATATCGATATTTTTAGACTTTGCTGTAATGGAAAGCCTGCCAAAAAAGCTGTCTTCAAAATTAATTCCTACCGCCTCTGTATGTGAATCACCTAATATGAGGATTCGCTTTCTGTCCGTTTTTAGTGTAATTTCTCTGCAGGAGGCATCCCGGAATCCAAGTGAGTTTGTTGAAAAAGGGTATAACAGCGGTCCCCAGGCTGCCAATCCCGACTGGTTAGGGATGAGTCCATGGTGGTATACAGGATGAAGAGTTCTGAAAAAAGAATAGCTTCTGGGAATGAAAAGCCAGCCGAATCCAAAATCAAAGATAAGTATGAAGAAAATGATGAACAGGGGATACAAAATCACTGATCCTATTTTAACAGTTACTTTTTTCATGATTATATTGACCAGAAACAAAGTTTACGTCTTTTTATTATAAGTTGAATTCAGGTTGCAAATACAATTTTTTTGTTGGTAAAATTAGCTAAATGGTAATGGTTTGCAAAAGATATTGCCTGAATGAACTCAGAGGTAACTGATTTTACTTCTTTAGATGTAAGGTTTCTCATACATGCTAAATTTGTAAACCGTTCATATACAGTGAATAAAACTCCATAATTGTTTTCCCATTCCAACTCCTTATTTAGAAAGAATATATATTACACTTATTAGCGAAAATAAATGAACAAAAATTTGCTTTTATTAAAAATATAGTTATAAATTTGAACTTTATAAAATGAAACGTTTACATATAATGACTTAAAAAAATTGCTAATTAATTAATAATAAGATATATGAGTTATGTAAACGTTTACATTATTATATTAATATTTGCTTGTTGACCAGGCATATTGTGTTCTTGCAGATTATTCTTAAGATAACTCTACATATCCAGCATTTGCCTGTAAAATTTTTCCTCATTCAGATTAGGTAATAAACATAACATCCTCATATAGTCAAGGTAAGCTATTAAGTAAAAAAAGTCATTATTTAACAATTACTAAACACAAAACAAATCTCAAAATCAATCCTTAAACCAAAGTGCTTATGAAAAAAGTTACATTTTTTATGGTGTTAATGCTACTTTGCTGCTCCTGGCAGTTTGTATTAGCCCAGAAAACCATCACGGGGACGGTAACTGATGCTAAAGATGGCTCGACCCTCCCGGGTGTCAGTATAGTGGTAAAAACCACTACCACTGGAACAGTGTCCGATGTTTCCGGAAAATTTTCAATTAACGCTACTGCAAATCAGATTCTTCAATTCTCTTTTGTTGGTTACAACACCCAGGAAGTTACAGTTGGCAGCCAGGCAGTAATTAATATTGCTCTTGTGCAAAAATCGGCAATGCTGAATGAAGTTGTAGTTGTGGGTTATGGCACTCAGAAAAAGGAAAGCGTTACCGCCTCGGTGGCATCGGTAAGCAGTAAGGAACTTTCTGCTTCTCCGGCAGCAAATGTAAGTAATATGATTGCCGGCCGGGTCACAGGTGTTTTGTCCATTCAGGATAATGGCACACCAGGTAACGATAACAGTAATATTTTTATTCGTGGTATTGCCACTACCGGTTCTACCCAGCCACTATATGTTATTGATGGTATTCCACGGTCTGCAATCGATTTTAACCGGCTTACACCAACTGATATCGAAAGTATTTCTGTATTAAAAGATGCAGCGGCTGCAGCAGTCTATGGGACAAGGGGAGCTAACGGTGTATTGCTGATCACCACCAAAAGAGGTTCTTCTCAAAGGGCTTCATTTAGTTATTCGGCTAATTTCGGCATGCAAAAACCTACACGGCTGCCAGATTATCTCGATTCATACGGATATGCGAATCTCTACAATGAAGCTATGGCAAACGAAGACAGGCCGGCATACTATACAGCCGATGATTTACAGAAATTTAAAGACGGCTCAGATCCTATCTTTCATCCCAATACGGATTGGATGAAAGTTTTGAGGCGACCTGCCCCAATGCAACAACATAACTTTACTGTAAGTGGAGGCAATGAAAATGTTAAGTATTTTTTATCTTATAATTACCTTAATCAGAAAAGCATTTTAAGCAATAATCTGGGTTTTGTAAGACACAATTTCCGTTCAAATATTGACGTACAAGCAACCAAAACAACAAAAGTTGCACTTGACATATCAGGATACCTTGGTGAGAGTGATGAACCCGGAGGAGAAACATATTGGGTTTCCCGGAATGCTGAAGTAAACCCGCCAACAGTTGTAGGGCAATATCCGAATGGATTATATGGGAATGCGGATATGGGTATGAATGCATGGGCTATTCCCGATAATAGCGGCTACCGGCGCACCGAGGACGACGGGGTGCTCACCCGTATGGAGATTAAGCAGGATTTACCATTTATCAAAGGACTTTCCTTAAAGGCAATAGGAGCTTTCGATTATAAGCCTAATATTCAGAAGGACTGGGTCATGCAGCCCAAGCTGTATAATGCTGTTCAGGAGGCAGGAGGCACTGTCCGTTATGAACAGGTATCAGGGTTTGGTTTGCCAACTTTAAGAGAAAGAAGAGGACTTTCTAAAAACTTCATACTCGAAGGCCAGATCAATTATAATCAATCATTCGGGAAACACAATTTTGGTGGCTTACTGGTTTTCTCCCAGCAACAGGCGACCGATGACTGGATACAGGCAAGCCGAAGCGAGTATCTTTCACCTATTCTTGAAGTCATCAATGCAGGTGGAACAGCTAATCAGCTTACTGAAGGAACGTCAAGCCAATACCGTCGCCGGAGTATTGTAGGACGTATTGCCTATGCTTTTAACGATCGTTACCTGTTGGAATTTAATTCCAGGTATGATGGTTCTGATTTGTTTGCTTCCGGAAAACGATTCGGTTTTTTCCCTGCATTTTCAGCAGGCTGGGTAGTTTCGAAAGAACAATTTATGCGAAATGTGACTTTTATTGATAATCTAAAACTTCGTGGTTCTTATGGAACGCTCGGCAATGATCAGATCGATGCATACCAGTATTTGACTTTCTACAGCTTTGGCTCCGGTGCCGCAATAGGTCTTCCGCCATCAAGCTTTCAGAATAACATCTATCTTTCCCGTATGGCTAATAAAGAAGTAACCTGGGAAAAATCAAAGAAAGCAAACATTGGTTTTGAATCTGGTTTCCTCGACAATTTCTCTTTGGAAGTCGATCTGTTTTGGGAAAAACGTAATAATATCCTGGGTAAACGTGGTGAGACTATTCCTTCATATTTCGGTATTAACGAGGATCAGATGCCTTATGAAAACTTTGAGAAGATTGATAATAAAGGCATTGAAGTTACAGCAGGATATAACAAACTGTTTAGCAATGGGTTTAATTTACAAACACGTTTTAATGTAACCAGCACTAAAAATACGGTAATTGACATCGGCGAATCTGATGATGTACCTGACAGAATGAAACAGGAAGGAAGACCATTGAACTCAATGTTCGGCCGCATTGATTTGGGATTGTTTCAGACACCACAGCAAATTACTGATGCCTACGGTAATAATTACCCCGATTTGAAACCAGGAGATATTTATTATCAAGACCTGAATGGGGACAAACTGATAGACGACCAGGATAGAACGTATATAGGAACCGCGAATGTTCCGAAGGCAATGTTTGGATTCAATTCGATCATGAGTTTCAAAGGATTTGAATTTTCAATGTTCTGGCAGGCTGCTGTGGGTGGGAATCAATATATTAGTTCATGGCTGGCTCAGCCTTTTGTAGCCGGAGGAAAGGCGCTAAAAGCACATACAGACTGCTGGAGACCTGATAATACCGGCGCCAAATATCCCCGCGTCACCACCCAATCCAATTGGAACTATATTGAAGAAGACCCCCTGAGTACATTCTGGCTATACGATATGAGCTATCTGCGTTTGAAGAATGTTGAAATTGCCTATTCCCTTCCTAAACAATTGATTAGTAAGGCGTATATGCAAAATCTCAGAGTTTATTTTAATGCAGTGAATATATTGACATTCTCAGCATTTAAAGAGGTAGATCCTGAAATCGGCAGTACCTATGGGGTTGGTTACCCACAATCGATCGTCTATAACGTAGGTTTCCAGATTGGATTCTAAATAATGAAAATGATGATTATAACAGGTTTTATCCATAAACTTTAAATGATAAATAGTATGAAATCAACAATTTATAATATATTAATAATCTGTGCTGTTGTCTTAGTGCTCCAAAGTTGTGAAAAGACTCCCTACCTGGATACTAAGCCACTGGACGTTCTTAGCGAGGAAGATATTTTTAGTGATCCTGCTTTGGCAAAAGCGAATGTGCTTACCCTGTACGAAGGACTACCCTGGGTATTTGGACGGCCAGTTGCCATTCCGTGGGAGGCTGAGACAGGGGATGTAAACAGTAACTACGATTGGGGGTTAGACATCCGTATGCGTGAGGGTGATTATGATGCTTCGAGTTGTGACTGGGGTCCATGGGGGAAGGACTATGATTATATCCGGAAGGCCAACAATTTTCTTGAGGGAGTTGAAGGATCTGAATTTGATCCAGATACAAAAAAGGCTTTTACAGCAGAAGCCAGAGCTTTGCGCGCTGTCAGTTATTCCAGTTTGTATCGCTGTTATGGTCAGGCTGTTATTATGCCAAAAGCACTTCCAATAACTTCTGAGATTAACCAAACACTTTCTTCCAGCGATCAGGTTTTTGATTTTATCATATCGGAGTTAACAGATGTTGCCCCTGATTTACCATTAAAATGGGATGACAGTAACCGGGGGAGGATTGAACAGGGAGCAGCGCTTGGCGTAAAAGCCCGTATCCTTTTGCACCAGGCCACACTGAAAAATGATCAAACTTTGTATGGACAGGCTGCCACTACCGCCAAAGCAGTTATGGAGCTTAACAGGTATTCACTGTACCCTGATTATGGACAAATGTTCCTTGCCATGGCCGATAACGAGGAAATCATGCTTTACTACCAATATGCAACAAATCCTGGTCGTCACCATTTCGATGGCTCACCATGGTTGGTCATGAATTCGGCCCAAAGCATGGGCGGATGGGGTGGTACCCGGCCAACCCTGAATCTGGTTGATCAGTTCGAGATGACCGATGGGAAATTATACAGTGAATCTCCCCTCTTCAATGATCAGGATCCATATACTAACCGCGATCCGCGTTTCTATGCTTCAATTTACTATCAGGGCAGCACCTCCCGGGGAAGAGAGTTCGAAAATTGGCCGGCTGATGAAGCCAACGGTATTCCTGAAGGAAAGGATTACAGGTCAGACTATGGACTCACAACAGGTTTTTTTATTAAAAAGGGAATAGATGAAAGTATCGAAGATTTAAGCGGAAGCGAATCAGTTGGGAGCCCAATGAAACAGTATGATCCCTTCCTTCGGTATGCCGACATCCTGTTAATATATGCCGAAGCCCAAAACGAAGTTTCAGGACCCGATGGTTCGGTTTATGATGCAATTAACCAGGTACGTGCAAGAGCCGGAATGCCCGACCTGCCTGCAGGGCTGAGCAAAGATGATATGCGTGCAAAAATCCGCCATGAGCGCCGGGTTGAGTTATGTTTTGAAGAAAGCCATTTTTATGATATGCGCCGTTATGGTTTAGAATATGCTTTATCAGTCGCCGATATTCCTATGATGAAGCAATCAATTACAAAGAACCCTGATGGAAGCATTACATATGGCAGAGAAATTTTCATGGAACACCATTTCAACGAACGGAATCTGCTGTGGCCTATTCCTCAGGGTGAAAGAGATAAGAATTCTGCTTTGGGACAAAATCCAGGATATTGATTGGTTTGAGGTTGGTTTAGGTTAGAAGGTTGGTAGAAGGTCTTACCCGATTTTGGGTAAGACCTTTCATTAAAGATTTCTGAGATTCTTAAGAGAATTATAAATCAACTATTTAAAATTAGATTTGTCTATTCTTATCTGTTAGATTTATTTAACTTACTTATATCTTTAGTGCCGGAATTATTCAGCAGACGTGGGTAGAAAACAGTCACTACATTGAAAATTATGTTACAAACTTGTAAGTTCAAGCATAACTTATTTACCTTAATAGCTAGTCGTCTTAAACATTTCGGGTGCATTTACATGATCCCTGATTTAATTCCCATCTTTTCCAACGCACAGGACATTGTTCATTACAGCGGCAAAACACTTGTTAATGTCGACTATCATCATGGTCAACTAAGTCCCGCTATGGGAGTACAAAATATTCAGGTAATGCTTGAAAGAATAGTATTTCGAACAGGAGATCCCCGATATTTCCCAAATGCCGAAACCCCTTCCGAGCAATCTTATGATTTACCAAAAGCCGGAATACCTGTTGAATCGGTAGTATATTACATTAAAGCCTTAAGGACGTATGAATGATTTGAGAATAGACTTATTGAATCTGTTGATTACTTAAAACCTCTCCGTATGCAAAATGAAGATCATCGCAAATTATCAGGCATCAATGAGGTTGCCAAAAGAGCAGGTGTTTCTATTGCTACCGTTTCCAGAGTAATAAATAATAGCTCCAGCGTTGGTGCCGAAACCCGGATTAAAATTATGCAAATTATTAAGGAGATGAAATATAGGCCTAACAGGGTAGCCAAGCGTTTGCGAAATAAAAATGCTTCAGGAAATCTGTTGGGTGTATTGATTCCTGATATTCAAAACCCTTTTTATGTGGAAGTTTTGAGGGGTATTGAAGATGTAGCTTACGAAAATAAATATGCCCTTATCATGTGCAATTTTTCACAGGATGAAAAAAAGGAGAAACTCTATCTTGATATTCTGCAATCAGAGTCAATCGATGGTCTGATCGCAGCCCCGGTAAATGAACATGACCAGAATGTGATCAATATTGTTAAAAGTGGGTTGCCAATTGTTTGTTTTGATCGGGGGCTATCCGGAGTTGATGTAGATATTATACTCGTTGAGAACAAAAATGGAGCATTTTCGGCAGTTGACTATCTGGCGAAATCAGGGTACAAGAGAATTGCATATATTTCAGGATTACCTCAAATACCATCGAGTCAGCAACGGGAATTAGGATATAACGAAGCTTTGATTGCCAACGGTCTTACTATTGACAAATCGTTCATCAAATATGGTGATTCAAAGCATGAGAGCGGATTAATACTATGTGAAGAACTGCTAAATCTTCCGGTTCCTCCCGATGCTATTTTTACCGGCAATAACCTGATCACCCTGGGTGCATTGGAAACAATCCATAAAATGGGACTAAAAATTCCTGAGGAAGTAGCCATCATTGGTTTCGACGATATGTACTGGTCAACCTCCCTGAATCCACCTTTAACGGCGGTCAGACAACCTGCCTATGAAATTGGCAAACGGGCAGCTGAACAGTTGATTCTGCGCATAAACGATCCGACGCGACCAACAGCGAATATGACCCTAAAAACCGAACTAATGATCCGGAACTCTTGCTAATAATGGAATCTTTGATTTTCTGCGGTATATGTTGTATCGCTTGCAATAAAACTTAGAATTTCTCCCTTATCACTAAATATTTGTTTGTGAATAGAATAATATTATATAATCCAGGCCGGGTTGTTTTTGGTTCGGATAGCTTAGCCCAAATGGCTGAAGACTATTTATGCTCAGGATTGAATCGTCTTTATATTGTTACCGTTCCTTCCGTTCTGGATCAAATATCACCGGTTTTACATTCTTTAACGCGTAGTGGGATTTCCCTGAGAATTAATACTGGTATAAAGACTGAACCTTCCTTTGCCGATTTTGAGGGAATTTTATCAGAAGCAGCAGATTTTAAAGCCGACAGTATTGCAGGTATTGGGGGAGGAAGTATCATGGATGTTGCCAAACTTGTTGCCGCATTTCTGCACAGCAACCAGCAAATCAGATCTGCTGTTGGTATTGGAAATGTCAGACATCGTAAGACTCATCTGATTTGCATGCCTACTACCTCAGGAACAGGAAGTGAGGTCTCGCCTAATGCTATTCTGATGGATACAGAAAACAATTCAAAGTCAGGAATTGTCAGTCCTTTTCTCGTTCCTGACAGAGTATACATTGATCCTTCCCTGACCCTGAGTGTGCCTCCATCTGTTACAGCTTATACGGGCATAGATGCATTAACACATTGTATTGAGGCATATACCAACCGTTTTGCCCATCCGATGATTGACGTTTTGGCTTTGGAAGGAATTCGGCTGATAACTGCCAACCTGAGGATTGCTTTTGAACATGGTGAGAATCTTGATGCCCGGTCAAAAGTTTCCCTTGGAAGTTTGTATGGAGGAATGTGTCTTGGTCCTGTCAATACTGCAGCAGTGCACGCCCTGGCATATCCACTTGGAAGTGAATTTAAGATTGCCCATGGTCTTGCCAACGCTTTGATGCTCCCTTACGTTATGGAATTTAATCTTCAAGCTACCGAAATCAGATATGCCGAGATTGCTTTGACTATGGGTGTTACAAGCGGGAAATCGGATTTCGATACTGCAGTTATGGGAATTGCGTTCATCCGCAAACTGATGAACGATTGTAATATTCCTTCCCATTTAACCGATGTAGGTATCCCTGCTGAAGCTCTCGGCAGCCTTGCCCTATCAGCGTTAATGGTTCAACGGCTTCTGAAAAACAATCCCAAAGAAATATCATTGAATGATGCTGAATCAATTTATAAAGCCGCCTATTAAATGAAGAAGAATGATATTAAATTCAAAGGAGTCATCGTACCTATGATCACTCCTTTTAATGAAGACTTATCACTTGATCTTGCATCGACCAGGAGAATTCTGGATACTTTTATTGAAGCGAACGTGTCTCTTTTTTTATTGGGAACAACAGGAGAGTCTGTTTCCATCCCTGAAAAACAAAAGCTCCAACTGGTTAAAACTGCTTGTCGATATTTGAAAGGGAAAATTCAAATTTTTACCGGTATCTCGGGGAATTGTCTTTCAGAATCCATTGATCAGGCAAAATCTTTTGTTCAATCGGGCGTAGATGCAGTGGTTGCTCATCTCCCATTTTATTATCCATTGGAATCTAACCAAATGCTCCGGTATTTCGAACAACTGGCTGATAATGTTCCCTGTCCGCTTATTTTGTATAATATTCCGGCAACAACAAAACAGTCACTACCCTTGAATGTTGTTGACCAACTTAGTCATCATCCCAATATTGCGGGTATAAAAGATTCGGAAAGAGGAAAAGAAAGGCTTGATGAATCTCTGAAATTATGGAGAAACAGAACCGATTTTGTACACTTAATAGGTTGGGCCGTTCAATCAACTTACGCCCTTCAAAATGGATCTGCCGGACTTGTACCAAGTAGTGCGAATTTAATACCTGAACTTTATAAGGATTTATATGAATCGGTTATAGCTGACGATATTGCTAAAGCATTGGTTATCCAGGACAAAACGAACAAGATAACCGAAATATATCAGAAAGACAGGAATTTAAGCCAGTCGATCCCTGCGTTAAAAACCATGATGTCGGCCTTTGGATTATGCCAACCCTATGTGTTGTCACCGATGTTCAGTTTAGTCGCCCGGGAAAAGGAACTGATTATAGAAAGGACGATTGCAGAAATGAATTTTTAAATGAAAGCTAACAATTCAAAACATATTCCCCTCCTGGCAGTTACCATGGGAGATCCAGCCGGAATAGGACCTGAGATTGCGGCGAAAACATTTTCGAACAAAGTCATTTATGACTTCTGCAAGCCTATTCTGATCGGACATGTTCCAACGATGGGAAAGGCTATTAAAATTGCCCGGGTCAATTTGAAAATTTTTACGATAACCGATCCTGCTGAGGCTAAGTTTCAACCAGGAATAATGGATGTTTTTGAAATTGGGGGGACCAATAGTGACCAAATCCATTTTGGAGAAATATCCGCATTGGCGGGAGACTTTGCATTCCGGTCGATAAAAACAGCTATTGATCTTGCAATGCAGAAAAAAGTTGATGGAACGGTAACAGGGCCTATCCATAAAGAAGCCATTAACAAAGCAGGTCATCATTTTTCAGGTCACACTGAAATATATGCACATTTTACGAATACAAAAAAATACGCAATGTTACTGGTGGGCGATAATTTAAAGATAATTCATGTAAGTACCCATGTTGCTTTGCGACGGGCATGCGATCTGGTTACAAAGAAGAGAATAATTGAAGTAGTTCAGCTACTCGACAGCGTACTGAACAAACTTGGAATAGCAAATCCCAGGATTGGAGTAGCTGGTCTTAATCCTCATTCAAGTGATGGAGGCTTGTTTGGCTATGAGGAAAGAAATGAAATTATTCCTGCAATTGAAGAAGTAAGGAAAATGGGAATAAAAGCCGAAGGGCCTATTCCGGCAGATACACTTTTTACAATGGCCCACGGTGGAAAATTTGACGGGTGTGTTGCTATGTACCACGATCAGGGCCATATTCCGTTGAAACTTCTTGGTTTTGTATGGAACAAAGAAAATAAAACAATGGAGAGTGTTAGCGGTGTAAATATTACGCTTGGACTTCCCATTTTGAGAACTTCTGTAGACCACGGAACTGCCTTTGAAATTGCAGGGAAAGGAATTGCAAGTCCTGATGCATTGAAGAATGCCATAGAATATGCGGTAAAACTTTTATAGTGCTCATTATTAATAGAAAAATACAATGATTGCTGTTATAGCTGATGATTTTACAGGTGCGGCCGAAATAGGGGGCATTGGGTTGAAAAAAGGATTAAATGTCGTTATTGAAACTGAGAATATTCAAGCCTCCGATGCAGATTTACTCATCATTGCCACAGATACCCGTTCCCTTCAAGCCTCTGAAGCATCAGAACTTATTGTAAATATTACAGAACAACTACTAAAATTCAATCCTACATTCATATTTAAAAAAGTTGACTCAGTTTTGAGAGGAAATATTACAGAAGAATTAATTGCACAAATGGAAACATCGCATCAAAACAGATCAGTTATCATTGCTGCAAATCCGGTTTTTGATAGAATTATCAGGGATGGAGTTTATTATATTGACAATATACCTTTGGCGGAAACCTGGTTTTCTTCTGATCCGGAATATCCTGTTCGATCATCTTTGGTACTAGAGATACTTGGAACATACGATAAATGGCCTCTTAAAAGTCTGAAATCTGAAGATGAACTGCCTCAACATGGTTTAATTGTCGGGGATGTAAAGGATGTGGATGATTTAAAGAAGTGGAGCCACCGGATTGATGATCAAACCCTCCCTGCAGGCAGTTCAGGTTTTTTTAACGCCTTGCTGGAGGAACGACATATTGTGGGTAACATAAATTGCCCGGATATTATTCCTTTTGGCAATAAGGCACTTTATATTTTGGGTGGCACCTTCCCCAAAGAGATTGACTTCCTGAAAAATTTAGAAGAAAACGGACACCACCTTTCGAATATACCTGACGAAATATATTACAATAAAAACTTTAATCCTCTCTTACTTGATTCCTGGGCAGACGATCTTGTTAATAGCATCAATAGTTATGAAAAAGTTATTGTATCGATTGTTCATTCTCCATCCCAGGAACCTGACATTGCCTTCCGAATAAGAGAAAATATAGGTGAATTGGTAAAGAAGGTTTTACAAAGAATTGAACTGAACGAATTATTGATAGAAGGAGGAAGCACTACCAAGATAGTATTAAAACACCTGAATATTAACAAGTTGATTCCTATGGAGGAATTGGATATTGGAGTAATACGTATGAAAATAGATGGAATCCCAAATCTCTGTTTAACCACAAAACCGGGTAGTTATTTCTGGCCTGACAGTGTTTGGTTCCCTTCTAATATTCCTCAGGCTTCAATTGATAATTTGTCTCAATAAACAAGATAAGAGAATGCTAAATTCTTCCTTAAATATTATAGATTATCTGATTATTTCTGGTTCCATTATTATACCGGTTATAATTAGCTTAAAGTTTGCGAAAAAACAGACCAACACAAAAAACTACTTTACTGCCGGAGGTTCTGTTCCTTCGTGGGCTATTGGATTGTCGATTCTCGCAACACTCATCAGCAGTATCACTTTTCTCGCATATCCGGGTGAGGGTTATTCATCCAACTGGATACTGCTGGTGCAAGGATTGATGATACCTGCTGTATTAATTATTTTTATTGGATTTGTTGTTCCGCTATACAGAAAAGTGATAAAACTGAGCGCTTATGAGTATTTTGAACAACGTTTTGGATTTGGAGCCCGGTTGTATAGTTCTCTGGGATTTTTCCTGTCTCATTTTTCAAAAATGGGAACTGTGTTTTTCTTATTAGCGCTGGCACTTGCAAAAATGACAGGGTTAGACACCACCCAAATGATTTGGTTTATTGGTTTTATAGTAATTTTTATTACACTCATTGGAGGAATAGAATCCATTATTTGGGTGGATGTATTTCAGGGCATTTTACTCATTGTTGGTGGAATTGTTGCCCTCATTATTATATTGTTTACTACTCCGGGAGGGCCTTCAGCTATCTGGAGTGTGGCCCTGGAAAACGGGAAAATAGGATTTGGCCCGTATGATTTGAACTTAACGCGCCTGACATTCGTTGTCATGGCACTGAATGGAATTTTCTATGCTATTCAGAAGTATGGAACTGATCAGACCATTGTTCAACGTTACCTCACAGCAAAATCAGACAAGGGGGCTATTAAAGCATCCTTGATTGGTGTCCTCCTTTGTGTTCCTGTCTGGGCTATGTTTATGTTTATTGGAACAGCATTATTCTCTTACTACAAAATAAATACCGGTATATTACCAGCCAATTTGAGTTCCGATGAAGTCTTTCCATATTTTATCATGACCAAATTACCTGTTGGTGTTATCGGATTAATTCTGGCTGCCCTTCTGGCCGCTGCAATATCCACGCTTACTGCTGACTTGAATTGCCTCTCGGCAATTTGTGTAGGGGACTATTATAATCGATTCAAACCCACTAGTACCGAAAAGCAACGGATGTTTATCAGCCGCCTGTTAATTATTCTTGCAGGATTAGCATCCATTATGATCGCCACACACTTTACAAAAATTGGAGGAGAAGGTGCGCTTGGGACAATCTTTCTTTTGTATTCAATCTTTTCAGGAGGAATTGCGGGAATGTTTTTATTGGGAATATTCTGCAAAAGAGCTAACAAACAAGGAGCATATATTGGTATCGCCGCAAGCGTCTTATTTACGGCATATGCATTATTGACTTCAACTCCATTGGAATTTGGTGGACATAAACACCTTATCTTCGATATGGGAACGTATAATTATTCGCATCACAAGTTATTATTGGGCGTATATAGCCATTTAGTATTATTTGCAGTAGGATATTATGCAAGTCTTTTTTTTAAAAGACCCGGAGATATAAGTCATTTAACATTTCAAGGATGGCAGGAGAATAAGAAAAACGAACTGATCGGGATTCAATCATGAAAACTAAATATTGGTTTTATTTGTCATGGCTATCAGATCATCATCTGTTAAAAAGATTATTGTTTTTTATAATGTAAAATTATTAAGATGTCGAATAGTACACTCAACAAACGATAACAATAAATATTAAACCGAAATGAAAGAAATGTGATCCTTGTTTCGGGGGCAGGGGATAGATGGAAAGTTGAGAAACCAGGTTGATTATTACATGCTTTCAAAATGGGAAAAGACACTCATGAATAATTTATGAACAGTCATAATTAGTATAATCTTATGAATAATATAAAAATAGATACTGTTGATCTGGTCATCATCATATTGTACATCGCAGGTATTCTTTTTATTGGATTGTGGTCTGTCAGGAAAAGTAAAATGACAAGCGACAATTATTTTTTGGCAGGCCGCGGCTTAAAATGGCTTATTGTGGGTGCCGCACTCTTTGCTTCAAACATATCGACGATACACATGGTTGGCCTGGCTGCTTCGGGCTATAATGATGGTTTGGTCTGGGGTAATTTTGAATGGATGGCAGTCTTTACTCTTATTTTGTTAGGATTGATTTTTGCACCGTTTTATATTAAGACCAGAATTGCAACTCTTCCCGAATTCCTTGAAAAACGCTATGGGCCTTCATCCCGGACTTTCCTTGCATTTATGGGGATACTTGCTGCATTGTTTATTCACATGGGGATGAGCCTTTATGCCGGAGCTGTTGTGTTCGAATCTTTCTTCGGCATTAGTGTTATTCATTCTATTATATTTATTTCCGTTGTAACAACAGTATATACAGTTATTGGCGGGCTAAAAGCAGTAATGGTAACTGAATCGGTACAAACCATAATACTCATTGCCGGTGCAATATTGGTCACAATCTTTGGTATACTTGCCTTACCGGAGCATGGTATTACCACATTCGCGGCATTTAAGGCAGCGGCGAAAGAAGGACAACTAAGTATGTTGCATACGACAAGTTCCTTGAAAGCACTTAGCCAGACTGCAGCAAGTACAGGATTAACATGGTATGCAGTACTTTTAGGTTATCCTGTAATGGGAATCTGGTACTGGTGTACCGACCAGACACATGTACAGCGCGTATTAAGTGCCCGTTCAGTGGATGATGCTCAAAAAGGTTCTTTCTTTGCCGGTGTGTTGAAAATTCTTCCAGTGTTTATTCTCGTTCTTCCTGGCGTTATTGGGTATGTCTTATTTAAAGATATTATCGGAACAGATGCAAACCAGACCTTTCCTGTTCTTATAAAACAATTGTTGCCCATAGGGTTAAAAGGTATTGTTGCAGCAGCTTTGCTGGCAGCTTTAATGAGTGTGCTTGCTGCTGCGCTGAATAGTTCAGCTACGCTTGTATCTGTTGACATTGTAAAACGGTTAAGACCATCAACAACCGATAAAGGTCAGGTTATTATTGGTCGTATCGCGGCAGTAGTCATTATGATTATAGCTATGTTATGGTCAACACAGGGAGGGAAATTCACCAGTATTTTCGAAGCTATAAACAAAATAGCTGCTGCAATGGCTCCACCCATCACAACAGTATTTTTGCTTGGTGTATTTAGTAAACGGGGAACAAAAGAAGCTTCTATTGTAACACTTTGTGTTGGTTTCCTGCTTGGGGTGGGTTCATTTTGCCTCGATTTTGTTCCTGTAAGTGGAAAAATGTACATAACTGAAGGTCTTGGAATTCCTTTCATGATGCAGGCATGGTGGTTATTCTGTATCTGCTGTGTAATATATTATACGGTAAGCTATCTTACACCAAAACCAGATCCGGCAGCAATAGCTGAATGTACCTGGAAAAGCCCGCTTGCTGTTATTACAGAAGGTAAATTTAAAGGTATTGGCGATGCAAGATTATTGGCTGGTCTGCTTTTGTTAACGATGATTATTCTGTACGCAATATTTGCTTAAGGAATTATTGAGCATCTGATTCACTTTTAGCAACCCTTTATAAAGACATTTTTTAAGCTATATTATTATGAGACAAGCAATTATGATTTCACCGGGTGTAATCGAACACCGTGAGATCCCGGAACCAGGACAATTAAAAGATAATGAGATCTTATTGAGAATAAAAAGAATAGGTGTCTGCGGGTCTGATATTCATGTGTTTCATGGTAAACATCCGGCAACTCCTTATCCTGTTGTTCAGGGACATGAATATTCAGCCATCGTTGAGACCGTAGGGGAAAAAGTATCTAAAGTGAAGCCGGGTATGAGAGTTACAGCAAGACCACAACTTGTATGTGGGGAATGTGGTCCCTGTAAAAGAGGACAATATAACGCCTGCCAGAAATTGAAAGTACAGGGTTTTCAGGCACCGGGAGTTGCTCAGGATCTCTTTGTGGTGACAGAAGACAGGATAGTTGCATTTCCTGATAGCATGACACTTGAGCAGGGTGCCATGATTGAGCCTGCTGCTGTTGGAGCTCATTCGACAAATCGGGTTTCCGGTTTGGAAGGCAAAAATGTTGTCGTTGCAGGAGCTGGAACAATTGGCAACCTGGTTGCCCAGTTTGCAATAGCCAGGGGAGCATTAAAAGTCCTGATTACTGATGTAAGTGATTACCGGTTAGATATTGCACGGCAATGTGGTATCGAAGGAACTCTGAATGTAAAAAATAGCTCTTTTGAAGAAGGAGTCAAATCTTTCTTTGGCAATGAAGGCTTTCAGGTCGGATTTGAGGCAGCAGGTGTTCAGGAATCTTTGGATAGCATTATGCAATTTGTTGAAAAAGGGGGAGAAATCGTAATTCTAGGAGTATATTCCCGGAACCCTGTAGTTAATATGTTCTATTTGGGTGAACATGAACTGAATGTATATGGTTCTATGATGTATCGCCAGGAAGATTATGAGGCTGCGGTAGAAATGATTGCTTCCGGGCAAATTATCACCAGGCCACTTCTTACCATCAGCTTTCCTTTTAATAATTACGTGGATGCTTATAAGTTCATAGATGAACAAGGTGACAAGAGCATGAAAGTAATGATTGATCTATAAAGCTATAGAAATGACTGAAAAACCTATTATAGCAGGTATTGGAGAATTGCTCTGGGATGTTTTACCATCCGGTAAAGAGTTAGGAGGGGCACCATGCAACTTTGCATACCATGCCATACAGGCCGGATGCGAGGGCTTTGTTGTAAGTGCTATCGGCAAGGATGAATTGGGTGCTGAACTAAAGCATGAAATCCGGGAACTAGGCCTCAGTAATCAGTACATTCAGGAAAATGAATTCCCGACAAGTACAGTGACTGTTAAATTAGATGATAAAGGACATCCGGATTATACTATTCATAAAAATGTTGCCTGGGATCATATCCGATGGAACAAAGACATGCAACAACTGGCAAGAAAACTGGATGCAGTTTGTTTCGGAAGCCTCGCACAGCGCAGCCCGGAATCAGAACATTCCGTAAAATCCTTTATTTCGGCACTAAAACCTGGTTGTCTTAAAGTATTTGACATAAATCTCAGACAAAAATTTTATTCAGAAAAAGTCATAATAAATTCACTTAATATATCAGATGTGCTGAAATTAAATGAAGAAGAATTGCTAATTGTTGCCGGATTCCTTGGTTTTAAAGGTGATATTGAAAGACAGATAGATCAGTTGATCAACCAGTTCAAATTGAAATATGTTGTTTATACGATGGGAAGCAATGGGAGCATTATTAAAAGTACAGAAGAGTCATCTTATACAGAAGCCCCCAAAATACAGGTTGCCGATACGGTAGGTGCAGGAGATGCTTTTACAGCCATTTTTATAGCGGGAATCCTGAAAGGAATTTCATTGACAGAAACACATAATGAAGCTACAGAAATTGCGGCTTATGTATGCACTCAAAAAGGAGCAACACCAAAACTGACCCAGAATATTTTTCAGCAACAAATATATAAGACATATGAAAAATTTTAATTTTCACCAGTCCACAAAGATTCTTTTTGGGAAAGGGCGTATAAACGAACTGGCAGAAGTTGTATTGTTATACGGGAATAAAGCATTATTGGTCACAACTCCAGCTTCCATACCTGCACTTCAGGAACAATATGACAAAGTAAAAAAGATACTTATAAGTAGAGATATTGAAGTTACTCATTATGATGGAGTTATCCCAAATCCAACAGTGGCAACCATCACGACCGGGGCAAAAATGGCCAAAGCATGCGGGGCTCAAGTGATTATTGGCCTTGGGGGCGGTTCGAGCATGGATGCAGCCAAAGCAATCTCCGTAGAGGCAACACACCCGGGCACAAGCTGGGATTATTTGTTTTACAAAGCTCCCCAACCCGATGAAAAGAAGTTATTGCCCATCATTGCTGTTTCAACTACATCAGGAACAGGTTCGCAGGTAACGCAGGTTGCAGTTATTACAAATACTGCAACAAGAGATAAATCCGCCTTATATAATAACATTTTATACCCGCAGGTATGTATTATCGATCCTGAATTAATGCTGAGCGTTCCAAGATTTGTAACTGCCACAACCGGGTTCGATGTATTATGCCATGCCTTTGAAAGTACACTCAATCCCGGCGCCGGTGCTTATGTTGATTTACTGGCATGGGAAGCCATTTCGTTGGTAGTAAATAATCTTCCAGTTCTTCTTGCGAACCAGGAAGATATTAAATGTAGAGAAGAAATGGCATGGGCTGATACGCTAGCAGGTTTGTGTATTGCCAATGCCGGAGTAACACTCCCTCATGGAATGGGAATGGCAATTGGAGGAATGTACCCAAATGTTGCCCACGGTGAATCGCTCGCGATTGTTTACCCTGCTTTTACCAGGTTTACAAGGAAATATGCTGTTCCCCAGTTTGCTAAAATTGCAAGAATATTTAACCCGGAACTTGATAAATTAGCAGATGAGCAAGCCGCTGAAAAGGCAGTGGAAGAAATGGATACATTTCTAAAAAAGATTGGCTTATGGGTGAGCCTCAAAGATAAAGGAATGCCCGAAAGCGAGATTAACGCTTTGGCCAGGCAATGTATGGTATTACCCGATTACAAGGGAAACCCGAGGGTTGCTACCGAAGAAGAAATGATTGACCTGGTGAGACAGAGTTATATGAAATGAAATTGTCGCATTAATGAAATAACAGATTTATCTATTAATAAACTTATTCAAAATGAAAATAATCAGGATTTTGCTACGTGTAATTATAGTTTTGATTTTGCTTCCCAGGGAATCCTATTCTCAACCCACACCTGAGCCGGAACGAACCATAAGAACAGAGTGGTGGCGCGATGCAAAATTCGGGATGTTTGTCCATTGGGGACTGTATGCAATACCTGCTGGGGAATGGAAAGCAGATAATGTATCCGGACAAAGGTATAGTGAATGGATAATGCACCAGCTGAAAATACCGGTTAAGGATTATGAGTTGCTGGCGCAACGATTCAA
>Ga0315283_10001048_pt1 | contig 21575 bp, 34 predicted proteins | sample YL17G09_0_MG_FD_204541 | JGI IMG/M metagenome (GOLD analysis project Ga0315283, IMG submission 204541) | Sediment microbial communities from Yellowstone Lake, YNP, Wyoming, USA - YL17G09_0 | ecosystem: Environmental > Aquatic > Freshwater > Lake > Sediment | place: USA: Wyoming | collected...
GAACACGAACAGGAAAGGTATTAGCCAAGGCGGTAACGCGATTGAAATATCCATTTGGTTTTTTCTCCGTTAACCTAATATTGTGAAGGTATTCTAAAAGCTTATGTATGTTGCTCTTGCTGTTGATTCCCGCTATTGTCATGCTTGTCGTAAGTGCTTTTCTTCAAATCTTCAGCCTTTGGCAATTAGACCTGATAGTGGTCAGTCCGGTGTGGGATACTCCTGACTTTCTGGAAGACCTCAAACGAAAGGGCATAACAGAATACAATACTGAATATTTCCAATGTTTCCTATGGAAAACTACTATTGGTCAAGCATACGATACGCTTTTCCTCATTAACCACCTTGCCTATTGGGTGGCATTCGCATCAGCCATTGTCATTCTTGTCGGCTGGTTCATATAAGAAAAAAAAGGTGGAGATATTTTTGTGGGCTACTCTATTTTGTCTTCGCCGATCTTGAAGAAGATCAGTATGAACTTGAAGAACATCAGTATCAGCGTGATTATCAGTAGGAAGAAGTTGAACATCAGCCAGTTCGTGTATGTCAAAGCAGTGATGGTTTCGGCGACTGCTTTTGGTATGACTACGAATCCGATGAACAGCAGGTTTCCCGCGAGTGCCATGATGAAGTAGAAGAAAGCCCACAATCGTTTGTAGCCTGGTAGCGGCCTCAAAGAAGGCGACCTTGTAGAGATTTCAATAAAGAAAGTTGAACCTGCAAAGGAAACAGTGTCTGACAAGCAAGAAGACAACGCTAAAATCTAGTGTGCAATTGTTAAATAGTTCTTGCTTGATAAGTCATTTGAGGCGAAAAGCTATACTGTTTGACGTTGCCGCGATTTTTCTGCTTTTGGTCTGCCTCTTCTTAGTCTGGAGGATTGGTTCTCTTACAAACTCGAAAGGGTTCATGTACAGTTTCGGAATTTTTTGCATCATCGGAATAGCACGTCGCGTCATTTGCATTTTCTTTCCCATGGGAGAATCAGTGGATCGAGGACTATTGTTTGTAAACGCTTTTCTCCAAGTGTTCGGGTTCTACTCTATCTATAGAGCTGTAAAACAATTAACTCACAGAGGGTAAATCTATGCCTGTTTTGACTGAAGAACTGGTTTTCTCCGTTTTTGCAATGGTTGTGGCAGTTATTGGGCTTTTGGTCGAACATTTCAAGTTTCAAGCAGGATTGCAGGAACGAATCAAAGCTCTTGAAGTAAACACATTAGACGTCAAAGACACTCGCAAAGACATTGGAGAAATCAAAGAAAGACTTAAAGCTAACGAAGTGAAAATGGAATTATTCTGGGGAGCTATAGAGAAACAAGTGGCAGACATACTGAAGCATCCTACCGAAAAACGAATGGACGACCTTCTGGACAAACTGACTACAAAAACCATTACCCTAAAAGAATTGGAAGACCTCAAAGAAATTCTGAAATGTAATGTTGAGAAGAAGGGAAAGAAGAGCGGGGAGGTCTTAGCTGCCGCGCTTCTTATCGGCAGAGTAGAACAGCTGCTCTACGACGTTACACATGCTGTTCCCAAAACGCTTTAAAGAAAATCAGTAATAGTTACTTTATGGAAAACTCGCAGAAGACAGGACTTCACATTCACGCCGACCATGGCCCATGCTTCAACTATGTAAGACAGCTTGGAAGTGGCTTCGAAAGGGTCACAGCAATCATCTATCCTGAGATTGAGAAAGAAAGAATAGTGTACACTTGCAGCGCAAAATGCTTCAACCTCAACTGCAAACTTGCAAAGCAAAAAGACGCTGAAGAAGAAACCCCAGGAGTTTTGTCATTTGGCAACCCATAATTGGTATCCTGGCAAACTGTTTGACAGAGTTTTCAGAAAAGAAACCTCTGAACGAACAGAAACAATCGGCGAATGGCTAGAGCGAATGGGTCAACTGGAAAAGTCGCTTACTGGAAAACAACGGCTCTATCTTCTTAGAGACCATTACTATCGAGCAGTCATAGAAGCTATAGACTTTCAGATTTCATCATCATCAAGATATATCACGCAGTTCCGAGACCTTCCCACGTCAGATATGAGAACTTTCTACTTTCATTTACCTTCTGACGTAATGGGCGTTCACATAAATCCTGAAGAAGTAGAACAAATCATTAGATTTTGGCAGAACCCCGAGAACGTAGCTTTAGCTGACATTGCAGTTCCTAAACTCAACGAGGAAATTCGTGAAAGAACAGGATACGGAGCTCGAGGACAACTTACACCTGAAGATGGATACGTTCTTACTTGGTCAAACGGTGGAGAACGATGGGTAGTTTACGGCCAAAAATGGATGAAGGGCGAAGAGCTTAAACCTCAATCTTATGGAATGGACGCTAACCAGATTTTCGCAGCTTATCCGCATGATTTTCTTCAAAGGATAGTTTCTAGTCTGGACCCGTTGCCTCTGTTTATGGGTTCGTTAGAATCTAAAGAAAGGGGAAAAATAGGATGGACTGAAGGGTTTGACCTGTGGAGTCTGCGGCAGAAGATGAGACTTGAAGAGGAAAAGGAACGCGAAAAACATAGGTGATGATTCGGTGACTTGGTATCCTGGCAAGAACCTCGGCAGATTTCTTGTCAAAAACGACAAAGCCGAGAAGCGTGAGCAGTTGCCGCAGTGGTTTCCAGACTGGTTATTTGAAGAGTTGTCAGAGAAGCAGATAGACGAGTATCGGGACCTGATTTACTGGAGTGCTGTCTTGCGTTTGGAAGACCTTCAGAAGATTCCTGAAATTGCGTATCATGTTAGTCCTGAGCCTTACAAAATACTGTCTGAAGGCTTCCGAACCGGAAAGGAACTGGGAAAACAGAGTTTCGGCGGCCATGGAAGTTACATTTCGGTCACAACATACGAAAACGCGAAAGAGTATCAGGAAAGCATCCGAATCGCAACTCGCATACTCAACAATACAATAACGTTTGCTGAACTTAAAGACTGGATAGTAAGGACCTGTGGTGCTCGTGTGTTCGAAATGCTGTATTCTGAAGCGAAAAGAAACATTCCAAAAAGCGAAAACAGTTCCGAGTTTCAATGGGAAATGTTCCACAAACTCGCCATCTACTCAGACCTTGACGCCAAGACATGCAGAGTTCTCTACATGGGAAAACCAACAGCGTTGATAGGCAAAACTCCACAAGACATCAAAATCGTAGAGGTCAAACCTTCTCCAGAGCTCCGTTTCAGACATGAATACAACATTTTCCATGACGAGAGCATGGCGCCGTACTACACTTACAACAAGCATGAAGCAGAATGGCGAATCTGGGACCCTGCCAAAGCGATACCTATGCGCGTTCTGGAAACATCTACCCATCCAAAATATAGGCTTTATGAAAACAATGATGTTCTACTAGAAACAGAAAACAAAGAAGAAGCAATGAGCAAGTGGAGAGACAGCCACAGAAAATCTCCTGACAAGTTTCATGAAGTTCACGAGTGGTGGGATGGAAAGTATCATGGAATCTGTCAGTTTGCTCCTGGAGATAAAGTAAGATGGTGAGCTGGTATCCTGGTAAGCTAGTTAATCGACTATTTGAAAAGGACGATATGCCGAACCCTGTTTCTGGCAAACTGGTTTCAGGAGGGTTCGCAGACCAGAGCATAGTGAAGTACGTCGAGGAAATAAACTCGTTCGGTTTTCCAACTCTTGCATCATGCTCGGGCATGCGGAGAGACCATCATGGAGTTTCTGAATCGGCCTATCTGTCGATCGAGCTGCCTGAAAAGGTTGCTCCTAGCACTCCGTACGTCTATTTTGTTCATTACGTTGCTGGGAAAGGTTGGAGTTCAATAGACGAGCATTCCATAAAAGACTGGAACTACATCAACATATTAGTAAATGCTGGAACCAAGGCAGATTGGCTTGCTCATCCAAGCGTGTATATGCTCATGTTTCCAGACGTCCGCTTCTATATACCCAGAACTGACTCTGTGCAGACTGAGAACCGCGTCATAAGCGATCCTAGATTGGTTGCTGCAAACTTGGAGCTTGAAAAGTCTCATGGCGGAAACCATAAAGAATGGAAACTAGCATTAGACCGTAGAGACGCAATAGAACAGGATTTATTCAAACAGTATGTGTATGACTGGTCTGACGAAGAAAAAGACCAAGCATGGCAAACTCTAGTTGCTTGTCTCTGGGAAGCTGCGAGGGAATTGTCTGGCAAGCGTTGAAGAGAAGTTTCGAAGGCTCAGTCGTCAGCTCTGCAAGGACTGTAAAGAGAAGGACTACTGGAAGTGTAGAGAATGTCCCATCTATGAAATAGTGAACAGGCAGGTCTGATTTGCCAAAAGAAGCTGTTTTCTAGTGCCATTGATGGCACGAGATTTAAGCCTAAATAGTAGAATCAGCCGAATATTGAGCCTATTTTTCGTGTCATTCTGGAACCGCATTTAGGACACGTTTTAGTCATGCATGGAACGCCGAACTGATGCGGCTCTTCATATCCGCAGTTGGGACACCAGCACACGCCTCCAGCTCCTCTCTGATAATTTGTTTTTGTTTGTCCACAACAACCCATCGGCTTCCCTCTAGAAAGAATAATAAGCCAAGAACAGATATTAATCTTAGTGGTGTCCTCATTGGATCTTATTCGAGAGAAGCCGATACGTTCATGGCTTGAGGGAAGAGAAACGCTTTTTCCAAGACCGAAACTTGTCACAAGCTTCACGAAACATATTGTGCAGCCGATAGAATTGCCTGCTGGAATAACCCGTGAAGACGCTGTTGAAGCGATCGCTGGAACAACATGGGCAAGAGGAATCGCCCAGGGCATAGCTGACAAAGGCGGATTAAGCGGTTCAGCTAGAGACGATTTCATATTAAGATTCGCTCGCCAAGTTTCTGAAGGCATCGTGTCAAGCAGCTACCTGCCTGCAATAATAACGCCTGCCCCTCGAGGACCCGGAAGACCTCCGAAAACGCCTGAAAGTCGTGGCGCTGTCAGGGTTGGCAAAGAGATTAGCCGCGAAGAACTTGAAAGAGGCAAACGATAAAATGTCGTGGAACCAAGAGAAATGGGCAGAACTCAAAAGAGACATGACGCCGTATCTGGAGGATGAGCATAAAACAAGCATAACATATGAAGATTTTGCTATTCGACTTCGAGCCCTAGGAGCTACCGCTTACGCCCTGACTATGCGAGCGATGGCAAGTGATGAACGTCGACACGAGAAAGAACTTAGTTTTATTCTGGCGGAAGGGGCGTCTGGAAAACCGATAGCAGTAATCGCTCGGAAGGGTCCTTACACGCCTTTGCCAGGAGACATCGTAATAGTTACACGAAGCGACGACACTCTGATTAAGGAAGGAGCTAAAGGCGTCATCGAGGGAATGGAAGGCGTCAGAAGAGTCGAATATGAAGTAACCGAATATGAAGTAACATTCAACTGGTCGCCTCTGCCATGGTGGAACGAAGGTGCAATAACCTCTAGTGGTGGTCCAAGCAGGTTCATAAAAGTTTCAGACCTAGTATGGACTGGAGAAACAACAGACCAAGACTTTCACTATTGGGGACCTCGCGGTCAAGGGAAAGACCTAGCGGAAATTGCAAAACACACAGTTCGTGTTTGGGAAATAGACCTCACACAGCCTCCGTATGCTTCTACTAAAAGGGGAAATCTCTTGAACTTCAACGATTTTCAGAAAAAATTGCTTGACACACTCGCGCCAGAAATGCAAAAATATGCACAAGAAAACATGACTGCTTTATACAACGATTACCAAAGTCGAGGAGAAATTTTCGATACATGGGTTATACATCTCGGGCTATCCGAACCTAGAAAGTTCCGAACTTCTGAACAAGACCAACGGTTCAAAGAGAAGCTTCCCGAACTTATGGGAGAAAACTCAAACACGTATGAAATAACGAAGCGGCACATCTACAGTCTTGCTGAGAAACTTCACCTGCTTGTCTATGAGGACCAGAAAAAACAGAATCCAAAATTCGGCGAAGAAACATGGCAGCTGTGGAGCAGAGTAGTGATCAGCGAAAAACGTGACTGGTGGTACATAGACATTCACAATACAAGGTTCTCAGTGGGCAAGTACACTGGAGACACGTACCGAGGAAACGCGCTTATTGGCAAAATCGCCCAATTAACAGCTGACGACCTGTTTAAGGCGATGTAAGTGTGGCATTGCTTGACAAAACCATTGACGAAATGTTGCAGTCCTTAGCTGGAAGACACCATGTGAAAGTTCCGCCTTGGGAATGGACTCTGAGAAACAGCCACTACAAACCAGTCCTCAACGTCATCAACGTGTCCGACTACTACGAAACCGTTCTCCGCCTAAGGCCAGAATATAAGGATGACGTGATGAAACTGCTTTCATGGGAAATAGCGCATATTTTCAAGCATTACATTGACGAAATGAGGTTCGAAGCAGGAGATCCGAAAGGAAGCCGAATTCTTCCGCATGTTGAAAGAAAACGGTGGCTGCCCGGCATTCCAGGCTTCAAAGATGCTATGCCAAGATTTGAGGAAGAAGCCGACATGTACGCTATGAGAGTTACTGGTATGGATTCGTATCAATGGGAAAGGCTGAAGCATGACCTTTGGGACAGAACATACCGGATGCTACTATAATGGCCGAACAAGAGCAGCCTAAACGTGTTCTCAGTTGGATGGCTCTCAACAAACTTGAAAAGTATGAGAACTGGAAACTGCAGCAAGCCAAGAAGAAGGGCGAGGACACCACAGAACTCGAGCAGCGAGTAAACGCTATAAGGCAAGCCAAAGACAATACCTAACAGGTGCGGAAGATGGCACGAGACAAAGGCGGCATTTTCGGTTTAGGAATTCTCAGAGACAGACAAGAAAAAGAGCATTACCCAGGATGCAGAACTAAGATTGCAGAATTTACTGCAGAGGAAAAGGGTCTCATTGAACTGACAGCAGAGAGAGGAGAGAGATTAGATATTCCTGGAGTCTGTATAGAAAATGCAGCCTTTATGAGGTTAAGAGATGAGGGAATCGTTAAAGCTCGTCCAGGTGAACCAGTTGAACAGGGGAGAATCTGCCACTGGTCATTAACTGAAAAGGGAAAGTCTCTGGCTAAAGAACTCGATTATAAGATTAAGAGTGATAATCCTAGCAATCCTCGAGCGCGCTGTTGTGATTGGGAAAGCATGCGCCTTCTGAATCTCAGAAACATGCCCCGCTGCGAGCCTCCAAAATGGAAGGTCCTGGTGTCACATGATTCGCCTATGCGCCCAGGAGAAACACTCTACCTCTGCGACTATCACAAAAATAACTTGGCCTTGAAATTCGACAAAGTTGAAAGATTGTGAGCGAAGAAGACAACGACGGAATTTTAGGCTTCGGTCTATTCACTGGACGTATTTTACGACGTAATACTAAAGACTGGGACCGACAAGAGAAGGAATTAGAAAAGAAGTCAAAACAAGAATCAGGCTTTGCAGTCGGGTTGGGTAAAGGGCAGCGTCTTACTGGAAAAGACGTAGACGAATTGGAAGAAATAGGTCGTACTGAAAAAATACTGGAACAAATGTCTGATACTGAACTCTGCTTTGAGCTTGAAAGGTCTATTTTCACAAGAGTTTATGGTCATAAGATTGCTGGGTATCACTCTTTCATCATCAATTCATACTTGGCACCGCGTTTGGCCAAAGCAATCTCTCAAAATGACTCTTTGAGAATACATGCACTCTGTAACTGCATAAGAAGAATAGACGACAAATTTCATCAATCGCCAGGCTTTGACATCATAACGAAAGTACATGGTCACCCAAAACTAGACCCAGATGCTTCCAGCTTTAAGTATGGCTTACAATTGATGCTAGACCAATTGCGAGCAATGTGTAATGCAGTCTCAAGATGATATTTGTTAATTAGACTTAACAATCGTAGAAAAACTTTTATGCGAACTCTAAAGACTAGAGCGTTATGGAAGCTAATTTTCCGCACATGTCAGAAACAATGGAGAAACTGAAACGGTTTCCCATTAAAACAGTTGAGGAATATGGCCAGTGCATTGTTATTCCAGGAGAAGAATGGGAGCCAGACTGGGAAGGCGAAATTCCCAACGACTGCATAGAAACCATGCATAACAACAAGCCTGTTATCCTAGTCCAAATACGTCTGGAGGAACTAACTGTGAGACCAGAGGAAGAAAAACAAACAAAAGAAGAAAACACAATGAGAAGATGGCCTAAAGAAGAAGCAGCCCGACTGTTTACACGCGCTAACGAATTTGCAGAAACCATGCTTCTGAAAGACGTAGCACATGCTGTTTATGCTGAAGGACAATTCCCTGAAAGAACAGAACTGGCTATAAAACTGAAGTATGCCAAAATAAGAAAATCTGCCGAACTCACCAGAAAATACGTTACACCGAAAAAGAAAAAAAGCGTTGACACACAGACGCCGCCTGAGGACAAGGTCTTGGACTCACGTGTCCTTTGCTCTGACCCGCGTGTAGAGGAAATGTTCAACAGACTTGAGGTTATGGAAGAAAATATTGCACGCATCGAAAACAACCTTAACGCAGTAATAGGTCTTATTGACCATTTCAGTACATGTCCACCAAACATGTTGCCTCCTAAGGATTGGCATAACTACTGGCTATCTCTAAAACGATAGAAAGTTTTAAATCATATTTTGACAAAATACAATACGATAGTATGCCCCGAGATTTTTTTCAAACTAAGATTTGCATAATTCAAGCGATGCAGAAAGCTAACAAGCCGCTGATTCTGCAGCATATAGCTAGACAGACAGGATTGTCTCCTCAGCTCGTGAAATATCAGATGGAACAGATGGCTAAGTGGGGAATCGCTGGAACGATATTGCATCCTGAAGACGCTTCAAAAACGTACTATGTTCTGCAGCAAGCCTACTACGACAATAACTGGCTGAACAGTCTATATGCATTGCTAACTCCGTATGTTGAAGCCTTGGGCAAAATGCTAGATTATGACCAAGCTGAAGTAAAGCCCGAACAAGTGCTTACAAAAAACTTGTCTATGCTTCTTAGACTTTTCGAAGCTGAAACAGAAAAAATAGGAATCACCAGTCCACCTTAAAACATATTTTGTCAAAAATGAAAATGGTTTTGCGAACCCTATATTAGGGCAACCCTCCTATCTTGTTTTACAGTGAACTGATATGGTATCTCATAAAAGCTTTGGCGGAATCAACCTCTCCGTTGGAGGGGGCGGACTTCGCTTCAAGAAAAGACCATCAGGGTTCAACATCTGCATCGGCAAATCCATGAAGGGTCAGCCGGGTCCACGTGCAGGTCGCTACGACAAGGGCTTCCAAGCCAAATTCACCGCTGCCGTCCACTCGTGCGGCGGAAGAGCACACGCCACATAGACGCGCGAACCGAATCTCTGAACCCTCAACCCTTCTTTTTCTTTTTAAACAGTTTATTGAACAGTTTCTCGTTTTTCCGTTGTTTTGTTTTCATGTCTTCTTTGTACTGTTTCTTTTCTTCCGAGCTTCGGGTAACGGTTTTTCGTGGTTTGCTGAGAATCTTCAGTTTTTCAGGAGTCACAAATACTCCGCACAGGCAGTTTCCATTGAACGTTTTCAGGTCCTGAAACACGGTCTTGCAGGGGCAGCTTCTGTTTTGCCAGTCACAGAAACATTTACCCTGGTGCTCTGTCATCCAAGCGATTTTCCATCGGTTCTTATCGAAGATTAGAAGGCTGTTGGTCTTGGCGAAAGCTTCAAGTTGTTCCTGTAGCTTCTCCATTTGTCCCAGTGGCGCCAGTTCCCTGCTCGGCATTTTCCTGCCTCTTTCTTACTTTTTGGCACATTTCTAATCCTGCCTTTATTCCTTGAAGGTGTTTCATGGGTTCTTCAACCCATGATTTAGGATAGCTTTTGTACCGTTTCAGTTCTTGTTCTATAAGGTAGATGAGTATTTTTCGGCTTCGCGCGTCCATGAAACTGCATTCGAGTTGTGGAAGCGTTACAGCTGCGATTTTTTCTTCCTTCACTTTAAGTCCTATAGGCTGCTCATTTGTTTGGCTCATTTACAGCTTCCTTTTCTATTTCTGCTATTGGTTTATGCATCATTTCTTTGAGTTGCTGTAGGGTTCCTACCAGGTCCTGTTTTCCATGTGACTTGGCGAGTTGGAGGCATTTATCCATAGCTTCGTCAGCAGTTATTTTCTCGTCGGTGACGTCCTCGTAAATCTTGTTTGCAATCAGGTTGTTCAAAGGTTTGACATAGTTGATTGCCCATCCAACGGCGATAGCAGATCCACAGGTTGGACAGTCTTCATCATTCTGGATGTTTGTTTTCTGGCCTGTGGTTAGGTCGAATGTTTTTTCTCCGCATTTAGCTACGAGTTTTCCTTCTCGTTTGACGATTTCACAAGATTTCACGGTTTTCGTCACAGTGAATGCTTGTGGCAAATTCTTTTTGTTGCCAATAAGTTCTTTTCCTTCTTGGCTTTCTGCCTCAACCACTCGAACTCCATCACCAGTTTCTATAGGAGTTTTTTTGTTTGTTACAACCACAATTTCTTCTACTTCTGACATTGGTATCCCAGAAAAATAGTGTGTCGAAGTGCTTATTACTGTTTTGGCATATAGGTTTAGTGATGTCTCGAGTAGTAGGTAACGTAGTGAATTTGAGAAGCCGTATACACCGGGCTAGACTGAGACCTGACCCTTACGGTCTTCCCGGTTGGATAGTGAATTCTGATCAGCTTGCTAATAGACTGTCCAAAGATTTCGGAGCACAATTCAACGGGTTTATCAGCGAAGCTTTTCATGTGAACGCAGAGAATGGCTGTTTCATATGTTATGACCAAGCCAATGACAAATTGAAACTTGGCCCGTTGGTTTGGGGGCAAGAAAACATGGTTCTAATTCAAGACTGCATCGGCTACAGGGCAATAGGATCCTTCCACACTCATGTTCACACTGACAAGTACCGTTTGGCATTTTCGCCGCCTGACATTCAGTCTGGACTAGGAGAGTTTGCTCTTGCTGTAGGAGGATCCTTTTCATCTGAACAGAGAGAAAAAACATTAGCTGTGTTGAGCCCGTACAATTACTGGAAACTTCCTCGAGAAGAACAGGATGAAATTGATTATTTGCTTAACCAGTCAATGTTGCTGATTTACCAAGCAAACGCCGTTGTTGCAAAGAAGCCTGAAGGTTGGGTAAAAGAAGTTGAGGAATTGGAAATGGAGAGCAAGCTAAGCATGAGAGAAGTGTTCAGAATACTGAACATGGTTTACGTGCCGCTTTGAGCCTTCCCAAGTGCTTTTGCCATGGCTGCTTGAATACGCGGATTACATGTTGGGCAGACCAGCACAAGGGTGTACGCTTCGTTTTGTATGGTTTGGATTTTATCTCTGAGATTAAGAAGGTCCTTTTCTTCTCCTTGTCCTACTGTGAGGCCGACTCCGCTGACACCATATTCCTTACGAACCCAGCGTACCTGGTTTAGAATATTGTCGATGCCGGCTTTAACGGCTGGAGCTGCACCTGCAGTGTTTCTTGCGTCTTCTTCAATGCCCATAAGTTCAGCAATGGCTACTCTCACTTTTTCAGAAACGCCTTCAGTCATTTTTCCAGCAGTTCTATAACGGTCGATTGCATGACGCATTTCCGTGAGGGCCGTCATAGTGTGTCCTTCGATACATTCGACGCAGTAGGATTCCTCTGTTTGGCCGCTGAAGCTTCGACCATCTTTAGGTTTTTCTGTTGATTCTTTCTGTTTCTCTGGCTTTTCCATTACTTCTGGAGGTATTAGGGGTTCTTTTCTCTTTTTGAGCCGGTCCTCAATTAGTTTGCCTGGATACCACGCCATAACTACTCAAGTTTAATAAGTGATGCTCAGATTATATTTATTGTGGTTCTATGTCCTTGAAGGAATCTTTGGAAAAGATAAAGGCAAGCAAGGAAGGGTTGAGACAGGAAGTTCAAGACACTAGGCAAATGGTAAAGGACGTGCGTCCAAAACCGTTTCGGAACATATTAGACCGGAAAATGAGTGAACTTCGTCCGTTCAGAAGAGTCAGAAGAAGGCTTTCAGACAGTTTTGGTTCACGCGAGTCGAAAGTTGAGACTGAGGAATAAACTGTGGCTAGAATAGTGCCGAACCTGCTCAGGTATTATCAGTCAAGAATGATAAACCCGACCATAGTGGAATTCGACACTCTAGCCCATGCTACGGACCTGTTGTCAATGTTGGGCGGCATGGCAGCTTCAACCTACCTTTCCTCTTTTTCTGGACCCATAGACTTCATGTCTCTTAGACCACAGATTAGAGGAAAAACAAGTTTCGGAACAGGCAGTTCTCGTGCCCACTTGTTTGACCGCTTAGCGTCTCGTTTTCAAAACTCTATTCTCAGCCTCAAATTCCTTTCAAGAATGAAAATGATAGGTGTGCCACTGTCGCCTGACAGCGTAGACGAAGTGGCTGGATGGCCAGAAGTCACAACAGTATACGAAGACAAACTTCAATCCATATTCCAAATAGTTCCCCCTGACCAAATATTCACAAGCAAAACAGGCAAAAGATTCACGACAACATACTACACTAAAAAGCTCATAGGAGCTGACGCCGCAAACAGCGAAGGCTACCGAGGCCAAGGAGTAACTGTTGCAATCCCGGACACAGGCGGAGCTCCTATGCATGAACAAAACTTGGGAATGAAGTTTCATTCTTGTATGCGTGAGAAGGGGCAGTTCAAAGACACTAACGGGCATGGTGAGTGGTGCGTGTCCTGTGTCGGCGGCAAATATGTTGACGAAAAATCAATGAACGTTCCAGTGGAAGGTATGGCACCTGAAGCTTCGCTTATCGGAATCAAATGTTTAGGTTTCGTCATGGGTATTGGTTTTCAGTCAGACATTATAGAAGCTATGGAATATTCCATTGAACAGAATGCTGACATTGTGAGCATGAGTTTAGGCAGCGATTCTATGCCTGACAATCCTGACGATGACCCTGAAATAAAGGCGGTGGACGAAATGGTTTCGCACAACATCATTCCTGTTATCGCAGCAGGCAACGCGGGTCCGAACGCGCAGACGCTTGGGACTCCAGGGTGTGCTCCGAACGCTTTGACAGTAGCGGCTTCAGACCCTATCAAGGGCGGAATAGCAGCGTTTTCAAGCAGGGGTCCTACGAAATGGGGAGAAGTGAAGCCTGACGTGATTGCGCCAGGAGTAGACGTCTATTCAGGATGCGTCGGATTGTTAGACGTGGTAGGGGACAAACTGCCGAACCGGTACTCTATCCTTTCCGGCACGAGCATGGCGACTCCTCATGTTGCGGGTCTTCTTGTGTGTGCTCGCCAATATTACGCAAGTTTAGGGCAGATTCTGACAGTAGACATGGTGAAGACGATCTGCCAGAAGTATGGTACAGCCAAGAACACTGATGTTGGCTGGGGCTATATTCATTGGGACTGGTTCAAACGGTATGCTGCAGATCAGGGATGGGTGTAAATGACTAAGTGGTCGAACATAATACGCAGTTCTAGTTGGCCGGAAGGAGCTGATGGTCTTCAGAATTTAATATGGAATAGGTTTGAAGTCATACATAATACGCGCTCTGAATATGGCTTTCTACCCAACACAGACAATGGGCCAGGCGGTATTCCTGCGGACCTTACGAACGTGTGTTTCATAAAAGCATCTGGCATGTGGCCTGTATATACTGGTGACATTGAGGTTCGTTTTGACTGTGATTTCAAAGCTCCTTTCAACATGGTTCTCACAAAAATAAAGTTCCGAGGAAGACAGGACGTTCCAGTTGGAAGTGCCTCAATTTGGGGTGCTGAGTTTAAAATATGGATTAATGGACGAGCCAAAAGAATGAGTCCTGAAATCGGTCATTTGCGTCATGACAGTTGGGACATATGGGATCACATAACTAATGCCAATTGGTCTGAACCAGACGAGGTTTTGACATTAAGGCCTCTGGTAATTCCGAAAGACTCTCTTGTCACAGTACAGTTGAATATGCACCTCGTCGTAATTAGTGGAACAGACTGGGTCAGAATTGGCAATTTTCAACTCGGCTATCGTGCACCGATGGACCGTGCCATTTTCAATTACAATCAGGATGGTCAAACGGTGTCTTGGCTTGCACGAAAAGAATGTCTGCCTGAAGATTCTATGAAGTTTGGCATTAGATTGATAGATGCCGAAGGAGTTGAAGTCGGCGGCGGCATTCCTGTTCAATGTTGGCGTGGAGTAAATCCTTTGTCTCCGTTTCCTCTGTTCCTGTCAAGCGAAGGCATGTTTGACTCATTTTCAGTGTTGAGCCTTCCTGGTACTGAAATCTTCACATTGAAATCTGAAGATGCTGACGGGTCTGAGGGTAACTGGCTTGGTCTCGGAAGAAGCTACGATGACAAGGTCTTGGGTCTGATAATGGATGGTACCACTGCAACATATCCAGACGACGAGCCTAACAACAACCTGTTCAACCTGCCTCAAATAATAGACAGTTTCAACGTTGCAAAAAGAACGCCTAGACTACATTTTGACGTTCTTCCATCCAAACTTACTCTAGGACTCTTAACGAATTTCAAGGGTCGCCTTGAAGATCCTGAGCAGTCTGGAATGGTTGACTTTCTGAAGAATGTCAACGTTAGAATAATGAGAGACACGATTGGTCTTGAAAGTCAAAGCGTTAAGTCTGACGGGGCATTTGACATTCCGAGAACCTTGTCCGTAGACGACTTGGGAAAAGATCGTACTTATTACATAAACTCTAGCTCAAGTCCACAATACAATCTGGTCAACTCATCAGGGCAGGTTAAAACGGTTTGGCAGATTATTCAAACTGCGCTGAGGCTCTTGCTAGACACGAGACCGCCCTTTCTAGGAACAAAATTCAATGTTACTACACGATTAGCTGATGAGACTGGGGCTCCCCTTTCAGGATTTCTCGTAAGAGTCTTCCATAACGATACGTCATGGGTTTTTGGGTTAACAGACCAACTCGGAGAATTTACGAAGCCAAAACTTTTAGACACTTTAGGACAATCTTCATTCCGAGTCATGACCAACGGAGCCATAATTGACGGTTACAAAGAGTACAAGGCTTCAACCTCTGAAGTTTCATTTATCGACGTAGCAAAGAAAACGTTGAACACCATAATCTCCCGTTTCGAAATAGAACGACCTGACCTGCTCAAAGGCGAACTGGCCACTTTTCGCGTGTCCCTGACAGACGACGCGGGAACCCCAATCGGACCTACTCTTCTGAGTTTGCAGAGACAAGCAGGAACCGACTGGGTAATCATAAAGAACGTGGAAATAGACCAGAACGGAAACGGCACCGCAACATGGGACGCTTCTGACCTTCTAGGCGACCTAAAATCAGTCACAATAGTAACTCGCGCTGTTTATGACGGCGGAGAAAACATGAGTTTAGAACCTTGGGAATTCTACAATCCAAGCGAATCTAGCCCTCGCAACCTAACTATTTCAGCTTTAGCTCCAAACCTAGGCCATCTTCTTCTCAGATGCAAACTTGACAACAAATACTTCGAGGAGCTTCCAGGAACCAAATCAGTCACATTCACTATAGACCCAGTTGACGTCAACAACAACGCTACATTCGACCATCCTCAAACCGTAACCGTGAATCCTGGACGCTACAATGTTGACTGTTCATTAACCGTGGAAGGCGCGACATTCACTAGAAGCGATAGTCGAGATGTCGGCGTAGACGAAGAGGTACTGATGGAATTTTCGTTCATGTCCACTTCTCCTCCGGGAGGAACAGGAAGAAGACTGAACATTTCAATCGAATGCTCCAGAACGGTCATCAATGAAGGCGAATCGTTCGAAGTGTCTGGCAATGTGACGGTGCCGACAAGACTTAGAGCTGTTCCTGTTCGCAGAGTAGCAGTGAAAATAAAGATCGGAGATAAGACATTAGTATCAGTCAGAACTGACAGACAAGGATACTATTCAGCAACGATCCAGTTAATCACTGCTGGCGATCAGCTTATCTACGCTGAAATTTCAGGGCCGTTCGGAAACATTAACATAGCCAAATCGCCTAGTATTAGAGTGGTAGTGGTCTGATGCCTGAAAGTTTGTACAGCCAAAAAATTGTTGACGCTATCGAAACCTTACATGGAACCTATACACGGAAACCGAACATGAAAGTCACGCCGAACTTGTACAAGACATTCGGCTGCTGGGGACAAACCACGTATCTACGAGAAGCTCACACTCCTGTTCTGATCGAGATTGATCAGGACCTGTTCCAGAACAATCAGCGGGAAGGGCTTACAACGGTTGTTCATGAAATGCTTGAGTGGCGAGGCATAGAGAGGAACGAGCAGTTTCCGCATTTATGGGCTGAACAGAACCAAGATTCGATCCTTTCAGTCGCAGCTTTAACACCGATGGATTATTTCTTACAAAACCATCCGTTTCTAAGCCAGCTTTTGAGAGGATACTAGCAAAATCTTTTAAAGGAAGAAGCATCACATAGTCATAGTGATCGCTATGTCTGCAATAAGAAACGTTCTAGTATACGAATCAAGGATCGCTAACGTCAAATCCGCAGGACGCGCATTGAAAGACTCAAGTGCTTTCGACACTGTTGAAACACTAGCCAAAGGATTCGGCCGAAACAACCGAACGCTCATCAGAAACGTCACCGGCGGCATAAAAGGCGGAATGGGCGGCATAAGAGGAAGACTCTAGGAGACGATGAGTCATGTCCTCAGCACCAACAAACCCGTTTTATGACGCTATGCGAAACTGGCAACGTGTAGCCACCGAAATGATCGGAGGATTTCGAACAAGAGGCACCACCATGCGTGACACTTGGTACAAACGATTCTACGGTCCAACTCCTACACAGCGGGTTGGTCCGTTGATGCGGCTGCGCCAAGGTGGTGGCGGAATGGGAATGAGACGAGTAGGTCCCGCTACCTCTACAGGCAGGGTAATTGCACACGCTGCACATCCGGGCGTAGAAACATACGACTACACGTACAGAGGACCAATGATGACTCCACCGTTCACTACTGCAAAGAGACTAGGGTTAGAGAACGAGCCCTATGATTTCACGTTTTAGGTGAAAGAAAATGGTACACCTCGAAAAGTTGGAAGGACCCGCATACAACGCCTATCTGAAGATGCGACGGCAAGTAATGAAAGAAGCGACGAGAATCAACAACCTGAGCTGGCAAGATGCGTGGGGTAAACCCGAGCCGGCAGCAGGAACTGAAACCTTTGACAATCTGCTTCCAGGACCCGAAGCCGCATTGAAAGTTGAAGACTTAACATACACCGACCTTGGAAGAGCAACAACCCAGTTTGGGGACAGGTATCCCGGCATGGTCACAGGCGAGAACGCTGCCAGAATCAACTTGACAGTTCCCGCCGGGAGAATCTTAGGAATCCACGGAGTTTGCCAGCACAGTGTAGCACCGCAAACAGTTCAGTTCGACGTCAACATCAGTGGAAGGGAAGCAAGAAACTGGCCAGCTAGACCAGGCCAGAGCGAAATCAACGATGCGATGTACTTCTTCGACCCAATAATCGTCCCAGGCACTAAAGTCCTGACCATCGACATATGGCAAGCAACAGCACAAACAGAATTTGTGACCTTCCTAGGACTGTACGCTGAGCCAAAGGCTTAGACGGCCTAGAGAAGTGACCCAAATAAGCAAGGGCTGAACACACAAGGTAAGGCCTCAGCGATTTTTCTAAGTTCAACCTTTTGGATATGTGAAAGTCTCGCCGCATTTGCAGCGAAAATAGGTTTCAACTTCTTCTTGGAGCCGGGTGAGGCTGTGGGCATTAACGATTTCAAACTTGTGCTTATGTTTTCTCTTTGTCGGTTCAAAAGTGTAGACATGAATAATGTCTTGGGTTTCGAATCGTACCCAACTGTTTTTCGGGTTCATTCTTATCGTCTTTTTCTTGCAGTCTATATGAACACCGTTTCCAGTAAAAGTTTTGTCTATGTTCCAGCTTTGAACATGACTTGTCCATTTGCCTTTGTTTCCAGATTCTTCCATAAAATCACCGAGAAGTGCCAGCCACATTTTGCCAGTCCAAGCAAACTGGCTGCCAAGGTTAAGATTCTAACCCAGGAATGTGTTGTGTGGCTGGCGAATAAGAGTTGAGGTTTCGAGTATATAAATCGTGTAGCTTATAATAAAAAGAAAGAAAAAAAGGGGGTTGTTAGGCTTTTTGCCAAGTAAACTTGGCGTATCCAGCTTCGGCTGGGAACGTTGCTGTCATGACTTTTTCTGGTATGTCTTTGAAGACTGTCACTGTCATGGCTGCTGGTTTGGTTTTTGCGAATTCTGCGTCCATGAATTTGGCTTGAGTAGTTCCGACTGTTGCTGTGCGTTCAGTGATTGTCACGAACATTTGGGGTTCTGCTTTCGAGTCGGTCAGAGACCAGATTGACTGGACGTTTTGTGTTGTGGGTTTGCTGCGTAGTCCGCTGAAGCCTCCGCCTGATCCTACTTTCAAGCAGTTCGGTGTGAAGAAAGTTGTTCCTCCAGCTCCGCATTCGATGCTGTTCACGATTTCCATAGTGTCTGGCATGAATCGTCCTAGAAGCATTACGTTAGATTGTAGTCTCGGTGCGAAGCCGAGAACACGTTGTCCGATTCCTCGTTGTCCGAAGCCTTGTGTGAACTTGCCGAATCTGTTTCCGTTTTCGCTCATTGGTAAGCTCTCCTATTGTCCGAAGATCATGCCATATATCGGCATGCCTGTTGTTGCGCGTATTGTTGCTCCTATGAATATGCGAGTAGTCGCTTGGTTGTACCATTGCATGGTAGTGGCGACGCCTGCTCCGAAGCCTGCGCCGACTGCTTTTCGAGCTGTGCCAGGTGCATACACCCAGATTTGTGCCCAATCTATTCGTGTGAAGCCCCATGTTGCTGCTCCAAGGTTTATCGGGTCAGCTGTTGCAGCGTCGAATCGTTTGGTACATAGTTGTCCGAACCAGAATCTCTTTGCCGGAGTCCAAACACTGTAAGGTGGTGATCCTGCGCCTGCGCCTGATCGGACTTGGATGCCTAAGCCTCTTTTCTGGAACTTTCCTACTTTGACCATTATCTACACCAGTCCTTTGTTGTCTCGTCCGATTATGAACATGAAGCATCTTTGCGCTGCGTTCAATGTTATTGGTAGCCACATTGTCGGGTTGTGGTTGTAGAATACACAAACTGTTCCGCCTGCTTGTCCCTGTGTTGTGCTTTCGTGGCATCTGCTGTGCATTTCGCAGTAGTCTATCCATGCGAATCCCCATGTTCCTCCTCTAAGGTTCACGGTCATCGTGTTTCCTGCTGCAGTGTTTTTGCGGATTGGTCCGAACCAGATTTTCTTTGCCACCGAATTGACGCCTTGGAAGGGTGTGTTAGCTAGATGCCGCGGTACTAGGAAGCCTATTTCTCGTTTGTTGAATTTTCCTACTTTCACCATGTTAACCAAGCCTCGGTTTTGCTGTTCTTCCTATTAGGAACATGAAGCATCTTGTTTGGTTGGCGTTCAGTGTTATTGGTAGCCACATTGTCGGGTTATGATTGAGGTAAACGACAGCGGTGCCTACAGCCATGCCTGCCGTGGTTGCTGAGTGTGGTCTGCTGTGGAATTCAGCGTAGTCTATCCATTCGAATCCCCATGTTGCTCCTCTAAGGTTCACGGTCATCGTGTTTCCTCCTCCAGTGTTTTTGTTGATTACTCCGAACCAGATTTTGCGTTCAGGCGAGTTTACGCCATATGGAATTGCTGTCGGTGCAAATGCGAATGCTAAGCCGCCGTGTTTCGAGAATTTTCCTGCTTTGACCATCTTTCTTGTTCTCCAACAAGACCGTTCATGGCGAAAGAGTTAAAAAGATTGCCCCCTAATCCTATAGCACTGTGGTATAGGCATGGAAAGGACACCAGAGGCTTATAGGCGTCAGAGGAGAACGCCTAAAGCTCTTTATCACACATACCGTATTGGCAGTTCAACAATTTCAGGCAGCCAAGTCAACGTTCCAATTCAAGTTTTGAAGAATTTCAATTTGAAAAACGGCGACGTCCTTGAATGGTATCCATGTGCAACCGAGTTTCCAGACGACAAAGAAAACGAGGTAGTAGCAGTCTTGATAGCGCGAAAAAAGGAGAAAGCCTAATGGTAAAATACATTCATATTACCGTTGATGGAAGCCATTTCCCCGATTTAATCAATGAAAAAGTGTCACGACCAGGAATGTACCAATGGCAAAGAGCCTTCAACACCGGTAAGGACACAGGCGTAATTAGTCATATAAACTCAGTCGCTCCAGCAGACCTCAAAAACTACGACATTGTCCACGCTAACCTCTGCGGCGTTTCAGCTGCTTCTATTCCGAGAGTGAAAGAGGCAATCAAGGGAACAGACACTAAACTGATTCTGAACTTGGATTACGCCGTAGAGCTAGTTCAAGAAGCGTTTGCGAGACCGAAGGAAATGTGGGAAGCGGTACTGGCTGCTGACTTCATTTTTGCACAAGAGCCTTTTCAACAGAATTTTCTCAATTTCTTCTTGAGATACCAAAATCCAGACAATCCCTCAAACAATCCTCCAAAACATTCTATTCCTTGTATTCCGCATCCTTGTGACACTGAAGGACTGAAAAAATTTGTTGTTCCAAACGAGGATAGACTAGATCAATGTACCGTTATGATTCACCGTTACAAAGAACCCGTTCTCATTCCCGCAGTGATTTCATGGGGAATAAAAAGTAGCACATGGGCTGTAGGTTTCACACAGGGAAACATTCCAATGGGGCTCTTTACAGAAGCAAGCGCATTGATGGAGTGGCCAAGATACATCTATAAATTGGCTCACAGCACAATGGCCTTAGACTATTATCTTGGCATACATTCTCATTCACGGTTTGTTGAAGAATGCGCCTGCTTGGGAATTCCCTGCGTATCAACATGCGAATCCTACACTGCCAAAATGATTTTCCCAGAAATTAACCATGACGAAACAGATTTGCAGGGAATTCGAAACGACCTTGAACGACTTGAGAAAGGATTCGAATCAGGGACTCCTGACGAGTTCTGGTTAGACCTTCAGAAGAAAGGGTCAGAAAGGGTTGAACAGTTCAACTATGTGAACAGCAAACAGCATCTACTTGACGCAATGAGGGCATGGGAGATAAAAATATGAACATTCTCATTACAGGTGGAGCCGGTTTCGTTGGAACCCACCTCATTAAGGCATTGTCAGAAAGCCACGAAGTCTTCAGCATAGACAACTTCAAGCACAGTGTAGATCCATCATTGCTAAACGACGAGTATAAGGATCTTCAGCGGCAGGTCAAATATGGAGACTGTGCTCTAAACTTTGAAACAGCAGTCAACCTCAAAGACATCGAAGCAGTCATTCATTTGGCGGCCACGATAAACGTCGACTACAGCGTTGAAGAGCCCTGGCAATCAGTGTACAACAATGCAATAGGCGTCCTCAATGTTGTAGAGGCTTGTAGAAAATGGGATTTAAAACTTATCTTCGCCTCAACATGTGAGATCTATGGTTCAAACGTAGAACCAACTAAACCTCAATCCGAAGAACATCCGCAAAGACCTT
>Ga0315283_10001049_pt1 | contig 21573 bp, 18 predicted proteins | sample YL17G09_0_MG_FD_204541 | JGI IMG/M metagenome (GOLD analysis project Ga0315283, IMG submission 204541) | Sediment microbial communities from Yellowstone Lake, YNP, Wyoming, USA - YL17G09_0 | ecosystem: Environmental > Aquatic > Freshwater > Lake > Sediment | place: USA: Wyoming | collected...
CGATGACGGTTCTCTTTCCTTCTATTGCGATTGAACTCCGATCCATAAGTTCCAGTATGCCCTTGGGTGTGCAGGCCATGTGATACGGATTGCCGGTAAAGAGCCGCCCTAAATTGTAGGGATGAAATCCGTCGACGTCCTTCCTGGGGTCAATCGCCTCGATTATAGTCGTCGGGTTGATGTGCCCCGGAAGGGGAAGCTGTACTAAGATACCATGGATTTTCTTGTCACGGTTAAGTTCACGGATGATAGCAAGGATCTCCTTCTCACTCGTGTCTTGTGAAAGTTTGAATTCCCGCGAAAAAAATGCTGCTGCCTTGCAGGCGTTCTCCTTGTGTCTGATGTAGATCCTGGAGGCAGGGTCATTACCGACGAGAAGGACAGCGAGTCCGGGAATTATTCCAGCTCTTTCTTTCAGGCGCAGGGCTTCCGCCCTCACCTCATCGAGGATATCCTGGGCTATCTTCTTGCCATCAATAATCACAGCCATCGTCCAATGATCCTTTAAGCAGCGATGAGCACCGAGAGCAGGCAGCGTGCTTATTTTACCTGATACTCTTTAATTATGTTAATCAGCTTTTCAACTTCAGCGGGAGGAAGCTTCCCCGTATAGATATACCGGCAGATCCTGTCTTTATCCAGAACGACAACGTTGGAGGAGTGGTTTTTCAACCCCCATAGGTTAAGAATGGTATAGTTGTCGTCTACGAGAATAATAGCGCCAGTCTTTTCCTGTTTACTTTTGATTATCCTGTTGATGACAAAATTTGGCCAGTTGCTGGCCTTGTTATTGCTAATCCCCAGTCCACGGTACCTTTTATTGCGATCTAATCCGGCATCTTTTAGGAGAGCATCTTCTACATGTGCGTTCATATCTTTTTCGGCTGGAGACACATAGAAAATTGAAAGGACTTTGCCCATAAACTCCGGCGAATTTAAAGTGTATTCCTTGCCAAGTGAGTCCTTCAAGCTGAAATCATTAGCCTGTTCCCCTACCTTCAATTCCGCCGCGACTGCAGATGTGTAAAACAACAGCGCCAGTAAGACACCCATTACAAGATTCTTCATGTTTTCCTCCAAGTCATTCAGAAAATAGATTATTTACAGGCCCAATTATAGGTGAAAAAGATCTTCCCATCAAGGGAAATTGAGACTCCATAATTATAGTTCCACTTGAAAAAAAGTACCAACATATGTTAAGTAAGCCAAAATGGTCGCGAGGTGTTGATTGCTATGAGTCTGGGAAGAATGCTTGAGGAAAGTTCCTATCGTTACGCAAGTAACGTCGCCACTATCTACGACGGAAAATCCTTAACCTATGAGGCCCTCCACAGTGCTGTGAATGCCCTTGGAAATGAATTGAGAAACCTGGGTATTCAAAAAGGGGATAAGGTCGCCATCATGCTCCCCAACTGCCCGGAATTCGTAATATCTTATTTCGCCGTGCAGAAAATCGGCGCTGTCGCGGTTACAATAAGTATTTTATCCACGTCCTATGAACTTCGCCATCTCCTCGGAAACAGCGATTCGAAATGCCTGATTACCGAAACGCCACTGGCGAAAAGGTACGAGGAAATAAGAGAGGAAATCCCGCTCTGCAATCATATCATTACTACCAGCGGATTGGATACCGTTTCACAATTCGGAGAGATAGTCGAGAGAGGGCCTAGTACCCTTGAAATGCCGGATATGGCTGATGACGATCCAGCTGTGATGATCTATACTGCTGGCCTCACAGGGAAACCGCTTGGCGCAGTACTTACCAATGGCAACATGCTGTCCCAATCTGATCTTCTCTGGAGTGTATGTAATGCCACAGAAAAGGACCGGGGGCTTGCTGTTATTCCTCTTTTTCATGCCTTCGGTGCCGTGGCCAATATGTTAGCTGCCATCCGAATTGGTGCCAGCATCGTTCTCTTGGATCGGATCACCCTGGATGCCATTTTCAGTACTATCGAGAAGGAAAAAGTCACCTATATTGCTGCTGTACCCCGGCTTTTTTTGGGCATGATTATGCATAACGATGCAGAAAAATACGATGTCAGTTCAATAGATTTTTGCATTACCGGTGGTTCGACGATGCCGCCTGAGTTCATCCCCATGTTTGAAGATAAATTTAAATGTATATTGAGGGAAGGTTACGGACTTACCGAGGCCTCTCCCGTATGTTCTGTGGGCAGGCGGGATATGGCGCACAAGCCGGGATCGATCGGAACTGTCATCCCCGGTGTCGAGGCCAAAGCCGTTGATGACCGGGGTAACGAGGTTCCTCGCGGTGAAATAGGAGAACTTGTCATCAGGGGCGTCAATGTGATGAAGGGTTATTATAAAAACGAGGAAGCCACTGCGCAAGTCATCAGGAACGGCTGGCTCTACACGAGTGATCTTGCCAGGATCGATGAGGATGGCTATATTTTTCTCACAGGACGAAAGAAACGGATGATTATAACCAGCGGCTTCAATGTCTATCCGCGGGAGGTCGAGATGGTTCTGGAACTTCATCCTGCCGTTCGAGAGTGTATGGTAGTGGGGAAAGCTGATTTTATGAGAGGAGAAATTGTCACGGCCCTGATTGTAAGGAATCCGGACATGCCTGTGAATGAAAGAGAAATTACGAGGCATTGCAGGCATTATCTATCATCCTACAAGGTGCCGCGGGAAGTAGAATTTGTTGAATCGATTGACATGCAGAGTATTTCATAGGGATCAGCAAGAGATGATCTGACCTTTAGTGGCAACCAAAATTCAAGATATTTTAACGCAAGGAGGTTTTTAAGTATGAGAGAAGTTGTGATTGTGAGTGGTGCGAGAACTGCTGTTGGTAGTTTTGGGAGCGCCCTCAATGGGGTTAAGGCTGTTGACCTGGGTTCGTTAGTTATCAAAGAGGCTGTCAAGAGAGCCGGACTGCGACCTGTCATTAGTGAATCTGTTAAAGCCGCCCGTCCCGATGTCTTCGGCGAATTTGACATGACGGATATCAACAAGAAATACTACGATTATGACCGTGCATTGAAACCGGTCTATTTCGACGAATGCATTATGGGAAATGTACTCCAGGCGGCCCTCGGACAGAATCCGGCAAGACAGGCGAGCATATATGCAGGCCTGCCGGAAGAGACCAATGCATTTACCATCAATAAGGTATGTGCTTCCGGTATGAAGGCCATAACCCTGGCGTCACAGATTATCAGCTCGGGTGACGCGGATGCAATCGTTGCGGGCGGCATGGAAAACATGAGCAATGCACCGTTCGTCCTTCCGGATGCCCGCTGGGGATACCGCATGAGTATGCCGTTCGGCAAGATTACGGATGTTATGGTGTATGACGGCCTCTATGAAATATTCAACAGCTACCACATGGGATTTACCGCGGAAAATATCGCGGCAAAATATGGGATTACCAGGCGGGAGCAGGATGAAATTTCCCTGATGAGTCATCAAAGGGCAAGAGCTGCCATAGCCAACGGTACATATGCCGAGGAGATTGTCCCAGTTGTCATCCCTCAGAAAAAGGGAGATCCCACTATATTTAAAGTGGATGAACGCCCCATGGATACCTCACTCGAGAAGATGGCCAAACTATCGCCTGCTTTCCAGAGGGATGGAGGAACCGTGACAGCCGGGAACTCGTCAGGCGTTAACGACGGTGCGGCGGCTGTAGTTGTCATGGGTGCGGATAAGGCGAAAGAGCTCGGCCTGAAACCACTGGCAAAGATCAAAGGATTTGCCGCGGGTGGTGTTGATCCGGCTTACATGGGACTGGGCCCCATCCCGGCGACACGGAAGGTTTTCAAGAAACTCGGCTTAACCATGAAAGACATCGATCTGATTGAACTCAATGAAGCCTTCGCGGTCCAGGCTTTGGCCTGTATCAGAGAGCTGAAGATTGATTTGGACAAATGTAATATCAACGGCAGCGGTATTTCCATCGGCCATCCCATTGGTTGTACGGGCACCAGGATTACCTACACCCTTGCCATGCAGATGAAGAAGAAAAACCTGAATCTTGGCCTGGCTACACTGTGTATAGGTGGCGGGCAGGGCATGGCTATAGTCCTCGAAGGAGTATAGAGCGCTTATGGATCCAGAATTCATTGATAGCCTTGTTGTAAAAAATACCACGAAGATTATTTTTCTCATCATGGACGGGCTCGGCGGTCTGCCAATGGGGCAGGGGGATCAAACGGAGCTGGAGGCGGCAAAGACACCGAATATGGATGCCCTCGCCGGGAAATCCGTCTGCGGGCTTCTGGATCCCATTGGATATGGGATCACACCGGGCAGCGGACCGGCCCACTTCGCCCTCTTTGGTTACGATCCGGTCAAGAACAACATCGGCCGGGGGATACTGGAGGCAGCCGGAATCGACTTCCCCATGACCGAGCGTGACCTACTCATCAGGATCAACTTTGCCACGATCGACAAGAAGGGTGTTATCATCGATCGCCGGGCCGGCCGGATCGACAACGAGACTAATGAGAGAATCTGCAGAAAACTGCAGGACAAAATCCGGAAAATATCGGATGTAGAGGTCATCTTTGAACCGGTCCGAGAACACCGCGCGCTCTTAGCCTTGAGGAGGCGTGGCCTCCGGGAAGAGATTCAGGAGACGGATCCGCAGAAGACGGGAATTCCGGCCTCACTGCCGAAAGCCCTCATCCCGGAAGCGGAAGAGACGTCTGGTATTCTTCAGAAGCTTGTCGATAAGGCAAGGGAAGTGCTTTCCGATGAAGAGAAAGCGAATATGCTGCTCCTCCGCGGCTATTCCACGTACAGAAGGTATCCGTACTTAAGCGAACGGTTCGGTCTCAATGCCCTGGCCATTGCCACCTATCCTATGTACCGCGGTATAGCACGGCTTCTGGGCATGGTTATTGGCCCTCAGCCCGATTCCCTCAAAGGGGAAATCGTGGCCCTCCGGGAAAACTACGGAAAGTATGACTTCTTCTTTGTTCACGTGAAGGCAACAGATTCGCGGGGCGAAGATGGCAATTTCGATGCCAAGGTGAAGGTAATCGAAGAGGTAGACTCCCTGGTCCCCATGGTTACGGATCTCAAGCCTGATGTCTTGGTTATCACAGGTGACCACTCTACACCCGCGGCCCTTGCCTCCCATAGTTGGCATCCGTTGCCGGTACTCCTGTATTCGGCAACCGCGAGGCCGGACCGGGTCAAGCGATTTGGCGAGAGGGACTGCATCTCGGGCGGGTTGGGGAGAATGCCGACGGTCCATCTGATGGGGCTCGCCCTGGCCCATGCCGGAAGACTTGAGAAGTTCGGGGCATAGAACGAAACAACAGCGAAAGGGGTTTTGGATTACCCAGAACCCCTTTCGCCAGTTTTCAATGGTGTTATTTGCTTTTTCTTTTTTCCAGTTCCTCGGCTCTCAGCTGCTTGCGAAGGATTTTACCAATATTTGTTTTTGGAAGCTCCTTGCGGAACTCAATCTCCTCGGGGAGCTTAAATTTCGCCAGCTTTGTCGCGCAATATTCTAGAAGTTCTTTTTGGGTTGCTGTTTCACCTTCCTTGAGGACAACAAACACCTTGACATTTTCCCCTCTCGTGGGATCAGGAACCCCGATAGCACACGCCTCCTGAACCTTTGGATGCTGGTAGAAGACCTCGTCAATATCCCGCGGATATACATTGAAACCGCCGGAGATGATCATATCCTTCTTGCGGTCCACAATATAAAAGTACCCGTCCTGATCCATCGTGGCGATATCCCCCGTGTAACACCAGCCGTCCCGAAGGGTGTTTGCCGTCTCTTCCGGCATACCTTTGTAACCCTTCATGATCTGAGGACCACTGAGGATCAGTTCACCCCGTTCGCCAACCGGCATATCGGTAATGCCGTCCTCCAGACTGACGATGCGTGCCATGGTATCGGAAATCGGGACGCCGATGCTGCCGACCTTCCGCACCCCGCTGAAGGGGTTGACATGGGTCGCCGGGGTAGTTTCGGTCAATCCAAATCCTTCGATAATAATGGCGCCCGTCATTTTCTCAAAGTCATGAATGACCTCTATGGGTAGAGGAGCGCTCCCGGAAAATGCTCCTTTGATACAGCTCATATCGGTCTTTTTTAGATCGGCATGATTCAGCATTCCGATATACATGGTCGGCACGAGCGGTGCGAAGGTAGGCCTGAACTTCCCGATGGCTTCAAGCAGGGGCTGTGGCTGCGGTCTGGGAACAAGAACCTGGGACCATCCCATATACACAGCAAAATTCATGGATATAGACAAACCGAAGACGTGAAAATAGGGAAGCGCCCCCAGCATGATTTCCTCGCCACGCTTCAATATGGGCACCCAGGCGGCGATCTGTTGAACCTGCTTGCTCAGGTTGGCGTGGGTGAGCATGACCCCCTTGGAAACGCCCGTCGTCCCTCCGGTGTACTGATACATGGCCACATCTTCGAAGGCGATTTTAACGGTAGGAGGCTTTGGCGAATATTTGGCGATGCAATCCTTCCACCGATAAACATCCGTTCCCGGCTTGACATCAGCGGCGAGCTTCTTTTTCTTGGCAACCAGCGGGAAAAGAAGATTTTTCGGAAACGGCAGATAATCGCCGATAGAGGTATAGACGATCTGTTTGATCCGGGTCTTCGGCCGCAGGTCAATCATCCGGTTCGCCAGAAGATCGAGGGTAATGAGAGTCTTTGAACCGGAATCATTGAACTGATGTTCGAGCTCACGATCGGTGTAGAGGGGATTGTTCATCACCGTCACCGCTCCGATCTTCAATATGGCAAAGTAGGCAATCACACAGGGAATGACATTCGGCAGGAGGATTGCCACAGCATCTCCCTGCTTGATGCCAAAATCGGTCAGGCAGGTGGCAAAACGATCCACCATGTCTTTGAACTGCGTATAATTTAATTGATACCCCTGAAAGACGAGCGCCGTGTTCCCGGGAAACGTTTTTGCCGACCTGTCGAGGATGTCCGGCATACATATCTCTTCGTACTGGATTGTTTCCGGCACCCCTTTTTCATAAGACTTGAGCCATGGTTTATCCTGGTACCTGATCTTTTCAGCCATATGCATGCCCTCCTTTTCTTGTTAAGTGTTTTTTAGGTCATGTAATTAATCCGGAAGCGAGCGAACGCTCAACGGCACTGTTCCTTAACGATCGAAGATTATCCGGTGTTTGCTGCGGAAAATCTCAAATATTGCATCGCGAACGAGGTGCATTTTACATCAAAGATGATACAAATACAACTTCAATAAAGTGTAAACAAAAAAGCCCCATGCATTGGCAATAGGGCTTTCCAAAAAAGCTACAATCTTTTTTTAGACGAACTATTTAGGCGGTGCACACACATCTGCCCTCGGTTTCTCCTCTTCAAGTCCCATTGTCCGCCAGACAACTTCGGCAATGTCAAGGGAGGTCATCTTTTCTTCCTTTTCCCTCGCCTTGATGCCATCAGTTAACATGGTCAGGCAGAACGGGCATGCGACGGCAATGTTAGTCGCATTTGTGGCCATAGCTTGGTCGGTTCTCATATTATTGATTCTTTCACCATCATGTTCCTCCATCCACATTCTCGCCCCGCCGGCGCCGCAACAGAAGCTCTTGTCAAGTTTACGATCCATTTCTGCCAGTTTCATGCCGGGAATGGCGGTGAGAATCTTTCTCGGCTGATCATAGATATTGTTGTATCTGCCGAGGAAGCATGAATCATGATAAGTGAACAGACCGTCTATGGGTTTTTTCAGGGTGATCTTCCCCGCGGCAATCAGGTTAGCGATGATCTCAGTGTGATGATATACCTCGTAGTTGCCGCCGAAGTGGGGATAATCCTTCTTCAGGGCATTATACCCGTGAGGACATGTGCAGATTATTTTTTTCACACCATAGCCGTTCATGATCTCAATGTTTGTTTGCATCAAAGCCTGAGAGAGATATTCATTTCCTCCCCTCATGGCTGAATCACCACAGCAGCCCTCTTCGGTACCAAGGATGGCAAAACTGACGCCCGCTGTCTGGAGGATCTTTGCAAATGCGGCAGATACCTTCTTTCCCCTGTCATCGAACGATCCGGCGCATCCCACATAGAAGAGATACTCCACGGTTGGATCTTCAGCCATGGTCTTAATACCTAGATCCTTGGCCCAGTCGGCCCTGAGATGGGAGCCAACGCCCCAGGGGTTTGAGTTGTTCTCCATGTTCCTGAATGTTAACTGGAGTTCGGGGGCGAAATCCGCCTCCGTTAGAACCTTATACTGTCTCATGTTGACGATCTTGGGAACATGTTCAATTGAGGACGAGCAATGTTCCATGCAGTACATGCAGTTTGTACAGGCCCACAGTTCGTGAAGATCGATTACCTCTCCCACCATCGCTTTTCCCGGCGCGGGCATTTCCGGCACTGCGCCTTCCCCGGCTTTGGCGGCGGCCTTCTTTGCTGCGACTATCAGTGGAGCCCTCTCAAGCCAGTAGGTTTTCAAATCCTGTACTACCTTCTTTGGAGAAAGGGTTTTCCCCGACAGATAAGCCGGGCAACCGTCCTGGCATCGCCCGCAGCGCGTGCAGGCATCGGAATCGAATATCTGCTTCCAGGTGAAATCCTCGAGTTGCGCTGCGCCGAAGGATTCAGCAGTCTCAAAATCGCGGATCGGGTCAATGTTGCCCACCGGTTTCAAAGACACCATGAAATGATTGGCGGGAGTAGTTATGATATGTACCAGCCTTGAGTAGGGGATATAGGCGATAAAACTTAAAGACATGAAGGTGTGAGTCCACCACATTACCTTGTGAAGGATTCTCGCGGTATTGTTGTCAACGCCGGCGAATGCCTTTGCCAGGGTATAACCGGCGAAAGACCAGACTTCCCATGGCGGATTCGTGACGTGGATTCTCAATGCCTCGATTACAAATCCCGTAATGACGATGCCCCCCAGAAGAAGAAGTACGATTGCATCATCGGGGGTGTTATCCGGTTCACCTTTATAACCGAGACGATCAGGCTTGGTAATGTATCTCCTGTCCAGAGCCATAAATACCCCGGCGAGAACGAACAAACCGAATACTTCCATGAGGAAGGAGAAGATAAGATAGAATTTTCCTATCAAGAAGGGAAAACCATACGGCTCGCCGACATGGAATTCCGTCGCATCAAACGCAGCACCAAATATCAGGCCGATGAATCCGAAAAAAATCAATCCATGCATAATGCCCGGATAGATGTCTCTGAATGTCTTAATCTGAAACAGGCCGTTCGTCAGAAGCAGTTTAATTCGTTCCGCGATCTGGTCATTTCTGATTTCCGGTTTGCCCAAGGCGGTCCACAGCTGCCACCTTCTGTAAATACCGTAAGCAAAAATGACCAGAGCGACAGCAGTAAAGGCAAAAAGGAGTCCCTCAAAATTCTCAGCATTCCAGAAAACCTCTCTCCCTTCGTTGCCGACTGAAAACTTTGACAGTTCCATAAATCTCCTCGCTACAAAAAAATGGGGGTGGATTCAGCACCCCCAGGTTTGTTTCATTACGCCAAAAGTTTTTTAACTTCCTTTGTCAGTTCCGGGACAATTTTGAAGAGGTCGTCCACAATGCCGTAATCAGCCCTTGCGAAAATGGGGGCGTCCGGGTCTTTATTGATTGCCACAATGTATTTGGAAGAGCCCATACCGGCAAGATGCTGAATTGCACCGGATATGCCGCAGGCTATGTAAAGATTGGGGGAGACAACCTTCCCGGTCTGTCCAACCTGGTCTTTCTGCGGCCTCCAGCCAGCATCCACTGCTGCCCTCGATGCCCCTACTGTGGCTCCTAAAACGTCCGCCAGCTCTTCGATGATCACGTAATTCTCCGGACCTTTCATACCGCGTCCGCCGGATACGATTATATTGGCCTCTGTCAGGTCAGCCTTTCCGGATGTATCCTTCTGTACCTCAAGCACCTTCGTCTTCAGCTGACTCGGATCCAGGCCGGGTTCAAATTTTATAACTTCCGCCGTCTTAGGATTTTCGATGGCGGGAAATACGTTCGGGCGGAGCGACGCCATCTGGGGAAAGGAGAATACAGCGACTTCACCATAGCACTTCCCAGCGTACATGGGTCTTACAGAAAGCAATTTGCCATCTACTATCTTTAAGTCAACACAGTCCGTTGCCATTCCAGTCGCCAGCTTGCCAACAAGACTGGCAGAAAGGTCCTTGCCCTGAGCGGAAGAACCGAGAAGCAGAATAGAAGGATTCTGTTCCTTAACGAGCTTTGCAACTGCCGTAGCGTGTGCGTCTGTGGTATAGGGTTCAAAAAGGGCGTTATCCGCTATATAGACTTTATCCGCACCGTATTTTCCTAACTCACCGGCAATCCCTTCAATCCCGGAACCAAGCAGGATGGCACCCACCTCTTCCCCGAGCTGGTCGGCAAGTTTTCTGGCTGCACTGACAAGTTCAAAACTTATCTTGCGGTAAGCTCCAGATCTCTGCTCCGCAACGATCCATACACCTTTTGCCATTTTACTTTCCTCCATATATAGAGATCATTAAGAAAGCTCAAGCAACAAGCTCTTAAATAACCTTCGCCTCTTCCCTGAGTAGTTTCGCCAGTTCTCTGGCCTTTTCCGCCGGTTCCTCACCGCAGATAATCTTTCCAGGGGGTCTGGCAGGAGGCGGTAAGGTCTTAGCGATCTTTGCCTTCGGGGCGACAGTTATTCCCAGCCCTGCAGCATCCTTAACATCGACAGGTTTTTTCTTTGCCTTCATTATTCCCGGAAGCGATGCATAGCGCGGCTCGTTCAGCCCTTTCTGCGTGGTAACCACGCATGGTAATGAACTTTCAATCAGGAGCTGAGCCCCTTCAATCGGTCTCACTGCCTTTATAGAGGCGCCTTCGACGTCAACCTTCGTAACAATGGTTATTTGAGGGATACTCAAGAATTCTGCAAGGACGGAACCTACCTGACCGGCGTCGTCATCGATAGCCCGTTGTCCGCAAAAAATAATGTCGTATGGAATACCTTTAATTGCTGCGGCCAGAGCAGCGGCTATGTTATATGCATCAGCACCTTCAAAGGCCGGATCGTTTATATGTATCGCCTTGTCAGCTCCCATGGCAAGGGCTGTTCTGACGGTTTCCAATGCCCTCGCTGGACCGAGAGAAACGATGGTAACATCTCCACCGAACTTTTCCTTCAGTTTCAGGGCTTCTTCAACGCCATACTCGTCATAGGGATTCATTACCCATTTTATACCAGTTTCGTCGATTCCTGATCCATCAGGCTTCACCTTGATAAGGGTTTCTGTGTCCGGAACCTGCTTTACACATGCTACGATATTCACATCTTCCTCCTTTCTGCTATAGCACCCTGTTTTTCACGATATCGTCAACGACAGAAGGGTCTGCCAGGGTAGTGGTATCTCCCAGATCACTGATCTCATTCGCAGCCACCTTCCTCAGTATCCTTCTCATGATCTTACCACTTCTCGTCTTCGGCAAACCATCGGCCCACTGGATTTTTTCCGGTGTAGCAGTCGGCCCAATGAGCTTCCTGACGTGCGCCACGAGTTCCTTCCTCAAGTCGTCAGATTTCTGCACACCCGTCTTGAGAGTTACATATGCGTAAATGGACTGACCCTTGATATCATGGGGATAGCCTACAACGGCGGCCTCGGCCACCTTTTCATGGGCAACGAGGGCGCTTTCAATTTCCGCCGTCCCCAGTCTGTGCCCGGAAACATTGATAACGTCATCGATCCGGCCCATGAGCTGATAATAGCCGTCTTCGTCCCTGGTGGATCCATCGCCGGTATAATAGAATCCGGGGCGCTGTATGAAGTAGGTCTCCTGGAACCTCATGGGATCCCCGTATACACTCCTCATGATCCCGGGCCATGGCTTCTTTATGCAGAGGGGCCCGCTTGCAACCTTTGCAGTGATCTCCGCCCCGCTCTCATCAATAATGGCTGGATCTACCCCCATAAAGGGGACGGTGGCCTTGCCAGGTTTGAGATCAATGGCGCCGGGCAGAGGCGTAATGAGAATGCCTCCTGTCTCGGTCTGCCACCACGTATCAACTATGGGCAGTTCGTCACGCCCGATATTGTGGTGATACCAGTGCCACGCCTCGGGGTTAATCGGCTCGCCCACCGTGCCTAAGAGCCGCAGCGATGATAAATTGGCCTTCTTAACCCAATCGGCCCCCTCCTTCGCAATGGCACGGATGGCCGTCGGAGCAGTGTAAAAAATCGTCACTTTATACTTTTCGCAGACCTTCCAGAAACGGCTCACATCAGGATAATTGGGTACGCCCTCAAACATCACCGACGTGGCGCCGTTGCAAAGAGGACCGTACACAATGTAACTATGCCCGGTTACCCAGCCGATGTCGGCAGTGCACCAGAAAATGTCATTCTCATGGTAGTCGAAAATCATCTTGTGTGTATAGGCTACAAACACCAAATACCCACCTGTCGTGTGCAGGACGCCCTTTGGCTTTCCCGTGGAACCCGACGTGTACAGGATAAAAAGGGGATCTTCCGCATCCATCCACTCCGGTTCGCACTTATCACTTGCCTTTGCCATAACATCGTGCCACCAGAGATCTCTGCCTGCCTTCATTTCACACGCGATCTTATCGCCCACCCTTCTAACCACGATAGACTTCTCGACGGAAGGACAGGTTTTCAATGCCTCGTCCGCACCGCTCTTCTGGGGGACTGCCTTGGCGCCACGGAAGGTCCCGTCGCAGGTCACCAGTACCTTCACTTCACTGTCCTGAATCCTGTCACGTAAGGAATCGGCGCTGAATCCGCCGAATACTATGCTGTGGATAGCGCCAATGCGCGTACACGCCAGCATCCCGATGGGCAGCTCGGGGATCATGGGAAGATAGAAACACACCCTGTCACCCTTCTTCACGCCTAAGGACTTCAGAACGTTGGCAAACTTGCAAACTTCCGTATACAGCTCCTTGTAGGTGTAGGACTTGTCCTCAGAGGGCTCGTTGCCTTCCCACTGGATGGCGATTTTGTTCCCACGAGTCTTAAGGTGCCTGTCTAAACAGTTGTAAGAGACATTGAGCTTGCCACCCTCAAAGTACTTGACGTAAATGGGGCCCTTCTGCACATCAAAGTTATAGTCTTCTACCTTGTCCCATTTCTTGAACCAGTCCACATACTCAGTTGCGATCTCCGCCCAGAAAGCGTCAGGGTCTTCCATGGAACGCTTCCACAGTTTCTCGTACTCGGCCCTGCTCTTAATGTACGCCTCCTTGCGCGCCCAATCGGGAACGGGATAAACTTCCTTCAATTCAAGCTTTTCTTTATCTCCCATGTCTATGTATAACCTCCCTTTTCTATATCTTTCATGTTGGCGTTAAATCAAATGTGTCTATATTCTGCACAGCTCTTGTATAAACTGGAATCCGCATTTCTCTTTGCGGTTCTGGACCTTTCCCAAGGCGGAAATGATGGTGGTCAGGCTTTAGCCTAAGTTATAAACCTTACACCATTTAATTGATAAATATCAATATTAAAAAATTTATAAATAATATTAAGATTATTTAAATATTTCCGGCACGGGAAAATTGCCCTCGTTCCTACCACAAAATAAGTTCTCAGACAATAAACGTTTCCACACTTGAAGAATAATGATTATGAGATGATGGGGAACCAATTCAAAGGTTGAACAGCAGTCATTATATGACTATTAGTCACGCCTGCGACACGTGGGCTACATCATTAATTGATTGATGTCAAGAAATATTCTTGTAAATGAAAAATCTGCAGCAGATATCCGGGAACAATCGTAATCAGCCAAACATCTTTGCTAACGGTTTGTAGCAATCATGCGGTGGCCGTGAAAAATCACGAATTCTACCGACAACACCGGCCACTTTTATGCCGGAAGTTTCTTCAATGGCAGATTTGTTTTCCCTAATCATCTCGGGCGGCGTCTCCTTTTCTCCGGCATCAATGAAGACAATTCCGAGAGGCTTAAGCCCTCTCTTTTCTATGGCTTCAATGGTAAGGAGAGTATGGTTAATTGTCCCTAATCCCGCCCTTGCGGCAATGACGGGAGTTCCATTTACTAAGCTGATAATGTCAACCATCAGTTTCTTTCCCGTTACGGGGACAAGGACACCGCCTGCGCCTTCCAGAATTACGGGGGAGTGGGTCTTGGCCTTCTTGGATACAACTCTCTCTATCTTCGATAGGTCTATTGATTTTCCCTCATCGCTCGCGGCATAGAGAGGTGCCTTCGGATTCTTAAAGCAGTAGATTACTGATTCAGCCGGTTCCTTACCCCTCAAATTTTCGACATGCCCGTAAACGAATCTTGCGTCACTGTCGGCATCGTTTGCATCCTGGCATCCTGTCTGCACAGGCTTGAGATAAAAAGGGTTGTATCCCTTGGTAAAAAAGAATTGCATCATAAGAAGGGCAAGCACAGTCTTTCCCACCCCTGTATCGGTTCCGACAACAAACAGATTTTCAAGTTTTTTATTCAAGCTCTCCACTTGCTTCCTTTACACGGTCAATGAATGTTTTAATATCCTCCTCTTCATGAAGCGTCGTTATACCTATTCTCAGTATGGAGCGGTGCAGAGGAACTGTAGGATAGCGGGCTGGGAGGACGAATATATTTCTTTGGAGGAGCTGCCTGGCCATATTCACGGCCTTGGTCTCATCACCGACCTCAAGCGCCAGGATGTGGGCATCACCGGTCACCCGAAATCCGCGAAGACGCAAGCCTTCCTTGAGAAATTGACTGATTGCTCTCAGGTGTTTCCTTCTGTCTTCACTGCGCTCAACAATTTCCAGAATATCTATCGCCGTGGCGGCATGAGCCTCGGGAAGGGTCGTGGTATAAATGAGTGGGGATGAAAAGTTAAAGAGGTATTCCTTGAATCCCAGAGGAAGAAGAACGAAGGCGCCAAAAAAGCCAAAAGCCTTTCCAAATGTTCCAACAGCAATATCCGCAACAGAACCCGCAAGGCCGCGCCCTCCGGAACCTATGGCGCCAAAGGCGTGGGCTTCGTCGACGATTGCCAGGAAACGGCAACGCTCCTTCAATTTTCCCAGACCGGTTACATCCAGAAGATCCCCATCCATACTGAAGAGGGACTCCGTCAGAACGGCAACCTGCTGGCTCCCGCACATTTCCAGTCTCTTTCCAAGGTGGGGCATGGAATTATGATTGTACCCCAGAAAATTTGCCCCGCTCATCGTCATTCCCTTTACAGAGCTTGCATGGATGTGCTTGTCAAAAATTACTGTATCTCCCCTTTCAAGAATGGTGGAAAGAATGCCCAAGTTAGCCTGGTAACCGCTCGGGAAAAATATGGCATCGCCATAACCGAAATATGATGCATATTCTTTCTCCGCCTCATTTATTATAGAGTAATTTCCCGATACCAGACGCGATGACGAAGACGATGTTCCATATTTCCCAAAATTTCGGGCTGCCCTCTGTCGCAGTTCCTCGGAAACGCCAAGCCCCAGGTAGTCATTGGACGCAAAATTCAAAACCTTCCTTCCCTCTATGCTGAGGTATTTCCCGTCTCTCTCTTTCACTTCCGGCGGTTGGCGGTATAGGCCCGTCTGCTGCTGAAGCATCAGCCGGTTTTTAAATCTCTCTGCAAACATGAAAATACCTTCTTGTAGTGGTCGTGCAAGATTCTCTTTTTGAAATTATGATCGTAATCAACTGCGGCGTATAGAAGCTCCGCCTCCGCGGCTGTTTTTTTGTCTCTTTCCGCCTTCACAAAAGAGCGAAAGGACGAGTCGGTCCGGCCGAGCAGGTTTCCGGATAGTACATATTCTCCCTCCATGGCTATCCTTAGAGGGATGGAGCAGCTCACGATTTTTATAAGAAAGACATGCCTGGAAAACCCGGTTATATGGCGGATATGGAAAGCTCCAAGCTGGGCAAGGGACTCCAGAGGCAAATAGGCCGGCACACCGGTAAAGGATTTTGTACCAACGATGCGGGAAGCGCTCACTTCCAGAACCCTGTCAAGCATTATGAAACCCGCGAGTCCCGTATTGATGACAATGTTCGCACCCATACTATGTGCTTCCATAAAATAACTCTCAGCTACGGCATGGGGACAACAGCATTTTTAAATCTCTTCGCGCCGTTTCACGATGAGGGCGCCGTTCTGTCCTCCAAACCCGAAATTTTCAATGACGCATGTGCCAAATGAAAAAGTTCCGCCGTTCCGGACAAAATTGATTTTTCCGCTGCAAGGTTCATTCAGGTTTCTGACCTCAGGGATATAATTCTCCTGCATGCAAATCAGCGAGATGGCAAGCTCCATAGCGCCGCAGGCGGAAGCCGCGTGGCCTATCCAGGACTTAAGTGCAATAACATAGGGTTTGTAGCCACTGTAAATTTCGTCTAACAAGTTGGCCTCTCCTTCATCGTTGAGGAGGGTTCCTGTTCCGTGTGTGGAAATCACATCAATCTGAGAGGGAGACATCTCCGCCTCCTGTAAAGCCGAAAGCACGGCCATCCTTCCCCATTTCCCAGTACCTTCCGGGGCCGTCATGCTGGAAGCGTCCATAGAACTTCCGTAACCACAGATCTCGCCGTATATCTGCGCCCCGCGTTCTTTTGCCTTCTCCAATTCCTCCAGAAGAAAAAAGGCCCCTCCTTCCCCGGGGACAAAGCCGCTCCGGCTGGAATCAAAAGGCCTGCTTGCCTTATCAGGTTCGCCGTCACCTTTATAGAGGGCGCTTGCCTTCTTGTAGGCCAGAATCCCTCCCGGACTAAGGCGAGAATCACCGCCTCCTGCAAGGGCACGATCAAGATAACCGTTCTTTATCTTGCGAAAGGCCTCTCCGATTGCCTGTAATGAAGCTGAACAGGCAGTGCATACCGTGAGGTTCTCTCCGTGGATACCTGAAAGCTTTGCGATAACAGATGCGGCGGTATTGGGCAGAAATTTCAGTATCCACAAGGCCTGAAGGTCTTCCCGGTCAATTTCTCCTCCCCTGATCTCCGGGAATTCGCCGCCGATATTGAGGTTCGGACCGGCGCCGACAAAGAGTCCTGCTTCTGCCAGATCGTCTTTCTTGCACCCTGAATTCTTTATCGCTGCGATGGCGGAGGCAACAGCAAGCTGAGAACCACGGTTTAGATAACGGCCATCCTTAAAGGGGCCTGTATAGTCACGGACGTTGAAGTTCCTGATGGGCGCGGTAACGACTTCGCCGTCAAAGGCGGGCCTTTCGAAATTTACTTTTCTCTCTTTGAAACTCTTTATAATCTCCCCGCGGTCATGGCCCAGAGATGAGACAATCCCCATAGAGGTTATAACGACCCTTCGCTTCATTTAGAGTGTCCTGTATATTTCCGTAATATCTTTCCTCTTGATATAAGCCGGTTCTTCATCGGGATAGCCTGTTGTAACAAAGCATTTGATCTCCATCCCTTTCAAACCGAGAATTGCCTCGGGTTCCTGGATGAAGATCAGGGGGGCCGTGAGAATACATGAACCGAGGCCGAGTTCCTCCCCTTTCAAGAGATATCCCTTAAGAGCCAGACCTACGGCAATGTCAATGTCCCTGTGTTTCTTGTGTCCTTGTTCCATCGCGCCTGCGCGGAACAGCCTTTCCGCGAGATTGAGAAATGTCATGGTGGTCCCGACAGCAAAAAGTACCGGGGCAGCGAACATGAACTCTGAGTACCGGCGGTAGGCATTGACCCAGTTTCTCAATCTCTTTGAACTGCTCGCGTTCTGAACAGCCTCCAACAGACGCTCTTCACCTTCGCGCATGGCCTGATTGAGACTGTCCTTCAACTCAGGGGAAAGGATGCGGATAAACCGCACGGGTTGGCTGTTTGAGGGAGAAGGCGCCCTCATGGCTGCCAGGATCATCTTTCTTATCCACTCTTCGGGAGGGCATTCGGATTTGTACTTTCTGATGCTTCTCCTCCCATTGATAAGCTTATCCAGAGGCGTTATGTCCAAAGTGTTAAACCCCCTGTGACCGGTAAGTTACATAACTGATAAGGTCTTTAATTTTCAATTGCGGACCCTCTTTGATATGCGCCATTATCTCCGCTATCCTTTCTTCACCAAGAAAGGGATATTTTCCGGCAATATAGTGGACGGTGTCTTTCCCTTGCTGTTTTGCTTCTGTAGAATAAAGTCTGAAACGTGTCAGGAATATCTCATCATCCTTCACGGCGATTTTAAAACGGCTGTTTATAGTTACGGCGAGCTCCAGAAGGTCAATTGACTCAGCGCCCAAATCCTGGATGAGAAGAGTCTCCGGCGTAATTTCCCTGTCTTCAAGGTCCAGGAGCTCCTCCAGTATTTTCTTTAATTCAGCAAGAACGTCCATGTGTCCTCCACTCTAAGATGTGCGACTCAAGACCTTTATTCCATTTCGCTAAAGAGTTTCGGTGGCTTTTCATTTTCCGGATGTGATACCGCCATCCATGGAAATCTCCGTTGCGTTGATGCCGGCGGCACTGTCGGAAAGAAGGAAAAGAATCGTCTGGGCAATTTCTTCGCCTGTTATAGCCCTTTTTATCGGCACCATATCAAGAATTTTCCTATCCTGCTTTTGCAGATAAATTCTGCCCCGCCCTGCCTCGATATAACCGGGGCGAAGAATCACCGTGGTCACACCGCGTTCCCCCAGCTCCAGCCCCATATTCCGATAGAGGGCCTCCGAAGCCAGCTTGGCGGCTGCATAAAATCCCTGGCCGGGATTGGGTCTTGCCGCGGCTGCAGAAGAAATAAAAACGAGGCGCCCCTTTCTTTTCTTCAGCATCGCCCTTCCAACCCTTTTCAGAATCTCGGCACGAAAGGAGATGTTCTCCATGAAATAACTGTAAACGCTGTCTTCGTCTGCTCCGGCGATAAAGCTCTCATAATTTCCCTGGGCAAAATCTACCAGGAAATTGAGGTCATCACCGATTTGGGTGAAGACGGAATCCAGCGAATCACGATCACCGAAATTCAGATAGCAAGTCTCGTATTTCCCGTGAAAGGGCCGCAGAGCCTCTCTGATTGCGTTTAGACCCTTATCGTCTCTGTAAGTAAGAAGCGGAAAAAGATCAGACGCTATCATGGAATGTGCCAGAGTAAGAGCAAGCTCGCAGGTGCCTCCCAGAACGAGGGCTCGATTTCCCGAAAAAGTAAGAATCATCTTTTCAAGACTCCTGTAACCAGCTTCCTCTCCCCGCGATATATGAGGCAGTTCAGCCGCTTCTCATCCAGATCCAGGTCGATACGAAATGTGTAATGGCCGGGAGAGAGAAATTCTCTGAACCTGAAGTTTTCTATTGCAAGATAATCCGGCAGGAAGCCGGCTTCTGCTGCCGCTTCCAAAAATGCATGCACTATCAGGCTTCCGGGGACAACCGGGTAACCGGGGAAATGATCCTGGTAAATACCGTCATCCGGATGAAAATAGAAGACGCCCTCCCAGGAGCCATCCCCGGGGCTTCTCTCTGATGCTTTTTTATCACCGGCCATTTCGAGGTCTCACTGCTTTTCTGTCACAATCCGAACCGAATCGTGTACGGCCTGACAGAGGATATCTATTTCCTTTTTAGAAATGCCCAAGGGCGGCATCAGGACAATGACGTCCCCTAAAGGGCGGATAATCACGCCTCTATTTCTTGCTTCCATGATGACCCTATAACCTGTTCTCTTCTCCGGGGGAAAGGGCTGCTTTGTCTCCTGATTGTAAACGAGTTCTATGCCCACCATGATTCCGCACTGGCGCACCTCTCCGACGTGCTCCAGAGAGGCAAATGGTTTTAGCCTCTTTGCGAGGTGTGCAATTTTTACCTTGAGCTTGTCAAGGGTGTGCTCCTCTTCGAAGACCTCAAGGCTGGCGATGGCGACGGCGCATGCCAGAGGGTTTCCCGTAAATGTGTGTCCATGAAAGAATGTTTTGAACTCCTCGAACTCCCCAAGGAAGCCCTCGTAGATTTCCTCCGTCACGAGGGTTGCCGCAAGCGGCAGGTAACCTCCGGCTATTCCCTTTGCCAGGGCCATGATGTCCGGCACCACCCCTTCGTGTTCACAGGCAAACATCTTTCCTGTCTTGCCAAAGCCGACTGCCACTTCGTCGGCGATCATGAAGATGTTGTAACGGGTGCATAACTCTCTTGCTCTTTTCAGGTATCCCGGTGGCTGCACCAATATCCCGCCGGCTCCCTGGACCAAGGGCTCTATCATGAGAGCGGCAATCTCATGTCCGTGAGCCTTCATGATGTCCTCCACGTGCGTCAGGCACTCGAGCCCGCAGGCGGGATGGGTCTTTCCGAATGCGCAGCGGTAGCAGTACGGTGCTTCCGCCTTGAAAGACGGGAAGAGCAGGTCTTTATACATGGAATGGAAGAGATCAATTCCTCCCACACTCACGGAGCCTATGGTGTCCCCATGATAGGCATTTGACAGGCGGATGAATTTTTTTTTGCTGCGCTTTCCCGAAGGGCATTGCTGATGGTACTGGAAGGCCATCTTAAGGGCTATTTCATTGGCTGTGGAACCATTATCGGAATAAAATACCTTCGTCAATCCTGCCGGGGCAATCTCGATTAATTTCTTTGCTAATGTAATTGCCGGTATGTTGGAAAGTCCCAGCAGGGTCGAGTGGGCAATTTTACCAAGCTGCTCTTTCAGGGCGCGGTCGAGTTTCTTTTTCCTATGGCCGTGAACATTCGTCCAGAGCGAAGAAACACCATCAATATAGGTGTTACCCGCCATATCTCTTAACAGGCATCCTTCCCCTTTTTCAATAATGAGCGGCGTTTCCTTTTCGTAACCCCGCATCTGGGTAAAGGGATGCCAGACGTACTTTTTATCATCGATCTCCAGTTCTTTCGTGTCTTTGCTGGTCATAATATCTATCCCTCGCTTGTTGCTCCTTTCGTCAGCCTTCCGGTTCGGCAAGAAGTTTTCTTGTTCAGTTTTATAGCCAGGCGGCATACCTATCCCACCACCTGTCATTTCGAAGGAGCGCAGTGACTGAGAAATCTTGTCTGATTTTGCCATAAAGATTTCTCCGCCCGAGGCGGTGTACCATTGTCATTGCGAGGGAGTGAAACGACCGAAGCAATCTCACAGGGTGTTGAAAATATAGAGATTGCCGCGCTCCCTTCGGTCGCTCGCAATGACAAACGAAAATCGTATCACAGTCCCTCCGGGCGAAATGGCAGTGGGGCCGAAAGGCGAGTTGGTTTTAAGTTTCAAAAGCACGTGAAATCTGCGCAACCCTCTACTCCTGACTCAACAGGGTTACGTCCCCGGAAATTATCCTCTCAATCGTCCCCTCCTGATCCCGGAGGATCAGGAAACCGTCTTTGTCTACATCCAGAACCTCACCCACGCGCACGCTGTTCATGAGGTCAACACTGATCCGCTGCCCGATTATGTCAGCAAGATTCTTCCATCGATTCAATATGGGCTCAAACCCCTTCGTCTTGAATGTTTCATAATATATTTCGAGCCACTCCAGGTAGGCACGAAGGAGGGCAATCCTTGGGAACACCTTGCCTGTTTCTATAAAAACAGATGTTGCCGTGTGTGCGATATCAGGAGGAAGGCTTTTGCGTGGCGTATTCACATTTACACCAACGCCGATA
>Ga0315283_10001051_pt1 | contig 21571 bp, 16 predicted proteins | sample YL17G09_0_MG_FD_204541 | JGI IMG/M metagenome (GOLD analysis project Ga0315283, IMG submission 204541) | Sediment microbial communities from Yellowstone Lake, YNP, Wyoming, USA - YL17G09_0 | ecosystem: Environmental > Aquatic > Freshwater > Lake > Sediment | place: USA: Wyoming | collected...
TTCGAAAACTGACGTCGGAAATTTTGAATGGGGACACGATGTCTCAGTTGGCCGCGCCGGACGACCCTTCGAGTGAATCAATCTACGGCAAAGTCAGAGGCGATGCTTCGAGGACGACCGTCTCCATGAGCGCGAGGGAGCAGCAGCATGACGCTCCGAGCACCCCCGTCGTCGGGCACTCGAGCCCGATGAAGAAGAACGAGGTCGGCAACAGTCGCGCTCCCTCCAAACTCTCGACCTCCTCTTCTTCCTCGTCTTGTTCCTCGAGCGACCTCGGCGGCGGCGGCGACTCGTCCGACGCCGAAGAAGAAGACCAGGACGACGACGACGACGACGCCTTCGCCACCCCTGACGTCGGCGTCCTAAGCGTGGCCCTCGGCTTCCCCGTCGAAGAAATGGGAGAGGAAGGAGAAGGAGAAGAAGGACAAGCTCCTCCGCCCCCGGCCGTCGGCGTGGCGGCCGTCCTGCGGCCGCAGCTCTCCTCGACTCCCCCGCGCGCAAGGGCGGGCGGCGGCGGCACCCCTCGCGCTGCTGCCGCTGCCGCTGCAGCCGCCAACAAGACCCCTCGGACAGCCCCCGGGATCCCGCTCGACGCCGAAGGAAGGCCGCTGCCGCAGAGCCGCTTCGCCCCCTCCGCCTCGAAAGCTGCCGTGGCGTCTTCGGCGCCTTCGCCGGCCGCGACAGCGGCTCGCTTTGGCGGCGCCGGCGACGGCGAGGGCTTCTTCACCGCGACGGCGCGCCCGATGCCCAGGCCCGTTCGTTTGGACCCCCTCGGGCCCGGGGAACCCTCGTCGGACGTCGAGGTGCTGAGCGACGACGACGACGGCGGAGATTTAATCGAGAGAGAAGTGCGAGCGCCGCCGCTCTGCCGCTCGCTGTTCCCTGCCGCTCTTTCGTCGCCGCCCTCTCCTTCATTGTTGTCCCGCTTCTTGCCTTTCCCGCTCGCCCGCCCGCGTCTCGCCACGGCGGCAGCCTTCATCGCCGGGTGCTGCGCGGCGTATGTCCTGCTGGCGAGGACGGAGAAGAGGGAGCCGACGGCGGAGGCAGCGCAGCGAGGAGGGGGAGGAGGAGGAGGAGGAGAGGTGAGCAGCAGCGCCGGCGGCGACGGACGAGGGCTCGTTCTCTCGAGCAACGCCACCGCCTCTTCTTCTTCCTCTTGTGCCGACTTTTCCGCCGCTGCCCGCCCGCCACCTCTGGCCTGTATCACCGTGTTCGAGACCCTGTAAAGAAAAAAACCCCAAAAAAGTTGATTATTGATGATGATATTGACGATAGCAAAAAAAAAAAAAAAAAACGCAGAGAAGGAAAAAAAGTCAGTTTTTTTTTCGTTTCTCTCTCTCTCTCCTCTCTCTTCTCCCGTTCAAAACCTCAGTCCCCACGCATCCAAGTCCAGGTCCCCCAAGTTGAGCCTCTCGAAGGTCGCCCTCCCCACGGCCCGGGGCCCGCCGAGGGAGAACGCGGACGCCCAGGCGAGCAGCGCGGCGCCCGCGACGGCGGCGCCCGCGGCGCTCCTCCTCGCGTTGCGGCGGACGATGGGATCGGTAAAGGAGCCCGAGGAGCTTCGATTCTCGCTGCTTCCAAACGCCACGGGGTAGAAGAGCCAGGCGTTGAGGGCCCAGGCCCAGGGGAGCAGCGCGAAGCCTGCGAGGAACAGTATCGGTTTTTTGTTGTTGGTTTTATTTTGGGGGGGGGGGCGGGGAGGGAAAGAGGAGGATGTTAGGAGTCGAGGTCGAGGTTGAAGGGAAAAAAGGCATCGACATCGTCGACTCGATCGTTTCCGGCTCTCTCCCTCGTATCTCTCCCTCTCCCTCTACTTATAATTTCGGCTCAGTTTTCTCGCTTCCTCGAGCGGGACCTCTTCGCCGTCGATCGTGTAGAGAAAAGCATCGGAAGTAGAAGGAGGCTGCTGCTCCTGCGGCGGCTCTTCCATCGTGCTTTTTCGTTGTGGAAGAGAGAGGGGGGAAAAAAGAATTTTGACTCGACAAGGTCTCGATGAGGCCTCGCAAACTTTCGCTTTTTTTTCCCTCGCCGACGCCGACGTTGCCCGCACTCTTCAACTTTCTGTTTACTATAGTTACCTCCTATGATTTCCTCCATAGCCTGGCTCCCGGCCTCTGCCGTCAAGCCCGTTCCGAGGGCGAAGCCTCTCACAGAGGAAGAGATCGCTGAGGCGAGGAGGATTGCAGCGCAAGGTAGGACGAGGGAGAAAGAGAGAGTTGAATTGAGGCGACGACGGCTGCGGCGGCTAGCTCTTTTGCCTTCCCTCTTCTTCCCATCTCTCACTCGATAGCGCACACTTTTAATTTTCCTCGACTCCAATCCAACCAGATGGTTCATATCCTCCCGTCGTCGGCGCCGGGGCGGAGCTCTACGAAGAAGAGGACGACAACGATGACAGCGAGTGGGAAACGGACTCCGACGGCGGCGGCGGCATGGCCGAGGACAAAGTCGACGACGTCGCGAAAGCCAAGGCCGCCGCCAAGCGCATCAAGGCCGAGAGGGCGTCTTCTTCTGCAGCAGACAAGAGTAAAGCGCGTTCTTCGCAGCCAGTGGGTACTGGAGGACTCACGGGCCTCGATGCGGCGATGGCGGAGCTGGATATGGACAATTATGACGACGACGACGGCGACGACGGCGGGAGCGACGGAGACGCTGACGCCTCGGCAGCCAACCCGCTCTCCTTCCCCGCCGGGATCTTCTCCGCCGGCACGCAGTACTACTCCTCCAACAAGGAAGACCCCTACTTGAACTTCGGCAAGGGTCCGAAAGGAGGAGGCAGCAGCAAGGGCAAGGGCAAGGGCAAGGGCAAGGGCAAGGGAGAGAACGACGACGACTCCGACTTTGCCTCCTCTTCTGAAGAGGACGAAGAGACCGACGAGGACGACCTCGACGACTGGCAGCTGCGCCCCGGCAGCGACCTCCTCCTGCTCGCCGCGCGCAACGAGGACGACGTCTCGCACCTCGAGGTCTGGGTCTGCGAGCCCCCCGGGACGACGATGAGGGAAGGCGGGGACGGGGTCAACAACGAAGCGAACGTCTACGTCCACCACGACGTGCTTCTGGCGGCCTTCCCGCTGTGCCTCGCCTGGCTCGACGCCGCGCCCGGGTCCCTGCTCGGGAGGCCGGGAGGAGGCTCCAACTCTTCTCCCTGCTCTTTCGTCGCGGTGGGCACGATGGAGCCGGGGGTCGAGCTCTGGGACGTGAACGAGGCCGACGCCGTCGAGCCCGTCGCCGTGCTGGGGCCGGCCCCTTTCGCGGCCGAGGCGCGGGCCGCCGCCGCCGAGGCCGCGAGGGTCGCCGAGGCGGCGGAGGACAGCGAGGACGGTGACGGCAGGAAGGGCAGCAGCAGCACCAACAACAACAAGAAAAAGAAGAAGGGCGGCAGCAGCAGCAAGAAGGGCAAAGGAGGCCCCGTCGCGCCGGCGACGCCGACGCCGACGCCGCCGCCCTCCTCCCTGCCAAAGCGCCGCTCCCGCAAGGACGCTGCGGCCGGAGGCGGCCACGCCGACGCCGTGCTCGGCCTCGCGTGGAACGCGGCCTTCAGGAACGTCCTCGCCTCCGCGAGCGCCGACAGGACGGTGAAGATATGGGACCTCGCGTCCGTCGGCGGCGGCGGGCCCGGCGGCGGCGGCGGCGCGGCGGCGGCGCGGCGGGCGACGACGCTCGGGGGCGCCTCCGGGCCCCTCGGCGCGACCTCCCCCGTCGTCACGTTCTGCCACCACGCTGGAAAGGTCCAGGCCGTCGCCTTCAACCCGGCGGACCCGCCGGTCCTGCTCACGGGCGGCTTCGACGGCACCGCCGCGCTCGTCGACGTGCGCTCGCCCGCCGGGACCAAGTCCTCCTCCTCTCCGTCCGCCGCCGTGCCCTCGTGGAAGGTCGGGGCCGACGTCGAGGCCCTGGCCTGGGACCCGAGCAACCCCACGGACTTTTACGTGGCGGCGGAGGACGGCGTGGTCTCGTGCTTCGACGCGCGGAGCGCCGGGGTGGGGGCGAAGCCGAGGTTCCGCCTCTCAGCGCACTCCAAGGCGGCGACCGCGCTCGCGTTCGCCGGCGCGGGCGCCGGGAGCGCCAGCGGCGCCGGCGGCGGCGGCGGCTCCCCTGGCTGCGTCGCCCCGGGCCTGCTCGCGACGGGCTCGACGGACAAGAAGGTTAAGCTGTGGGACGTCTCCGGCGGGTCCCCCGAGCTCGTCTCGACCGCGGACCTCAAGGTCGGGGCCGTCTTCGGGCTGGGCTTTGGCGGGCTCGACCTGTCGCCCGGCGGCCGCGCGCCGAGGCCGCTGCTCGCCGCCGCCGGGGCGAAGGGCACGGTGGCGGTGTGGGACGTGGCAGCGGACGAGTCGGTCGCGAGGAGGTGGAGGAAGACGCTCGGGTGAACAGAGAGGAGAGAGGGGGTGGGGGGGAGAGAGAGAAAGGGGGAGAGGGAGGGGGAAAGGGTGAGAGAGGGGGAGAGAAGAAACGAACAAAATGAAAAGAAAAAACAAGAACCTGAGTTTACAAAGACAGTCTCCCTCCCTCCCTCTCTCCTCGCCATCGATCTATTCCCTCCCGCCAAAGATCGACACCAGATTGCTCCCCATCCTCATCGCGACTCTCCTCGCGGACCTCTCAAACTTATCCACGGCGTCGAGCAGCGAAGGGAGCAGCTCCGGGACGGCAGGCAAGGAGGGCGGAGGCGCGGCCGCGGCGTCTGCGCCGCGGCCGCGAGCAAGCGGCGCACGGCGAGGCTGCTGCGGCGGCGGCTGCGGCTGCGGCTTCTGCTGCGGCTGCTTCGCACTGCCGGCATTCGATAACCCTCCTGCTCCGCGCATCGGCATCGCCGCCGGGGTGGCCGCTGCGGCGCGGATTATCTGGACGCCGAGACATGCCGGCAGCTCAACGTCGTCGTCGTCGTCGTCGGGGGCATCGTTTGAAACAGAGCCAGCTCCTGCTCCTGCTCCTCCTCGCTCTCGCTCTCGCTCTCGCTCCGCTGCTTTCTTCCTGGTGTTGTTCGCGTTGTCACGGCAGACCGCGTAGCCCACGCACACGAACTTAAAGTCCCCTCCGGGGGCGACGTCCGGGGGGAGCAGCGTCGGCTCCGCCGCAGCGTCGGCGTCGCCCGGGGGCGACTGCTTCCTCGTCCTGGAGACTCCCAGACACGAGGGGGGCTTTCCGGCTTCGTGATGGGCGCGGGAGTAGATCGTGACGCCGGCGCAGGCGGTGCAGGAAGGAGGAGGAGAGGGGAGGGAGGCGGGAGGGTTGCTGTTGCTGGGAGAGGAGCGAGAGCGCTGCTGTGGAGGAGGAGGTGAAGGTGGCGAAGAGCTCGGCGACGACGACGGCGACGCCTGCATTGCGCCGCTTCCTGCTGCCTGCTCCTCGCGCCTGTTCGCGTCCTCGCCGCCAGAGCTACTATAAGCTAGCTCTGGCATCGTTGCTATTCAGTAAAAACGGTGAAAGAGGTGACAGAGTGCGCGGAGAGAGGCGCTGACCCTGCGAAGGACTCGAGTTCTCGAATGCCGGGGTGTGATTTTTTTTCCGGCCTCTTCTCTTTATAATTTTTTTTCATTGGTCGCTGACTTTTACAAAACTGGGGGGGTCATTCGCGTTTCTTCAATATCCACTCTCCAAATCATCATCAGAGAGAGAAAAAGGGAGAGCGAAGCAAAATAGTGACAAAGAGACGAAAGAAAGAGGTGGAAGAAAACGCCCTCCCAGCAACCCCCGACCTCTCGACGCGCTGCCGTTCATCAAACCTTCAACCCGACGCCGCCCAGCAGCTCCTTCAGCTTCCCGCTCTTGTTCGCGGCCACGGTGTCGTCGCACCCTCCCACGTGCTCCCCGCCGATGAACACCTGCGGCACAGTCCTCCGCCCCGTCACCTCGGCCAGCGCGGCAGACACGGCGTCGGCGTCGGCGAGCGTGTCGATCTCGACGACCTTGGCCGGGACGTTGAGTTTGGTGAACAGGCCTTTCACTTCGGCGCAGTAGGGGCAGTAGGTCTTGGAGTAGACGATGACGGGGTTGTCGGCGTTCTTGGAGCGGATGTCATCGGCCTGTTGTTAATGTTGTTGTTGGTGGTGGTGGTGGTGGTGTTTTGTCGAAGTGGTCGAAGTTGGAGAGACGAGGGAGAGAGAGAGAGAGAGAGAGAAGGAGAGAGAGAGAGAGAGAGAGAGTGAGAGAGAGAGTTGGAGAGCCATGTGAGTTTCCGAACGAACGAAGAAAGAAAATCTCGCAGCTTCCTTAGAGCCAATGCTGATTTTTTCCCATCTCTTTCTTACCGTCAGAGCTTGCGTTGCGACCGAGCGGCGAGCCTCGCGGCGGCGCAGAGGAGAAGACGCAAGGGTCTCGGAGCCGGAAGCGCCCCAGGGCTGTGCATTCATCGCCGCCATCGATTGGATCGCCCTCGTCGTCGCCGGCGAAGAAGGAGAGGAGGGCAAGGCAGAGACTGCCGCCCTCCGCGCCGCGAGGAGGGATCCGAGGGTGCACCTGGCTGCGGCGGCGGAGGTCGCGAGAGCGGGCATCGTGGAGTGTTTGATTGCGAGTGTGTGTGAGAAAGAGGGCGTTCGAGGGAAAGGGGGCGTGTTCGAGAGAGAGAGGTTTTGAAGTCAAGTAGCGATGCAAAAAAAATCCAACCGTTTCGAGCAGCGACAATCTTGCAGTCACTCCTCGCTTCTCTTTTCGCTGAAACAAACGCTGACTCTTTTCTCTTTTCCTCTTTTTCGCACGATGCGCCCGCTCACCGAGGAGGTACGACTCGTAGGCTCGATTTGCCGCTCTCGCCTCTTGTGCGAAAGAGAAGCCCCTTTTTAAGAGGAGCGGCTGGGCGAGTTAGAAAAAAGCGAACGTTTGTACGACGCATGCCGCCGCCGGCGGCTAGATGCTGCAAGTCCGTCGAGACGAATGCTTCTCTCCTCCCTCCCCGCTCTCTCACGTCTCCTCTCTTCCTCCTCGACCCTCTCTTCCCCAATTACACGCACACGACGCACAGGAGACCAAGGCCGTCTTCGAGAAGCTGCATAAGTACATCGGCAAAAACATCCGCAGGCTCGTCGAGGCCCCCTCGCGCACCGATGATGACGGCGCCGCCGCCGCCTCGACCTCTTCCGCGAACAGCGAGGAGAGCGCCTTTGTGTTCCGCCTGCACCGCAACCGCGTCTACTACGTCCGCGCGTCGCTGATGCGGCGCGCGACCAGCGTCTCGAGGGACAAGCTCGTCCACCTGGGCACGGCCGTCGGCAGGCTCACGCACAGCGGCAAGTTCAGGCTGACGGTCGGCGCGCTTGACCTGCTGGCGCAGCACGCGAAATACAAGGTAGGGGGGAGTTTTTTGTTTCCTCTCTCTCTCTCTCTCTTTTATGCATTCATGCTCTCGCGCACGCTGCTGTGTTTTTTTGTGTGTGTGTGCTGCAGATCCGTGTTGCACAAGCACGAGAGAGAACGATCAGAGGAGCAGTATTTGTCGAAGTCGGATTTTGTTTTTCTCAACTTAAGTTGCTTTAAGTTTGGAGTTGCCTTTTTCCCAAGCTAACCCTCGCAAAAATTCTCGCCACTCGAAAAACTCACAAACTCTCTCTCTCCTAGATCTGGCTCAAGCCTTCGGCCGAGATGCAGTTCCTCTACGGCAACCACGTCCTCAAGTCCGGCCTCGGCCGCATCACCGAGGCCACGCCCGCGTACAGCGGCGTCGTCGTGCTCAACATGGCCGACGTCCCCCTGGGCTTCGGCGTCGCGGCCAAATCAACGGCCGACTGCCGCAGGCTGGACCCGTCTGGCATCGTAGCGTTCCACCAGAGCGACGTCGGGGAGTACCTGCGCAAGGAAGACGACGGGCTTTGAGAGAGCAGCACAACTTGAAGAAGAAGAAAACGAATATTGAAATTAACAAAAGAATGAAGATGAACCGAAAAAAAAAACTCTCTCTCTTCTTTCTCTGTTTCTCTCTCTCTCTCTCTCTCTCTCTCTCTTCTTTCTCTGTTTCTCTCTCTCTCTCTCTCTCTCTCTCTCTCTCTTTCTACCTCCTCAATCCACCTCTGAGAGTCTTCGGCTCGGCGATCAGCACGAGCGCCGACCGAGCACCGAGCTCGTAGTCGCTCGAGCCCAGCACGAGCAAGGAGGGGGGCGGCGCCCCTTCTCCCCCTTCCCCGGCTCCTGCCCCGCCTCCTCCCAGGATCGAGGCTGCGGGCGCGGCGTCGTCGGGCGCGGCCAGCGAGGTGTCTATCGCGCGGCTCCAGCCGCCACTGCCCGAGGGAGGAGGCGGCAGCGTCAGGGCCACGGGGCCGCCGCAGGGGTTGAGCGCGACGTAGATCCCGGAGCTCGCATGATGGGGGGTCGAAGAAGGAGGACCGGCTCGACCGCCGCCGCTCCGGCCACCGTGGACGATCGACCACGCGATGACAGAGGCCCCCCACTCGCCCCAGCCTGCGCGGGCGCCGTCCCAGTCGGGCTGCGCCGCGGCGTGCGCGCCGTGCCACCTGATCGCCGGGATCGGCGCTGACCGCTGCTGAGCCTTCTTCCTTGAAGAAGAAGGGCCGCCGCCGCCGCCGTCGTCCGTGTCCCAGCTGGAGTCGTACGAGCGCGTCGGGCGCGGCGGGGGGCTGCCGGGTCCCGGGGTCGACGTGACCGAGGCGACCGACGCGAGGCTCATCTCGCTGCCCCCCTCGCTGCCCTCGCGCTCTCCCTCGCTGCCGTCGTCGAGAGGCGAGGAGGCAGCCACGCTGTTGTCCCTCTCGCCCTTGTCCTCGCTGCCGCTCGCGCCCAGGCCGACAGACCCGCCGTCCTCTCTCGGGGCCAGGGCGGCCGCGTGCCTGCTCCTCACGGCGAGCAGGCTCTCGAGGAAGCGCGCGCCGACAAAGACGCCGCCGCCGGCGCCGCCGGCGCCGGCGGGGGGAGGAGAGAGCAGCGCCGCCTCCTCCGGGATCAGGGGCGTCCCGCGGAACATCACGCCGGCCACCAGGAGCGCCTTGGCGAGCGCGTCCCTCTCGCCGGGCGGGGCCGCCCCGGGGGGCACGGCCCTCGAGACCGCGGCCTCGAGGCCGCTGCTGCCGCCGCCGCCGCCGTCGCCGCCGCCGCCGCTGAGCTCGGGCGCGACCACCGCGTTGAGCACGGCGGCCCTGGGCCTCCCCGCCGCCAGGTTCCCGGGGACGGGCGCCCCCTCGCCGTCCCTGGCCCCCCAGGCGGGGGAGGTCAGGTCCGGCGAGCCCGCCGCCCTCGTCGCGAGGCCGGAGGCGGCCAGCGCGTCGCCCTCGAGCATCAGCCTCGAGATGTCGCGCGCGCTCCTCCAGGTGCGCTCGCCCCAGACGGCCCAGTGGGGGAACCCGCGGACTCCGGACCGCGGGAGCAGCCTCTCGTCGGCCGCGGACGCGAACAGGCGCACGCGACTCCTGAGGATCGGGTCGAGGGCCAGGGCCTCGGGCAGAGGGGGCGAGTCGAGGACGGCGCCCGCCGAGTCCGCGGCCGTCGCCTCGGCGTGGCTCAGCTGGATGCCGTCGAAGCCGAAGGCGAGGTGCAGGTGCCTCGCGGCCTCTACGGCGAGCGCGCGCGTCGCGGGCGCGCCCGAGTCGAGCACGCGCGTCCCAGGCTTGTAGTAGGTGGCGGCGTCGAGGCCCCGCAGGGAGAAGGCGCGGCCCGTGAGGGAGGAGGAGGAGGAGGAGGAGGAGGAGGAGGAGGGGGGGGGGGTCGAAGAGGTCGCCGCCGCCGCCGCCGCCGCCGCGCGGCCCTCTTCGCCGTCGGGGACGCCGCCGCTTCCGCCAGAGCCGCCGCTGCTCTCCGACTCGCCGGTGAAGCAGACCTCCAGCGACGCGTAGGCGTCGATCCCGCGCGCGTGCAGGGCTTCGACAAACTCCCGCAGCTCCCTCGACGCCGCCATGAGGTCCCGGCGGCCGTCGACCGCCAGCGAGGGGTCCGGCGCCAGCAGCGAGACCGGCGCGAACGGCGCGCCGGCGGCCGGGCTGGGCACCGCGACCGAGGCGGGGCCGCGCAGCAGGACCGCCGTGATCCCCCCCCTGCCGCCGCCGCCGAACAGCGCCGGGGGGGAGGCGTCGATCGCGTCGATGATGCCGAAGAGCTTCCCCCGGTGCTCCTCGGGGACGGCGGGCGAGAAGGCGATCGAGCGAGCGGAGCGCGGGTCGACCTCCAGGACGGCCGTCCTGTCGTCGCGGCGGCGGCGGCGGCGGCGAGCTTGGCGCTGCAGCCCCCGGAGCTCCTCCTGCGCCTCTTCCTCGTCGCCGTCCTCCTCCGGAGCGGCCGCCAGCGACCCCAAGCACCCGAGCAGCGCCGGGGGCTCCTCCAGCGGGTCGAGCTCGCGCGCGCCGGCCCTCGGCGGGGCGACGTTGACCCCCTCGGGCAGCCTCGCCCATGCCGCCGCCCTCGCAAACGGGTCGAGCATCACCTGCCCGGGGGAGAACCTGCTCCCGGCGTCGGAGACCAGCTCGCCCCCGGCGCGCCAGCCCCAGGCCAGCGTCGAGAGGTCGGTCAGGCCGTCGACGCGGACGTGCCACGCGTCGCCGCTGCGGTGGAGCCCCGGGGAGAGCGCGATCTCGAGGGCCGAGGCCGCTCGCCAGACGGGCGCCGACGCGCCGGGGGCCACCTCCCCGGTCGCCGTCGCCGTCGCCGCGGCTTCCTCCTCCTCCTCTCGCCCTCCTCCTCCCGCGCCGCCTCCTCCGTCGGGCCTGAGGCGAGCCAGCACGAGCGACATCGACGCGGCGTGGCGGGAGGTCACGCAGAAGTTGACCGAGGTGCCCGCGGCCGTCGCGGACGACGCGAGCGTCGCCGGGGACGCAGGGGCGAGCGAGGCCCCCGGGCGCGCGGCGGAGCCCACGCCCATGCCGATCGGGACCGCATGCCGGCGACGAGCGGGAGAAGAAGAAGACAGAGAAGACGACGACGGCGCGGCTCCCTCCCCGACGCGGTCGAGGAAGAACGCGAGCGACACGGGCGCCGAGCGGGCCGGGAGCTCCAGGGTCGCCGTCGCCTGCCCAGAGCCGCCGCCGCCGTCGCTGCTGCCGGCGACAAACTCCGTGCGGGCGCCTCCGGTCGCCGGGTCTGCTGTCGCCCCGGCCGGAAGCGGGCTCGGAGCCTTCCAGACCCCCGGCGCGGCGCGGTAGGTGCCCCAGGCGAGGACGGGGGGAGGCTCGTCTCGGTGGAGGAGCCGGACCTCGACCGAGACCTGGAAGACGTCGCCGCTGGGCGAAGACGAAGAGGAAGAAGGAGAAGACGGTGACGAAGGGGAGCTTCGACGGCGGACGACGCTCACGCGGACGATGCCCCCGTCGCTTTCCCGGAACACGTGCTTCGCGGCGCCAAAATCCGGGCTCGAGGGCGTAGGAGAGCTCTTGGTCGACCGCTTGGTGGACGCGGCCGCCGTCTTCGTCTTGGCTGGGGACGAGGAGGCGGCGGCGACGATGACGGTCGAGCGGCGGCGAGAGACGGCCGGGGACGAGATCATCGCCTTTGGGTCGACGATCTCAGACCGAGGCAAATGTCGCTGCTGCTGCGTTCTGCGCGGGACCGCGCACCCCCTGACGGAGGCGCCTGTGGCAGAGGTGCGCATGACGCGGAAAAGAATGGAGGGAATAAAAGCGCTTGCCCCCCCTTTGGCTCCCTTGAAAAGAAGAAAAGAAAAAGAGGAAAAAAAGTGAGCTCGAAACTATCTTCTGCCGACGCTTTCAGCGCCCTTTTTTCAAAACCTTGGCCTTTTCCACTTTTTCTTCGCTTTCCCTCGCCTCTCTCTCTCTCTCTCTCTCTCTCTCTCTCTCTCTCTCTCTCTCTCTCTCTCTCTCTCTCTTCGTCTTCTCTCTCTCACTCTCACCCTCCTCCTCTCTTCTCCTTCCCGCCCTCTACCTTCTCCGCCGCCTCTTCCTCCACCACCCTCGCGTACACCACGGCGCTCCTCGCGGGGCTGCCGACCAAGATAGAGTGCGCCCTGTTGTTGAAGTTGGTCTCAGCGAGCCCAGGGACGCCCTCCGGGTTTGAGAAGTACTCTCCTCCGCCGGAACACGACGACGGCGGCGAGGTTTCCCCGCCTCCTCCGCGGTTCCACCTCCACCCGAGCAGCCCTCTCCCTCCGAACTCGGCGGCGTCGGAGTCCGCCACGACGCGGTACTTCCCTCCGTCGGGCACGCCGATCTTGTAGCCGGCGTGGTCGACGCTGGGCGACAGGTTGAAGACGAAGACCAGGGGGCCGCGCTCGGCGACGACGACCTGGTCCCTCTTCGTGGTCTCCTGGTTCCCGCCGATGCCGACGCCGGCGTGGCTCACCAGCAGGTGCTCGGCGCCCATGAACCCGTACTCCTCGTCGAGTTCCATCAGCAGCCGGTCCCAGCCTCCCAGTTGCGAGTAGCGGAGGTTCCTCGAAGGGTCGGCGAGCGACCACTGCCTCCGGGCCTTGTCGTGCGACCAGCCGTTGCCGTCGCGGGGGAAGTCGACCCACTCCGGGTGGCCGAACTCGTTGCCCATGAAGCTGAGCCAGCCGGCGTCGCCGCCCAGGGACGCCGTCAGGGCCCGGATGACCTTGTGGAGGGCGAGGCCGCGGGCGATCGTGTGGTCCTTGGGGGGCACGGGGACGAGCTGCTTTCGACGAGGTGCGCCGTTCTTCTTCTTCTCGCCGCCTGCGCTCGTTCCTCCGTTTCCGTTTCCGCTACCTTCCTCTTCGACCTCCCTCTCCTCGAAGTCGATCGCCATCGAGTCGTACATCTTCCCTCCCATCAGCCTCCACGCCACGGGCACGTCCCCGACCAGGCTCTGGTCGTGGCTCTCGACGTACGAGATCGTCGGCTCGCCGCGGCCGCGGTTGCAGAGCGCGGCGACGATCGCGGCAGGGTCCCACTTCTCGTCCGGGGTCCCGCCGCCGCCGCTGTCGTCGATGCTCCCCAGCAGCCTGGCCCACAAATCAGGCAAACCCATCCCGAGGCGAGCGTCAAAGCCGACCCCGCCGGCAGAGACGGGCCGGCAGAGTCCCGGCATGCCGGAGACGTCCTCGGCGATCGAGATCGCGCCGCCCTCGCGGAGGCCCCCCGGAAGCAGGCGGTGCAGCAGCGCGTTCGCCAGCATCAGGAAGACGACGGCGTCGACGTTGGTCGAAGGGCTGAAGTACTGCGACTTACCGCCCTCGAACGCGACCCCGAGGCCGTGGTGGTGGTAAAGCATCGAGGTCACGCCGTCGAAGCGGAACCCGTCGAAGCGGAACTCCTCGACCCAAAACTTCAAATTGGACAAGAGGTACCGGAGCGTCTCCCAGTTCCCGTACGCGAACAGCCTCGAGTCCCACGCGTCGTGCCTTCCCGCCGCGCCCTGCGCAAAATACGAAGCGGCCGGGTCGGTGATGGCAGACTGCTGCTGCTTCTGCCCGTTGGCGGTCTCCCCGCCGAGGTCGAGCCCTGCGATCCCGTCCTCCTCGTTCGAGCTCGCGTGGCTGTGCACGACGTCGAGGATCACCAAAAGTCCTAATCCGTGAGCGACGTCGACGAGCCTTTTGAGGTCGTCGGGGGTGCCGCAGCGTGAGGAAACCGCGAACGGAGAAGTGACGTGGTAGCCAAAGGAGCCGTAGTAGGCGTGCTCGGCGACGGCCATCAGCTGGACCGCGTTGTAACCCGCCGCCGCGATCCTCGGCAGGACCTCCTCGGCGAAATAATTGTACGAAGCGACTTGGGGTGCCTCTGAGGACATGCCGACGTGGGCCTCGTAGATCCGGAGCGACGGCGGAGGGTACCGAGAAGGAGAAGAGGAATAAGCTTTCTTTGTCTCCCTCGCCATCGGCTTGGGCCTGGGGTTTTGCCACTCGTAGTCTCTCTCGGGGCTCCAGTGCTCGGCGTCGAACCTCGAGCCCATCACGTTGGCGTCCCGGAGCACGCACCGCTTGGCCCAGGCCGGGATCACGTCGACCCACCACCCTCCCGGGTGCCGGAGCCTGAGGCGGTAGCGCTGGCCGTGGGCGATCGCCGGCCTTCCGTTGTCGAGGTCGGGAAGAACAGCAGACCAGACGCCGTACCGGTCCCTCTGCAGCGGCGTGCCCTTCCAGCCGTTGAAGTCCGCGAGGAGCAGGGCTTCCACGGCGGCGGGTGCCCACTCCCGGAAGGTCGTCTCGGCCTTCCCGCCGGCCTCGCGCACAAGCCCAAACCTCTTGGCGCCGTCGGCAAAGGCCTCGAGCGAGCCCTCGGACTCCTCCAGTGCCCTCAGAGTGCGAGCAAACTGCTCCGTGCGGTACCTGAGGTGGTCCTCGTGCGCTACCAGCTCCGGGTCGTGGGCCTTGCCCGCGGAGAGCATGTCGTCGACGGCGAGCAAGGAGGGCGACGTCCAAGCTGTCGTTACTGCCTCTGTTGAGGTCGAACGAAGGAGCGAGCGGAGATGATGTGGTTGGCGACGACGACCAAGAGGAAAAGCAGCGGCAGTCCTCGCTCGGCGCTTCTGCTTCAGCGGTTCAGAGCTTCCGAAGGCTACGTCGGCGGCTCCAGAAGATGCTTTGAGGGACGCGAGACGCATTATTGGGGACGCGTCCCCCCCAAGAAGAGAGAGAGAGGGACAGCGCCGAAAATCGATGTCGATTTCGCCGAAAAAGAAAAAAGTGTGAAGAGAAAAGTCTGTTTTTTTCATTTTTCTCTTTTTCCTCTCTCTCTCTCTCTCTCTCTCTCTCTCTCTCTCAAAATGACGGACGCGTCAGGCCAGGGCGCCGAGCGGGCGCCGGCTGGCGACGTCGTCGCTTGTGATCATATGCCTCCTCATGCCAGCGGCAGGGGAGGAGGGCACGAGGAGGTACGAGAGCTCACAAGCAGCATCAAATGCTCTTTCTACTGGCTAGCTTTCTTTTTTTTCAATGCTTTCTTTGGCGCTCACCTTTCTCTTGTTCTCTCCCTCTCTCTCTCTCTCCGAAACACACAGGGCGCTGCCAACGGCGTCTCGCCTCCCATAGCTCTCGCTTGGACCGGGGAGCGGCGAGTGAAGAAGCCGAAGAAGAAGAAACTGCTCGCCGAGGCGATGGCAACGGCGGCGGCGACGACAACGGCGGGTGTTGATGCTTCGACGACAGCAGCAGCGGCAGTCACACCGACCTCGACCTCTTCCGCTCAGCTCGCGGCTGCGGTCTACGGCGAGGGCGCGCGGGCCTCCGTCGAGCTGCGCCGCGAGCGGGCCATCAGGCTGGAGGACGTGCAGAATCTGGTTCTGTGGGTCCTGGGCGAAGGGTCGAGCCCGCGTTGGGCGTTTGTCAAGGTGAGGGAGAGAGAGTTTGGAGGGAGAAGAGGAAAAAGAAGAAGAGTTGCTCTCGTCGCCGCCGCTGACGTTCCGCTGCTTTGCGCTCTCTTTCACGCACCAACTCACTCTCTCTCTTTTGCTCATTCACTTGACAGAACAAGGCCCTGATAGACCGCGTGCTCCTGGTCTCCGTCCCGGGACTCGGGGAGAGCCTATGGGGGCCAGTGAAGAAGGGAGACGGAGAGAAAGAGAAGAGCGACGACGACGGCGGCGCTGCTGCTGCTGCCTCTGCTGCTGCTGCTGCTGCCTCTGCTGCTGCTGCTACTCCTTCTCCTCCTCCTTCCTCCATTTCTCGCGCCCGAGCTCTCTTGCCTTCCCTGGCCGCCCTCGCAGATCCCCTGTCCTGCATCGCTCGCATCCCGGACCTGAGGCCCGCACAGGCGATGGACCTCCTCTTCTCCGTCCCCAAAGCGGCGACGCCCGAGCAGCTGCAGCGGCAGCAGCGCGCCAAGAGGAGGAGGGAGGAGGGCGAGGGCAACGGCGGCGGCGGTGGCGGTGGTCGCGGCGGCAGGGGAGGAGGAGGCAACAGTAGCGGTGCTGGCAGCGGAGCGGCGGCGGCAGGGACCAGCAACGCGCGAGAAGGAGAAGGGGTAAAAGACGCTCCCTCCTCCGTTGCTGCCGCCGCTGCCGCTTCTCCCGCTGCCGCCGCCGCCAACGGTGACGCGAAAGCTCCAGCCTCGCTTTTGCCGCAGCACCACTACCAGCGCCCCCCACCTCGCGCGCCCTTCCACCCGCCACACCTCCCTCCGCCGCACCACTACACGCTGACGAGGGACATCATGGTGGCGAGGGAGTACCCGGTGCCGCATGTGACGCCCGACGGCGCCGTGCTGTGCCCCCCTGGGTTTGTGGCGACGAGGCCGAAGAAGAAAGAGGAAGGGCGAAAGGAGGAGGAGCAAGAAAAGAAAGACGGTCCCACGACCACCACCACCACCACCACTCCTCCCCCTCCTCCTCCTCCTCCTCCTACAACTGACCAGCAGCCTTCTCCCTCCTCTTCTCCGCACCTCATCGCCATCGACTGCGAGATGTGCGAAACAGAAGAAGGGTTTGAGCTCGCGCGAGTCTCCGCCGTCGCGCCGGACGGGAGCGTCTTGCTCGACGAGCTCGTGCGCCCTGCCCGCCGAGTCCTCAACTACCACACGCGCTTCTCCGGGATCACGGCAGAGAAGCTCTCCGGGGTGGAGACCACCCTGGAGCGCGCCAGGGAGATGCTCCTGGAGCTGGTGCACGCAGAGACGCTGCTGGTGGGCCACGCCCTGGAGAACGACCTCCGCGCTCTGAGGCTGCTCCACGCCCGCGTCGTCGACACGGGAGTGCTTTACCCTCACCCTGCTGGTCCGCCCTATCGAACGGCCCTGCGCAACCTGTCGTACAAGTTTCTGCGCCGCACGATCCAGGAGGGAGACCACGACTCGGTCGATGACGCTCGCGCGGCGATGGACCTGGCGCTGTTGAAGTTTTCGAGGGGCCCCGCGTTTGGCGCGACGCCGATGGCCGGCGCGGGCGGCATCGGCGGGGTCTACCAGCGAGGGGAGAGGCTTTTGAAAGTGCTTTCTGACGCCGGGAAAAGGTGCACGCTCATCGACAGGCCCGAGTTTGTCAACAGGCACGTCTCGGGTCGCGCCTCGGGGATTCCGGCGGGCACCGACGGCGAGCGTGCATCGCGGGCGGCGAGGGAGGTCGCGAGCGGAGGGAGCCGAGGTGGTGGAAACACGAGCGTCAACCTCGTCTGGACGCAGCTGACGGGCCTGGCGAGGCTCCAGCAGGCCCACGCAGACGCCAAGCGTGCCCTGATCGTCAAGTACGCCGAGGCGGCCGAAGCGGCGGAGAAGAAAGAAGGAACAGCGAAGCCTCCGCTTCCTTGGCTGTTTGACGGCTGCGAAAATGGCGAAAACGACGAAAAAAACAACGAAATTTTCGACGACCCGTTTGAGCTCGAAACGACACTCCGCCAGATCGACGCCCACCTCAACGTCCTCATCACGGCTGCCCCTGCCAACACGCTCGTCGTCGTTGTCACCTGCCACGGGGATACTGCCGAAACGAGGCGTTTACAAGAGCAAGCCTGGCGACGTGCGCAGGGGCTCGACCACCTCCCGCGCTGGTCTTTGCAGGCCGAAACGCATTTGGCTTCCGTCCGAAGTGCAGGCATGCGCGGTCTCTGCTTCTGCGGCGTGAAGCAGTAGGGGGATCGGAGGGGTGGAAATGAGCGGAAAGGGTTCCAAAACCCGTTTTCGATGTAAAAAACAGTTCTTTTCAAATTAGCACCCTGTTACAATCGCCTAAATGCTTCGAACCATCCCATCAAAGTCGCGCATTGGCGTCATCAGCGTTTGAGCGGGTGAGCGGGAGAGGTTGAAGGAGCGAAAGAGGGCGAAAAGGGCGAAAAACAGCGTTTTGATCCGAAAAAATGCACTTCTTTTGAAAACAAAAAAAAGGTTTTCATCCATCTTCTACATTGCTTTTTGAACTGAAAACCAGATGGGGACAGACATCTTGACGAAGGGAAGCGCAAGGTATACTCAGATTGGAAAGACCAAGAAGTTTTGGAGGAAAGTGCGCGAAAAACGGACACGCTCAAGCAGCAGAGTGCCTCGGGAAGCCGCCGCCGGCCCCTCGACCGCCGCCGCCGCCCCCTCGACCGCCGCCGCCGCCGCCACCGTTCCCTCCGCGCTGCTGCCCCCCTCCCATTGCGATAGACGCAGCAAAGGCGCTTGCCTCGGCAGGGCTGACGTCCTCGTAGCGCCCCGTTGCGCGGTCGTAGTTGAGGTAGCACTCACCTGTTTTTTTCGTTTTTGAAAGAGGAGAAGAAGAAGGAAAAGCAAGGTGAGTTTTGTCGCCCGTCGGTCGAGCGAAGAAGAAAACGCACGAGGTTGCTCGTAGCACCCCAATTCTTCGAGTCCCCGAATCGACCCAATTCACCCACCAATCGTGCCAGCAGCCTTGTTTCGAACCTTGCGAAGGATGATTTGAACCTAAAAAAGAAGAGGACGTGTAATTATCAAAGGGAATGAAAAAAAGAAAGGTGAGTGACGACGACGCTTGACGGGCTCGCTCGCTCCTTTCTCTCTCCTCTTCCTCTTCTCCCTCTTCTTCTCTTACCTTGTCGTTCGACTGCCCTCCCGGGTTCTGCTGCTGCGCGAGTTCGTCGCGGACGCGGTGGACGACGAGGCCGACGTCCGCCTTGTTGACAAAGTGCGCCGAGCCCGAGATGTCGTAGAGGTTGGGCGCCCCGCCCGTCCAGTTTTGCATTTGCTTCGGGTGGCAGACAAACCACGTCGCGACGTCGTAGTGCTGGGCGAAGCGCTTGATTTTCGTGAGCATCTGCGAGACGTACTCGGTCTCGGAGACGTTGCTGGGCCGCTGGTGGTCGAGCTCGTTGTAGGGGTCGATGACGAGACCTCGGATGCCGTAGCTGAAGTTTTTTTTTTTTTTTTTGTCGAGGTCGAGAGGTAAGAAGAGGCAAAGTTGCCGACGTTGCGTCTTCGACCCCAAAAAATCGATTCAGGAGGACGCCGTTTCGAAGTCTCAAACCCATGCCAGAGTGCAGCAATGGTATCGAGAGGCACTAAATGGGCGTCGGGGAGAGGAGAAACGATGAAAAAGGGGAAACGAAGCAGTCGAGAGTGCAAAAGTTGCCAGCTTGTTTTTGTTGCTCTCTTTTTCGCTCGGGCTGCGCAAAAAAAAAATCAAGCGCAAAAAATCAAGCGAAGAAAGAGTGCGCGCCGCAGCCTCAAGCAGCTCGGCATTTGCCGCAAAAGTTTGGATTACTTCATGCGACGCATCCATAGCGAAATGCGCGCAGGACCAAAAGCAACAGCGCCGCAGCGACGCAGGAGAAAAAAATGCGACGCAGCACTCGTTCGCATGTTAACAGTTCACGCCCGCGACTCACCGCATCACCGCAGAACGCGCCACATCGAGCACCCAGTCGATGCTGGGGAGCTCCTCGTCCTCGTAGCGGACGACGTAGAAGCGCTCCGAGAGCCAGGCGAGCCCGGCCTCAACTTCGGGCAAGGACATCCGCTCCCTCCCCTGCGCGTACGTGGTCGTTTCGAAAAACGGTTTGCGGACATGTTTCTCAAGGAGCTGTCGCGCGTGGTCGCGCGCCTGCGGAGAACGAAAGGACAGGAGAAAAAAAGAGTTGATTGTGAGCCACCCAGGGAAAGCCCGCAAATCGTCGCAAACTCTCCTTCTGCTCCTTCATTCACCGCACCCTTTTCTCCATGGAGCACATTGCGAAGCTCCAGCCCTCGTTCTCGGTCAGGTTGGTCAAGAGGGCGTCAATAAACTCAGATTTGCCCGAGTTAGGCACGCCCGTAACGATGGCGAGTTCCCCCGGGACGACCTGTGGCGCGCGGCGTTTGTTTTTGCGGAATAATGCGGAGATGATGAGACTAGGACCGAACGATGCGTTGCATTGGAAAGGAGAAAAGCACCTGCGACGATGGCTGCGCCGCATTTGCGCCAAATCCTTCGCCGCGCAAAACGCACCCTGTACAGGTCGTCTAGCCCCCTCCACCCCGTCGACACGCCTGTCACGTCAGTCTGCTGGTCGACCCACGAAGAGATGATCTCGCTGTTGAAATCGTTGAAGCTGTGATGGCGTTTGCGCGTTTTTGAGTGATTGGCTGGTGAGTGGTCGAGGGCTCGAAATCGCCGCAAGGCAATGTTGCGGTGTTTGGTTTTTCGCGTCGCTCTGTATCGAGGGGCGCATGAGACGAGCATAGACACGCGCGGAGTTGTGCGGAGAACGGACGCGAGGACGCCGCTGGAAAAAATAATATATAAACTCTCTCACCTGAAAAGACCTCGAATAGGGTACGCTTCCGCCTTTTCGATCGCCTGCTGGAGCGCTCCTGGGCCATCGTTCACCAGCACGTCGTTGGCGTCCTTGCGCTTACCCCCCGGGGCGTCATCCCCAGCCCATTTGACGCGCCAGCAGCGCTCCCGCCCGAGCCTTCGAGCGAGTTCCTCGGCGAGCGCGTTGCCTGGCCCGTCGTTGTCGGTCGCGATAATCACTCGAGCAGCCAGGTCGAGCAACCCCCTGCTCGCCCACAGGTAAGAAAACTTGGTGTCTTCTTCGGGGTCGGGCAGGGCACCCTCTTTGACGTCTCGGGGCGCGCCGTCGGGAACGGAAACGACGTTTGAAAATCCGGCTTCTTCAAGAGAGAGCTTGTCTATTTCGCCCTCGACGAAAATCACGTCGGTCGCGCCCACGACGTCGTCGAGCCCGTAGAGGATTTTCTCTGCTCCTTTCACTTGCGTGAACCTCTTTTCGATCGAGCGATACTTGACATTGACGAGCTCACCGTTCCTGAAGTAAGGGAAGGCGATCGCGGGGGTCGGAGCTCCAGCTATCCAGGCGTTGCGCTCAAACTGGACCCGGTTGCGCTCGAGCGTTTTTTCCGAAATCCCCCGGCTCGCGAACCACTCGATCTGCGCCTTTTCGAGCGGTTCCAGCTTCGGATTCGGCTTCGTGAACTCCTTGGGAGGCTTGTACGTGATGGAGAAGGCTCCAGCTGATGGTCGAATTTTCGGGTTGAGCAAAGCGGTGCGGGGTGTTTTGGGGTCAGCGTGCGGCGAGCGAGAGGGGCCGAACGAGCAGAAAATTGCCCCCCCAAAAAGCGTGGAATTTCGACTTTTCAAGGTTCGGGGCCCCCCCGGCCTCTATTCTCCCCAAACGGCGCATCTAAGCAAAAGTCTAGGGGCAAAAGTGGTGGCAGAAGAACGAAAGAGTGTCTCTTTCAAAGCGCATTGAGGGGTATAATCGAGCGCTGAAAAAGAAGAAGGAAAAAACTCACTTGTCGGCGTCGAAGCGACGACGGTCGCGACCTCGGCAGAGGGTCCGCTTCCGCTGCTCCTGCTGCTGCTGCTGCTTCCGCCGCCGCCGCCATCCTCCACGTTGCTGCCCGCGGTCCTCCTCCTGCGCATCTCCCTCTCGACGTCGACTTTGCCGCTGAAGCCGCAGGTGCCCCTGTGGCAGTTCCACAGAGCGCTCTGGCCGTCGGAGGCGATGTCGACGTCGAACGAGAGCTCCCTCGTTGAGCCGCCCTGGCAGGCAGGGCAGAGCCCCCGGACGTGCCTTCCCGGGGTGTACTGCCTCAGCGCAATCTGCTTCTCGAGCAAGAGGTCGCGGACCGTCGGATTGTCCCCGTTGCCGAGCAGAGAGGCGCGGGCGGAGTCGGAGAGAGAAGAAGAAGAGGAAGAAGGAGGAGGTGCTGCTGCCGTCGCCGAGGATGAAGATGCACCAACAGGAGCGGCGCTGCTCATCTGCTGCTGGGCGACGTCGGGGCGGAGCGTGGCCTCGGAGCGAGGCACCGGCGTAGGAGCTCGCTTTTGCCGCGGG
>Ga0315283_10001052_pt1 | contig 21553 bp, 23 predicted proteins | sample YL17G09_0_MG_FD_204541 | JGI IMG/M metagenome (GOLD analysis project Ga0315283, IMG submission 204541) | Sediment microbial communities from Yellowstone Lake, YNP, Wyoming, USA - YL17G09_0 | ecosystem: Environmental > Aquatic > Freshwater > Lake > Sediment | place: USA: Wyoming | collected...
GTCCGAGCTTGGATGAAGGTCCAGGTTGGCGACCATGATACCGCGCTGCGGCTGGTGACGCCCGGAAACACGGTCCCGTTTCTGGTACCCTCATTCGCTGGCACAGGGCCGAACGTGGCGTCCCCTCGCGGGGCCGCGGCGGCCGACTCGGCGTGAAACAGATGGGAGCTGTGTATGCAGGTCTTGAGAAACGTGTTCCGGCGGAAACTGAGGGTCTTCCTCACTATCTCCGGGATAACCATCGGGGTGCTTGCGCTGGTGGTGATGGGCAGCATGGCCGAGAAGATCAACCTTATGGTGTCCGGCGGCACCCGGTACTACTCGGACAAGGTCACCGTCAACGCTGAGGGCTCAGGCGCGATGTTCTCCACCGGCCCTCTCTCCCTCGGCAAGCTCCAGGAGATCAAGAACGTGCCCGGGGTCGCAGAGGTCTCGGGCAGCATCGGGGCTCTCCTCGAGACCGGATCGTCCATGTCGTTCGGCATGCCGGCGATGATCATCGGCAGCGACATGCGGGGCGACAACCTGGAGAACTTCAAGATCGGCTATTCGCAAGGCCAGACGATCGGACCGAACGACGTGGGGTCGGTGGTGGTGGGCTCCGACCTGGTCAGCAAGCTGTCGGCGAAGGTGGGCGAGTACATCACCGTACGGGGTGAGCAGTTCAAGGTCGCCGGCATCATGGACAAGACGCTGACCGCCCCGGACTCCTCCGTCTACATGACTCTCAGCGACGCCCAGCGCCTGTTTATGCAAGACCTGCCGGAGATGGTCCGCAGCCAGATCAACGCGGCTGACATCGTCACCTCGTTCGTTGTCTACCCCACGAAAGACACCGATCCGGAGGCCTTGGCGGCGACCATCAACGACACGGTCTCCGGTGTCACCGCTACGGGTCCCAGCGCCTTTAAAGAGCAGATCGCCAGCGTCACCGGCATCTTCAACGCCATCCTCTACGGCATCGCCATCATTTCTCTGGTAGTGGGCGGCCTCTCCGTCATCAACACCATGACCATGTCGGTCAGCGAGCGCACCCGCGAGATCGGGGTGCGCAAGGCCATCGGGGCGTCTGACGGCCAGATCGTCCGGCAGTTCCTGACCGAAGCCGGCGTGATCGGGCTCATAGGCGGGGTCAGCGGCCTGTTCCTGGGCTGGATCGCCGCCACCATCGTCAACGCGGCCCTTGAAAGCCGCAATCTCAACCTGTTCGTCGTCACCCCCAGGCTCGCTATCGGGGCGGTGGTCTTCGCCGTGGTCCTCGGGCTCGTCAGCGGACTCTACCCGTCGCTGCACGCCGCCCGCATGAGGCCGGTGGCCGCGCTCCGGTACGAATGAAAGAGATGGAGAACGATCTCATGCCTATCGTCATAAAAGGACAGGACATCCATAAGCGCTACGTGATGGGCAAGGACAACTACGTCGACGCCCTGCAGGGCGCCTCGATCGAGGTGGAAGAAGGCGGGATGGTGGCCGTGATGGGCCCGTCAGGATCGGGCAAGTCCACCCTCCTCCACATCCTGGGCTGCCTTGATTCCCTCGACTCCGGCGAAGTGTGGCTCGACGGGCGCCGGGTGGACGACCTGGGCGGGGGCGATCTGACGAAGTTGCGCCGCGAGGAGGTCGGGTTCATCTTCCAGACCTTCAACCTGGTCTCGAGCATGAACGCTCTCGAGAACGTCGCTCTGGCCGCGCAATACGCCGGCAAGGGCAGGCGCGAGGCCCGCGAAGCTGCCGAAGCGGCGATGGCGCGCGTCGGCCTGGCCGACAGGCAGAAGCACCGGCCTTCGGAACTCTCGGGTGGTCAGCAGCAGCGGGTGGCCATCGCCCGGGCGCTGGTGAACAGTCCGCGCGTGATCTTCGGAGACGAGCCTACCGGCAACCTCGATTCGGCCAGCTCCGAGGAGATCGTCGCGATGATGCACTCCATCAACAACGAGACGGGCACCACGTTCGTCCTGGTCACCCACGATCCGGGGGTAGCCGAAGCCTGCGGACACGTTATCCACATGCTCGACGGCAAAGTGCGGGAGTAGCCCCGGCGCCGGCGGCGGCGCGGACCGACGGGCCGCGCGCGGGCTCCCCGGCGCCGGCCGGCGTGCTCAGTCCCCCGAGAAGATATCCAGCCCGGTGATGTCCGGCAGCTCGGGCAACTTGGTATGGATCAGCTTAGTGGTGGCCCCGATGGTGCTGTGCACCACGTCGCCGTCGACACGGGCGAACAGTTCGGCCACGCAATTCCCCGCGAAGAAGTTGAACAGGAACGTCATCTGCGCCGTGAGGACCCCCTCGTTCCAATAGAGGAGATACAGCCCGTCGTCGATCTTGAAGGCGTGGTACTCCTCCGTGTCGGCCTGCCCCGCCTGCGGTCCCTGTACGCCCAGCCAGGTCTCGTACACCCCGGTGAGATAGATGTGCTCGTAGGCGACATTGTGCGCATATGTGTTCAAGAAGCGGGTGCCGCCGAGCGAGCACGGCGGGTGGTACCCGGGGGATTCCTCTCCCGCGATCTCCTCCACCCGCGACGCGCCGATCCGGGAGACGATGCCCTTCTCAGTCATCTCTCCCATCACCACGGTGGCCACCCCCTTGCCCAGGTCCAGAGCCATCGCGACAGATCGCAGCGGCCCCGCGAGGTACGTGACGAAGAAGATATCGGGGGCGAGCTCGAACGCCTCGTAGGGCGTGGTGGACCCGCGCTCGGCGCCTCCGGCTCCGAGCGCCTCGATCTTCACATCCTTCTCGCCGAAGGCGTGCCGGTAGCGGATCGGGGTATCGCGGACGGCGAGCGTGAGGGTCCTGCCGGCCAGGTCGAACGAATGCGGCGGCCGGTTCTCGGCGTAGTCGAACTCCGGCTTCTCTGAGATATTCTGCCTCAAGAATGCCGACCCCTGAGCCTCGAAGCTCTCCCGGTCGTGCGACCCTGGCTCGCTCATGACAGCAGTCCCCCTTTTGCTCGTCGCTACAGACATAGCCGCTGCTTGCGCAGCATACCACCCCGGTGGCGCCGTTCCGCAGTTGGCACTTCACTACCGGCAGGGGTTGCCGGCCAGAGCGTCCGCGTGCTATCGATGGAGAAACGACCAGACCCCCAAAGGAGAGCGATGGCGATGGACTACACCGAGTTGCTCGCGCTGCTGAAGACCCGGCGAAGCGTGCGGGCGTTCACCTCCGACCCGGTGCCGGAAGACCTGATCGACAAGATCATCGAAGCGGCCCGCTGGGCCCCGTCAGGGGCCAACTCGCAACCCTGGGAGTTCGTCGTCATCAGGAACCAGGAGACCAAGGACCGGCTCGCGGCGATCGTCCGCGACCAGATGGAACTGGGACACAAGGCCGAGCTCACCCGGCCGCCCGAGCTGCGCTGGCCGTCGGCGGCTCGTCCGGTCTCCGACCCGGCGTGCAAGTCGGCGCCGGTGCTCATCCTTGTCTGCGGCGACCCCCGGGTCAGCAAGTCCTTCCCGCTCCTCACCTATCTCGAGCGGGGGCAGTCGCACTTCGTGTCCGGCCTGGCCGGCGCCTTCCTTCACATGACTCTGGCGGCGACCTCGCTCCGGCTTGGCTGCCATTGGGTAAGCGCCGTGGGCACCGGCTACTGCTCGGCCCTCATCAAGGAGTTGCTGGGCATCCCCGAGGATTTCGTCGTCTACGACATGCTGGCGATCGGGCACCCGGCGGCGCAGCCCACCCCGCGGCTCGTGAGAGAGCGGGAGGCCATGACCCATCATGAGCGGTACGACCCGGCGAAGTACCGCACCGACGAACAGATACGGGACTATCTGATCAGCCTGCGGCCGAAACCATAGGGGCGGCAGGTGGGCCGACGGTGCCCAAGCCTGGCGCCGCCGGCGAAGCGGCGGCCCGGCCGGCGGACGGTCCTTCGAGAAAGGAGACGGATCGAGGCGCGAGGACAGGAAAACAAAAAGCGAGCCCCGAGTGGACCCGCTCTGCACCCTAATAACGGTTCTGACTTCGGCCCCGCCTCACTGTACTCCGTGGCCATTTACCTCCACGTTTCCTCTGCGGGTCCCCTTGTAAGCTCCTCAGGTGCTGCGCTGAACTCTCGGGACTCTGCTGAACACTCTACAAGGTTCCCCGAGCAGAGTCAATCGTTTGCAGGCCCCCCGGGCGCGGAAAAAAGCCGCACCATGCGGGAGCCCGCAGCGTTCCCCCAGTGCGCCTCCAGCGTACGGCTTTCGGGTGGTAACATCGGCCTATGAGCACTCCCGATCTCACCATCTCCGCGGAAGAATACGCGGCCCGGCGGGCAGCGGTGCTCGAGGCGCTGGTGGGAGCGGCCGGCGTCGTGCTGGCCGGCTCGGCTATCTCGTCGCCGTCACTCCAGAGCCGGTGGACCGCCGACCCGATGTTCCGGTATCTGACCGGGCTGGACTACGAGGGTAGCGCCGCCGTCCTCTTCGACCCCTCCGCCGAAGACCCGTCGCGCCGCATCACCCTGTTCCTAAGTCCCCGCGACATCGAGACGGAACGGTGGGATGGGACCCGCGAGCCCCTCGACTCGGCGTTCAAGAGGGGAACAGGGTTCACCAACGTCAAGCGGACCCCCTACCTGCCGGGCCTGCTCTCGGAGGCGGCCAGGCGGACCCAGCGGCTCGCCTGCCTTCACCCGTTCGCCTCGTACACCGCCGACGTTTCCCCCGATCTCGAGATCTTCCACAAGATCTCCCAGCGCATCCCCGGAGTGGCCATCGAGGACCGGACGCAACTACTGCCCTCCATGCGGGCCGTCAAGTCCTCCGCCGAGTTGGCCCTGATGGAGCGCGCGGTGGTGGCCACGGCGGCAGGCTTCGAGGCGTGCTTGCGCGCCATCAAGCCAGGCATGCGCGAGAAGGACCTCGCGGACCTGCTCGTCGCGACCTACCACAGCCACGACTGCGAGCCCGCCTACGAACTGATCGTGGGGGCCGGTCTCAACGGCACGATCCTTCACTACATCGACAACAGCGCCGCCATCGCCGAGACGGATCTGGTCGTCATGGACTGCGCCGCCTCCTACCGAGGCTACGCCTCTGACGTCACGCGGACCCTACCTGCCTCCGGGGTCTTCTCGGCCGAACAGCGGGAGATCTACCAGGTGGTGCTGGAGGCAGAACTGGCGGGCATCGCCGCCGCCAGGCCGGGCGCCACGTACACCGACGTCGATGCCGCCGCCCGCGCGGTCATCGAGAAAGCCGGCTACGGCGATGCTTTCATCCACGGAACCAGCCACCCGGTGGGCATCGAAGTCCACGACATCACCCCCGACGGCCCGCTGAAGCCCGGCATGGTCATCACGGTCGAGCCCGGCATCTACCTCCCCGAGCGGAGCTTCGGGGTCCGCATCGAGGACGACATCCTCGTCACGGAGAGCGGCAACCGCGATCTCACGTCCGCGGTGCCGAAGACTGTGAGGGCGATAGAAGAGGCGATGCGGCGCTAGTCCCCCGGCTCCTCCCGAGGTTTCGCAATCTCTGTGTTTGCATACCTTATAATGGGAAGAGCGGCTCGCGGGAACCGCGGACCGATCCTTTGCGACCAAGGTCTACTGGAGATACCGTCGCGGCCTGCCGATACAGGCCTTGAACGCCACGAACAAGGAGCCGTCATGCGAAAGAAACTGCTCACCTCCACTCTGATAGGTGCTCTGATCATCCTCGCCGTTATCGTTGCGGTCGCGACCGCCGGTTGCGGCACCAATTTACAGGCCTCCGCCCAAGCCCAAGCCGGCCCCGCCGGCGCGCAGGAGATACTGACCAAAGCCCTGGCTTCCTCGGGCAGCATCACCAGCGGCAACGGCGACTTCAACGTCAGCGTGTCGATCAACGGCGACACCGCCAAAATGCCCGCCGGCGCCCAAGCGTTCCTGGGCAAGCCGATCACGCTGTCGGGAACGTTCGCGGCCAGCGAGAACCCGCAAGCGGCCGAAGCGACGATCAACGCCTCCATCGCCGGCCAGGACATCCCCGTAGGGCTGAAAGCGGTCGACGACAAGGCCTGGATCCAGTTCATGGGGCAATGGTATGAAGTCCCGGCCGACGCGTTGGGCGGCACCACAGGCACCACCGCCAAGGAACCCGACATGGCGGGCATCCTCAAAGCGCTGACGGCCGCCGGTGTCGATCCGACTACCTGGATGATCGATCTGAAGGTGGTGGGCGAAGACAGCATCGACGGGACCCCCACGTATCATCTGTCGGGCACCATCGACATGAACAAGATCATGACCGACGTGATGAAGCTGATGCAGGACAAGACCATCCAGGGCATGCTGCCCTCCCTGGGCTCCGGCATGATGGGCGCCACGGGTTCCTCCCTCGCGATCCCGAGCCAGCAAGACCTTCAGGGCCTCGAGAGCCAGCTGGGCGCAATGTTCAAGAACATGACCCTCGACATGTGGATCACCAAGGACACGTACCAGCTCCGGCAGGCGGAGTTGAACGCCAGCATCGTCCCGCCCGCGGGCCAGGACGCGCAGGGGATCAACAGCATAGACATCAAGGCGACGGCCTCCATGGCCCCGGCGACCGCGCCGTTGACGGTGACCCCGCCGGCGGATGCAAAGCCGTTCAGCGAACTCGAACAGTCCCTCGGAGCGCTTCAGGGCCTCTTCTCCGGAGCCCTGGGCGGAGGGACGCTGGGTCAATAGCAGGAGCGGCAAAGAGCAGTCCGGTGTAGCGAGCCCGGGCGCCTCCAGAAAGATACAGGCCCGGTCTGTCGGCTCTCGGCAGACCGGGCTTCGTCTTTCGTCCGGGGGTCCGCGCCCGGCACGGGCGGGGCACGTGGGCCGGGCGAGGCCCGCCCGGAGCCGCCGGCCCGGCCTCGCCGCTAGCCCTCGTCCTCGAAGGGGAACCGGTAGGCCAACCCGAGCTCGTCACGCATGGCGATAAGGTCCTTCCGCACGGCCCGATCGAGCGGCACGCCCTTGTCCCTGCGCTCCTGCCAGGCGAGCCACTCCTTCTCTCCGCACGTGTAGATCCGCTCCTTGCCCGGAGCTTTGGCCGAAGCCCGGAGCGCCCGCAGGATATCGCCCGTAGTCTTCTTGAAAGCCGGCAGGTCGGTGAAGCATTCGATGTCTATGGCCAGGAAGAAGTGCCCGATCGGGATTGGGATGTCGTTCCCCTGCGCGTCCTTGCCTCCCAACTGCTTGAGGAAAGCGCCCTGGGACAGGGCCGCTGAGAGGATCTCCACCACGGTCGCGAAGCCGTAGCCCTTGTAGCCGCCGGTCTCCTCGGTCAATCCGCCGATGGGGGCGAGGGCGCTCGCGCCGATCACCAGGTCCTTGAGGATCTGGACCGAGTCGGTGGCCGACCGGCCCTCGCGGTCGATAACGAGGCCCTCGGGGCAGTCCTTCCCTTCCCGCGCCCACTGCTCGATCTTGCCGCGCTGGATGACCGAGGTAGCGTAGTCGTTGGTGAACGGGAACTCCTCGTCGGTCGGCATGGCCCAGACCAGCGGGTTGGTTCCCAGCATGTTCTCAACGCCGTGCGTAGGAGCGATGGACGGGCGGGCATTCGTCCCGCTCAAGCCGATCATCCCTGCCTCCACCGCCATGAGGGGGTAGTAGGCGGCAAAGCCGTAGTGGGTGGAGTTGCGGGCGACCACCATGCCCAGCCCGTGCTCGCGCGCTTTTTCGATGGCCATCTCCATGCAGCGCTTGCCGACGACCATGCCCATCCCGTTGTGTCCGTCGACGACCGCGGTCGCCTTGCGGTCTCTCACCGCCTCGATCCGGGTCACCGGGTTCTGGATACCCCCCCTGACGATCCGGTCGTAGTAGATGGGCTTGAACCGGCCGACGCCGTGCGAGTCGATCCCCCGTTTGTCGGCGCCGATCAGCACCTCCGCACACACGCGGGCGTCGGCGTCGGGCACGCCGATCCCCTTGAACACGTCCACCATGAAGGCTTCAAGCACATCGAAGGACAACCAGGCATGGTCTTCGGTCATGATGCTCCCTCCCGCGGAGGCGCCTCTTCGCTCTGCGAGGCCCCCTCCCCCAGTTCGATCCCGGCCGGCAGAGGCAACTCGTCGGCGAACCATTCGGTGCGGCTGAACTCCGTGTCGACGATCCCCTCGATCGGCATCTTCAGATACTTACCATGCGCCTCCACCGCGATGCTCCCGTCGGCGAGGACGATCTCCCCGGTCCCCTCGAACAGCCGGCTGCTATCTCGGGTGATGCGGCCGACAGCTCGCACCTCGCGGTCGAGCGGCACCGGTTGACGAAACTTGGCCGTGAACTCCACGGTGACGCCCCAGGTGTGAGTATCGGCGACGTTGATGGCCCGTCCTATGGTCTCGTCCAGGATAGCCGAGGCCAGCCCTCCGTGCAGCCGGCCGGGATAGCCCTGGTGCTCCTCGCGGGGCTGGAAGACCCCGGCGAGCTCACCGGTGTCGAGCTCGAAGAAGCGGGCCCTGAAGCCCGCCGTGTTCTGCACGCCGCAGACCAGACACATGCGGCTGACGTTCTGGGCCGCCCGGACTTTCCGGCTCATGCGCGATTCCTCAACGCCCGCACTACCTCATCGGTGCTGCGCACCCGCCCCATGCGGGGAAACGCCGTCCTCATGACGAATGCGTGCTCCTCGGCGCTCCGCGCCGAGGTCGCGTCCTCTATGAACACCTGGTTGTAGCCCCGGTCGTAGGCATCCCGTGCTGTCGTCTCCACCCCGATGTTCGTAGTTATGCCGCAGAGCAGAATGGTGTCGATTCCGCGCCTGCGCAGTTGCAGATCGAGCTCAGTGCCGTAGAAAGCGCCCCACTGCCGCTTCATGATCACGATGTCCCCGGGCTGCCGGTCGAGCTCGGGCATCAACTCCGCCCAGTCGGGCGGCCTGTGACCGGAAACCGGCGGAGCGTCGGTCAAAGGATGGAGGGCGTCTTTGCCGTCCGGCGACGGCGTCACCCTCACCCATACCACCGTCCCGCCGGCCTCACGAAGCGCGCGTGCGACGGAAGCCGCGCGCGCCACCACGTCGGGACCGGAGTGAGGCGCCGTGTTCGCTCCCACGATCCCTCTCTGCAGGTCGATCACGACCAGGGCGGTCCGATCGGCAATGAGGACCAACTCGGCTTCTGTACTCATGTCCATCTCCCCCGCGGCACTCAACCTCTAGTCGAAGTTGAGCCCGCCGTCGACAAGCAGCGTCTGGCCGGTCATGAAGTCGCTGTCGGCGGAGGCGAGGAAGAACGCCGGCCCGGCCAGATCGCCGGCGATCTCGCTACGCTCGGTCAGGCACTGGCCCCGGCGGATCGCGTCTGCCCGCTCGAGGATGTCGCCGCCCTGGTCCAGGTTCGTCTGGGTGAGGGTGAAGCCGGGAGCCAGCGCGTTGACCCTGATGGCGTATGGGCCGAGTTCGCGCGCCATCGCCCGGGAGAAACCGATGACCCCTCCCTTGCTGGAGACGTACGGCAGAATGGTCGGAGGAGCCTCCCAGAACGTGGACGAGGTCACGTTCACGACTTTGCCGTAGCCCTGCGGCCTCATGTAAGGGAAGACGGCCCGCAGCCCGCCCCGGTGGCCAGAGCCATCTTCCCCAACAGACGTTGCGCTTTCCCAGCGTCCTGCATGCTGCCGTCCCGCCGCCTACTCGAACATCTGGGCGGCGTTCGCCAGTTCTTTGGTCACCTCGAGCTGCTGAGGACAGGCCTCCTCGCAGTGACCGCACTCGGTGCACTCGGAGGCCCGGGCGGTGTGCTTGATATCGACCTCCATGTTGTACCCCTTCTTCGCCCCTTCTGGATCGTCGAACAGCGACGCGTCGTTGACGCAGGAGAGAACGAGGGGGATGTCGATACCCTGCGGACAGGGCATGCAGTAGCGGCACTTAGTGCAGTCGACGACGGTCCGGGCCTGGTAGGCGCCGCGCACCCTACCGATGAGAGCCTTTTCGGTGGTGCTCAATGATCCGGCTTGCGCCCGGGAAGCCAGTTCTACGTTGGCCGCGACCTGCTCCATGGTGCTCATGCCGCTGAGGAGCAGGCTCACCCGCTCGTCGTCCCAGACGAACCGTAGCGCCCATTCCACGGGGGAGCGCTTCACCGGGTAGCCGTCCCACAATTCCTGGATGGGCGCGGGCACGGGAGGCGCCAATCTTCCGCCCTTGACCGGCTCCATCACGATGACGCCGAGGCCCCGCTCCGCGGCATAGGCCAGTCCCGCCGCCCCCGCCTGGAAGTCGACATCCAAGAAGTTGTACTGGATCTGGCAGAAATCCCAGTCGTATCCGTTGACCACCGGGGCGAACGCCGGAGGATCGTCGTGGTAGGAGAAGCCTGCGAAGCGGATCCGCCCATCGGCTTTGGCAGCCTCGAGGAAGTCGACCACACCAAGGCCGGTCAACTTCTCCCATGGCTCGGCGCCCAAGCCGTGCAGCAGGTAACAGTCGATCCGATCGGTCCGGAGGCGCTCGAGCTGACCGGCCAGAATACGTTCCATGTCCTCCCGCGACTTGACAAGCCAGTGCGGCATCTTTGTCGCGAGGAGCACCCTGTCCCTGTGGCCGGCGGCCAAAGCGTCACCTATGAAGCCCTCGCTGTTGCCGGGGGTATCGTCAAAGCTGGCGCCGTGGTAGGGGAAGGCGGTATCGATGTAGTTCACTCCGTGATCGAGAGCGTAGTACAGCATCTCGGTGGCCAGAGGAACGTCGATGCGCTCGCGGCGCCCGTCGATGACCGGCAACCTCATGGCGCCGAAACCCAGGATGGAGACTTGTTCCCCCGTACGGCCGAGGGGGCGATAGAGCATCTGCATGCAGCCAGGATATCAGTCCCCGAGCGTGCCGGGCCCCCGCGAAGGATTCCAACTCAAGGGCGCCTACATGGCTATCTGCTTGGTCACCTGCCACTCGGCCTTGATGCTCGCACCGTCGCCTTCCGATGTCATCACCCCGTTGATCACGAGAGTCTGGCCCTGCCTGCTGACGGTCCCCGTCATGCTGCCGGTCGCCCCCGCGCCTGCCTCCATGTCGAAGATCAGCGTGTCCCCGGAGATAGTGAAGCTGAGCGTCGTCGGTTCACCCGTCGTGCCGCCTCCAAGAGCTGAAGCGTCGATGTTCATGACGGCCGTCCCGCTCGCGCCCCCCGGGTCGACCGTGATCGTCATCTCCATGGGAAGCGGCTGGCCCTTGAGGGCTTCGAGCAGCGCCGGGTCACAGCCCTGTTCTGCCGCGGTCTGGGCCACATCCGAGGGGATATTGATCTCGGTGATGGTCATGGTCCCGCTCCATGTGCCGTTCAGCTCGCTGGGGTCGATGGGCCCACCGCCGCCGGTGGTGGTCGAGGTGGTCTCGGTCGAGGTGGTCCCGGTCGAGGGCGGAGCGGTGGTCTCGGTTGACGGTGGCACTTCGGTCGTGGTCGTCTCCCCGGATCCCTGCTCCGGCGGCGGTCCGTCGGAGCCGCCATTTGTTCCGGCTGGGCGTCCGAACGGCTCTCCTGTGTTGATGTCGATGACAACAAAGATGTCGATGATGACCGTCGTCTGCTGGATCACGATGATGGTCGTCGGGTCAAAGCCCGGCCACTCGGGGCCTATGTAGACCGGGGGCTTGTACGTCGGGATGGGCGGGGTCAACGGGTTGCCGCACTCACAGCGTTTGCGCGGGACCCCGTACTGGTCGACGAGGATCAACTGACCCGCTTGTAGCACCGATTGCCGTGGAGTGGGATGGCCGTTCTTGTACCCGTAGTTGGTCACCCTGATGTCGCGGGTGAGAAGCATGGGAGTGAGCTCGGCGAAGTAGGCGCGAAGCTGGTCGGGCCTCACCTTGTTGCCTCCGCTCCAGCGAAGCGTGGGGTCGCTATTGAGGGCTTCGCAGAAGGCCGCCGCCTTGTTCGGGTTGGCCTCCAGAAACGCCAACTCCCCTTCCTTGTCCGCGATCAGCTTGTCTTTGGACCCGCCATAGAGCGCGGGTGTGTCTCCCGGGTAGGCCACGAGCACGGTCGGGGGGATAGACGTGCTGGCGGTCGTGGTGCTCGCCGCCTGGGTGGTGGAAGTGGCGTTGGCCGTGGTCGTCACGGGCGGCAAAGTCACCTGAGGATTGGGGATCTTGAACGTGGTGGTGGGGCCGGTGGCCACAAACTGCTCACCGGCGAATGAGTCCGGACCCGCTACCCCGGAGGGCTCGAGAAGGATCTCTCCTCCCTGCTGCGCGAACTCCGAGCCATCCTTGTTGTACCAGAAGCCGAAGTAGGCGCCGAGACCGGCGCCGACGAGGACGAGCACTACGACCGGGATAAGCCAGTAGAGCAGGGTGGACTTCTTCGGCTGCGCTGCTACATAGCCGGGGGCCGCCGCATACGCCGCCGGCATGGCCGGAGACGCGGGAGCGGAGGCGGGGAAGAGGCCCGGGATCTGCGAAGCGGGACGCCAATCGGGAAGCTGCTCGTTCCACACGAGATCCTCGGGAGCGAGCAGGCCGCCGCGCGCGTACGAGACCAGATTCTCCCAGGTGACGGGGCCGAATTGCTGGCCCGGAGGACCGCCTCGCTTGGAGTAGTACCAACCGGAGTCCATCGCATCTGCACTCATGCTACCCCCTCCAGGTACGACTTGCGGGTCACGCACCAGAGTGCCGACCGCTCAAGTGCCGAGCATTTCACCGCGCGCCCCATTTTGCAAGTGCCGGGGCGCCTCCCGCGCAAAACGGGCGGCGCCATATGTCGGAGCGCCTCTCAGTGCGACGTCGCCCCCCCGCGGGGGCCTCTCAGTGCGGCGTCACCCCGCCGTCTACGAGCAGCGCCTGGCAGGTCATGAAATCGCTATCGGGCGAGGCGAGGAAGAACGCGGGGCCGGCGAGATCCTCGGGCACCTCGTTCCGCTCGCCAAGCGCTTGGGTCTCTCGGTTCTTGGCGTACCACTCCTGCGAGTCCTTGGTGAGTTCCAACTGAGCGTCGGAGACCGTGAACCCGGGGGCAATAGCGTTGACCCGAATACCGTACTGGCCGAGCTCCTTGCCCAGGGAGCGGGTGAAGCCGAGGATGCCGCCTTTGCTCGTGGTGTAGTGGATGAAGCCGGGCACGCCCTGGAAGAACGTGGACGAGCTGAGATTGATGATCTTTCCGTAGTGCTGCGCCTTCATGTAGGGAAAGACGGCACGCGCCATGAACCAGGTGCCGCGCAGGTTGACGTCCTGCATCTTGTCCCACTCATCGACCTCCCACTCGTCGAACGGCCGCCACGCCCCCATCCCGCCAAAGAAGGCCGCGTTGTTGACGAGGATGTCGATGTGGCCGTTCCAGGCCTCCGCCACCTGCTTCGCGGCGGCTTCGCACTGCGCCAGGTCGGTGATGTCGCAGGTTACGGCGATCGCGGTACCGCCCGCGGCCGTGATTTCGCCGGCCACTTTGGCCGCCCCCTCGGCGTTTATGTCGAGCACGGCGACCCGGGCCCCCTCGCGCGCGTAGCGCAGGCTGATCGCCCGCCCGATGCTGTTTTTGCCACCTCCACCGGTGACTATCGCTACCTTGCCGTCCAGACGACCGGGCGCCCCGACCGTGTCAGCCATGCTGTCCGCCTTTCTCAGGTTCTTGCACTCGAGTGAGTGTCACGAGCATACTACGGACATGAGATATAGCGATGCAGCGCTGGGCCGGGTGTTCGTCCTCCGCCTCGAGGACGGGGACGCGCTGAACAAAACGCTCGAAGCGTTCGCCCGCGATCGCGGGATCAGCCGAGGGGTCGCCTTCTACGTGGGAGGCGCGGCCGGCGGGACCAGCCTGGTCGTCGGTCCCGACGCATGTCGCGGCGACGCGGTCGTGCCCCTTTTCCATGCGCTCGCCGGCGCCCACGAGACGTTCGCCGTCGGCACTCTCTTCCCCAATGAGACGGGCGAGCCCGTGCTACACATGCACGCGGCTTGCGGCCGGGAGGGCGACGCCACCGTCGGCTGCACGCGGGCAGGGCTCGAGACCTGGCTGATAGGGGAGGTCGTGCTGATCGAGATCACGGGCACGAACGCCTCGCGGCGCCGCGACCCGGCGACCGGGTTCGAACTGCTGGAGCTTCAGTAGCGGCCCCGGACGACCTCCGGGATCAGAACAGGCCTCAGCCGGGGGCCGGCAGGGCGAACGACAGCACCACGACCGCGACGCCCAGAGCCACCGACAGCAGTTGCAGCCAGTGCCGGTACCCGACGGTGGTGAGCAGCACCCCCGCCCAGCCGACAAGGACGACGCCCGCTTCCACCGAGACCAACCGGCCGACGTGCGCCTGGGCGATGAGAAGCGCGGCGGCAGCGAGGAGGCTTCCCCCCACGAGCACCAGGAGCACGAGACCCGGCCAGAAGAAGGTCCTGAAGGGAGTGCCGTGCAGCCACTCCCGACCAAGGCCGCGGGCGCCGGCAAGCAGGTAGACACCGCCTGCGACGGCCGCGACGCCGATCGCGAGGTCGAGCACGATGACAATGGTCCTGAGCATGCGTGCACTATACCCGAAGCATCGACGCCCGCCCGAGCACCTCGCCGCCGGGCGGCGCGCCGTCGCTGCCACGAAGGAACATGGCCGCACGCGCGGTACGTCCTAGTGAGATTGCTGACGTGCACCTATCTGGAGGGGGTCCCCCATGTGGCGCGGCTCGAGCGTCTTCTTATCCTTCGCAGCGCTCCTCGTCCTCGTCTTCACCCTCGCCACTGCAGGCTGTGGCACGATCGACATGCCGCCGGGCGGAGACGGCTCCAGTTCCACCTCCACCCCAGACCCCACTTCGACGACGCTCCCCGCGGGAGCCATCTCTCATCCCACCGGCGCCGACGAGGTCGTGCTCCGGGTCTCGACGGGAGGCGGCTTCGTTCCTATCGAGTACAACTACACGATGGTCCCGGAGTTCACGCTGTACGGCGACGGACGGATCATCGTGACCGGACCGATGACGGAGCAATTCCCGGGGCCCGCGCTGCCGAATCTCCAAACGACAGTCGTGTCCGAGGACGCGGTCCAGGCGATCCTCGCGGCGGCCAAGGAGGCCGGGCTCTTCCAGAACGGCGTCGACTACGGCAGCCCGGGAGTGGCAGACGTCGGGACGACCACCTTCACAGTGAACGCCGACGGTACCACCTACACGTCTCAGATATACGCGCTCGGCTTTGAGGACGGGGGCAACCTGACCATGGAACAGCAGCAGGCCCGCGCCGCTATCGACGACCTGCGGGGCAAGGTCAGCGACCCTTCCACACTGACCTCCGCGCAACTCACCTGGGAGCCCTATGACTTTACCGCCCTCGCTGTGTACAGCAGGCCGGTCGATACGACGCTGAGCACCGACCAGACCGACATCCAGCCGAACCATCTGCCCTGGCCTCTCGCCGACCTGGCGACCAGCGGCGAAAAGGTGGCCAATTCCCAGGGACTGCGCAAGGTGGTGGTCTCCGGTGATGATCTCGCGACGTTGCGGCCCTTGCTCGACAAGGCTACCCAGATAACCCTGTGGAAGAGCGGGGATACGGACTACAACCTCTGGTTCCGGCCGCTCCTACCCGACGAAGCGGCCGGCCTCTGAGCGGTACCGAATGGGCGCGGCGCCCGGCCTTTGGCCGGGCGCCTGCCGCGTGATAGTCTGCGGGCCATGCCGGCGGCCATCGCGACAGAGGGACTCACCAAGATCTACGGCAGACGGTTGGGCATCGAAGGGCTCGACCTCGAGGTCCGGCGCGGCGAGATCTTCGGGTTCATCGGCCCGAACGGGGCAGGCAAGACCACCACGATACGGCTGCTGCTCGACCTGCTCCACCCGACCAGGGGACGCGCGGAGGTACTGGGTCTCGACTCCCATCGGCAGACCGTGGAGGTGCGCAGGTCCGTAGGATATCTGCCGGGCGAGTTCGGGCTCGACGTGCGGATGACCGGGCGCCAGCTGGTGAGTAACTTCGCCCGTCTGCGCGGCATGCAGGATCTGGGCAGCGCGGACCGGCTTGCCGAACGTCTGGGTGTCGATCTCGACCTACCGACGGGGCGCCTAAGCCGCGGCAACCGGCAGAAGGTGGGCCTCGTGCAGGCTCTGTTCCATGAGCCCGCCCTCGCCATCCTGGACGAGCCGACCACCGGTCTCGACCCGCTTGTTCAGGACACGTTCCTCCAGTTCCTTCGCGAGGCCCGAGCCGAGGGCAGGACGATATTCCTCTCGTCGCACATCCTCAGCGAAGTGGAGAGGGTGTGCGACCGGGTCGCGATAGTGCGGGGCGGCCGCCTTGCCGCCCTCGAGACCACGGAGTCGCTTCTGGAAAGGCGGCGCAAACGGGTGACCCTGGTCTTCGCCGCTCCCGTCGATGCCTCGGCGTTCGCCGCTCTCCCGGGCGTGAGCGACATCCACGCCCAGGGGACCACGATATGGATGAGCGTGGGAGATAGTATCGACGCCATCATCAAGCTCGCCGCCCGCTACACCCTGCTCGACCTGAATGTGGAACATCCCAGCCTCGACGAAGTGTTCCTGGGATACTACGACCAGCACCAGCCCGCGGCGGGCGCCGGCCTCGCAGGGGAGAGGCCATGACCGGGACCGGGCATTGGTGGCTGCTGACGAGGCAGCAGCTGCGTAGCCGGGTGCGCTCCCTCGTCATCTGGGGCGTCGCGCTGGGAGGCCTCGGGGCGCTCTATGTGGCCCTCTTCCCCAGCATGAGCGAGTTCCTGCGACAGTACCTGGAACAAGCGTCCCAGCAGATGCAACAGTTTATGGGCCAGTTACAGGATTCGATGACCATAGAGGGTTGGATGGAGATCGAGTTCTACACCTCGATCGTCCCCATCGCGCTTCCGTTCATGGTCATCCCTGTCGGGGCGCGGGCCGTGTCGGGCGGCGAGGAGAGAAAGACGCTGGATCTGCTGCTCAGCAATCCGCTGCCGCGCTGGCACGTCATCGCCTCCGCGCTCGGGACCATGGCCGGGGCCCTGGCCTGCGTCCTCGGCATCGCGTGGATCCTGACCACTATCGCCGTCCTCGCGGCCGGCGTGGGCCTGGCGCCCGGCCGGCTGGCGGCCGCCTTGTTCGTGCTGTGGGTCTTCTGCCTGCTCTTCGGGGCGCTCGCGCTTCTCGTTTCCACCTGGGTCAGGCGGTCCTTTCTCGCCGTCGTGATCCCGGCCGTCGTGCTGGTGGCGATGTACGTCGTCGGGAACCTCGCCCAGGTCTCGAAGAGCGCGGAGCCGATCCGGGTGTTCTCTCTCTTCTACCACTTGGGTCACCCGCTGAAAGGCGACTTCCCCTGGACGGCCGTGCTCCTCATGCTCGCGGCCATCTGCGTTATCGGCGGAGCGGCCGTGGCGGTGTTCGACCGGCGGGACATCTACACCTAACGGAGTATCATAAGCTGCTCAATAATCTATTGAAGGATTCGTGCGAGCTATGATGACCATATCCACCAGGGGCCGGTACGCCACCAGGATGGCCGTGCTACTCGCGGCTCAGGAGCCGGGAGCATCCATGACAAAGGCCGAGATCGCGGAAGCAGAGGGGATCTCGGCCGGCTACGTACAGCAGCTCATGATGGCCCTCCGCCTCGGGAACATCGTAGACAGCCACCGCGGCCGAGAAGGTGGCTTCAGCCTGTCCAGGCCCGCCGAGGCGATCACGGTCGCAGACGTGCTCAAGGCTGTGGAGGGTGACGTCATGCCGGCCCCGTGCCATGGAGCCGGGCACTGCGCCCGGGCTGAGGACTGCCCCACCCGCCCCGTCTGGGAGGAGGCCGCGGAGTTGCTGAACGACCTCTTCAGCAAGACCTCGATCTCCTCGCTGACGGAGCGGCAGACGGCAGCCTGCTCCACCGACTAGCGCTGCGCCGCTCCTACCAGCCCCAACTCCCGGGTGCGCCCTTGAACGGGCCGACAACGTCCGGGGTTATCCAACCGCCGTAGAAGCCTCCCGGTTGCACAGACGGTCCTGCGCGGCGACGGCTTGAAATACTCGAGATGGACATCGTCGGGCGGCAGATAGCACGTGGGAGCGTGGTTGGTCTCGAGGACCCGCTTCGCCCTCCTGCTGTCCGCGATGACGGTGCCGGCGAAGATCACTTGGATGTGGCGGGCCGTGTCCTCCAGCCGCGGAGGCCTGGGATAGTCCCAGACCGACTCCTGGCCCGGGCCCGGCGGGATCCTCTCAGGCCTCGCCGGCATATGCCTCAGCCGACGCGCGGGCGCTCCGCCGCGTGGCCATGAAGATGGCGGCCGCTATGGTCCCGAGCAGGGGGAAGAGCGCCAGCCAGAGATAGCCCGCGAGATAGCCCTGGTCCTGGGATCCCGTGCCATAGGTATCGAGAAGCACCCCGAAAACCCAGGGAGCGAAGAGCGTGCCGAGCAGGTTGGTGAGATTGAGGAAGCCGGTTGCCGCCCCCACCTGCCCCCGGCGCCGCACGATGTCGGGCACCGAGCCCATGATGGCGGGAAAAACGGCCATGGTGAGGAACCCGGCGACGACCACGCAGGCGATGACGGGGGCGAACCCGGGGACCAGGGGAGCGAAGGCGGTAGCCACCAACATCAGCGCCATCCCGGAGAGCAGCACGAACGCCTTCCCCCATCGAGCCATGGCGGCGGCCCCCGCGATATTGCCCAGCATCTGGGCCACGCCCACACCGGCCGTCAGGTAGGCGGCGACAGCCAGACTGGCGCCCCGCTGGTCGTGCAGAAACGCCGGTGTCCACGCGAGGATGCCGACTACGATCGCCATCACCCCGATGTTGATGACGGCGAGAAGCCACAGTCTTCGGTTCTTCGCGACCGACCCCACCTCCCGCAGCAGGGCTGCGGCCGTCGCCTCGCCGGGACGCTTCTCGACTCTGGCCCGTATATGCTTCTGGCGGGCGGCCACCAGCGCGAGCGCGACCCCGATCCCGGCCGTGACGAGGAACACGGCCCGGTAGCCACCCGCGGCCTGGACGCTGGGCATGATCAGCAGCGCCGCCACCACTCCAAGCCCATGCCCGGTGCCGAAGATGCCGAGGGCGCGGGCCTGCCGCCGGGGGGCGATAGTGTGCGTCATAAGATGGTTGCTGACCGGTATGACCGTGGACCCACCGATACCCTGCAAGGCCCGGCCTGCCAGGAACCACTCGTAGCTGGCGCTGAAGGCGAACACTATGGATCCGGCAGCGAACAGTAGGACCCCGACGATCAGCGTCCGCCCTCCCCATCGCACCGCCGCAAGCCCCATGGGGATGGCTCCGAGCGCGAAGGCCAGCATGAAGATGGAGGTGAGAAAACCGATCTGTGAAGAGGAGAACGAGAACATGCTCTGCAGGTCGTCCCGCACGATGGGCATGAGCGACATGGCGACGCTGTTCATGACCATGAAGAGCATCAGGCAAAGCGCGAGCAGGTCCGCTCCCCGTCCTTCCTCCAGGTAGCCGGCCGCTGCCGACTGCTCCCTGACTCGCGCGTCGTTCACACACTCCCTCCCGTTTCCGCCGGGCATTCTCGCTCGGATGGCCAACTATGATTCAATCCCCGCGGAACTGCAACCGGCACCTGATACCATTCCCGTATGGCCAAGGCGTGTCCTACCCCAATGCCGTTCCGCGCCGTCGTCGGCACCGTGATCGTCGTCACGCTGCTGTTCTTCTTCACGTTCGTCTCGCGGTTCATGTTCTCGCCACTCATGCCCGCCATCGGCAAGGACATCCCCATCACCTCCGGACAGGTGGGTGCTCTCTTTCTTGTCGGCGCCATCGGTATGCTCGTGGGGTCGAGCCTGGCGGGACTGATCTCGGCTAGGTTGAACCACCGGGGCGCCATGCTTCTTTCGGTGTTCGCAATGGCGGCAGTCCTTGTAGGCGCTTATTTCGTCGGCTCGGTATGGGGCCTGCGAGTTGTGTTCATTGCTCTCGGGATACTGGCGGGATTCCAGATGCCGTCGTCCGTAGCGACCATCACCGCCACCGTGAAACCGGATGATTGGGGCCGGGCCCTCTCCGTCCAACAGATGGCGCCACCGCTAAGTCTGGTGGTCGGACCGTTGCTCGCCGCGGGACTCCTCACCGTCATGACCTGGAACACCATCCTGCTGTGGGTGGCAGGGGGCGGAGTCGTGCTCGGCCTTCTGTTCCTCTTGGCTTTCGGGGGCATCGGCGCGTTTCCCGGTGACCGGCCGAGCCCGGCGATGGTCAAACCCGTGTTCTCGACTCGCTCCTTTTGGGTGATGATCTTCCTTTTCGCCCTCGGGATGGGAGCGCAGGTGGGGGTCTACACGATGTTGCCCCTCTATCTCACCCAAGAGCGCGGCATGACCACGGCCGAGGCCAACACCATCCTTGGCCTCGCCAACATCGCTCCGCTGGGCATGGTCTTCGTCTCAGGCTGGATCACGACGAGGATCGGCCTCAGACCGACGATGACCCTCTTCCTTGGACTCACCGGCCTGATGATGATCCTCGTCGGCATCCTCTCGGGTCCCGCGATGATCGTCAGCATCTTCCTCATGGCCGCCCTGGCGGTGGGCTTCTTCGCCCCTGGGTTCGCCTCTCTCTCCCGGATCGTCCTGCCCAACTACCGCAGTCTGGCTGCCGGTTTTGGCCCTCCCATCGCGTTCCTGCTTGGCGGAGGCTTGCTGCCGCTCGCGCTCGGCTACTTCGGCCAGGCTGCCAGCTTCAGCCTGGGGATCGCCATAGTGGGGGTCACCATCCTCGTGGGATCGAGCGCCACGCTTCTTCTCCGGCTGCTCACCGACCTCGGAGAGGGCTGCTGAGCATCACGGACACTAAACCCGCGCTGTCGATCCCGACACGCTGCCAATCGCCAAGCACGTAAAGGAGTTGCCATGTCCTCTCTCCCCGCCGACCAGGCAAAGGCACAAGCTCTCGCCCGCTTCGAAGACGCGGGCCCGGCTCACATCAACTGCGGGCAAGCCGTGCTTTGCTTCGCCCTGCTCCGCCTGGGCGAGGATCCGGGACTGATCACGAACGCCCGCTATTTCGGGGGAGGCATCGCGGGCATGGGTGAGATCTGCGGGGTCTTGAACGGCGCCGCTTTGGCGCTCGGCGCACGCGACCTGGTTCTGGTCCGCCGGGGCCTACAAGAGCCGCCATCGGCCGCCGATCCGCTCAAGGACATCCTGCGCGACTTCGCCAAGGAGTTCGGCTCCTGCCGCTGCCGCGACCTCACTGGTTACGACCTGAGCTACCCCGAGGGGATAGAAGCGTTCAAGAAGAGCGAGATCCGCTCCCGGTGCGCCGACTACGTGCGGTGGACCTGCGACCGGCTGGATCCCCTCCTCGAGTCCGCTGTCACGACAGCCTAGCGGGTCAGGATGAGCGGCTACTCGATCTTTGCGGGCACGCTCGCCGACATGACCTGGCCGGAGGTCGAGGCCGCTGCGTCTCGCAACACCCCTCTCTTGGTGCCCGTGGCGGTGATAGAGCAGCACAGCCGGCACTTGCCCCTCGCCACCGACACCTACGGGGCTTACCTGCTCTGCTCGCTGATACAGAAAGACCTGGCCGGGAGAGGTATTCGGGTGCTTATAGCTCCCCCCTACTACTACGGCGTCAACTCGACGACCGCCATGTTCCCGGGCTCGCTGAACGTGAGTCCGGCCACGATGAAGATCGTGCTTACCGAGATCCTCGAGAACTACGC
>Ga0315283_10001053_pt1 | contig 21546 bp, 13 predicted proteins | sample YL17G09_0_MG_FD_204541 | JGI IMG/M metagenome (GOLD analysis project Ga0315283, IMG submission 204541) | Sediment microbial communities from Yellowstone Lake, YNP, Wyoming, USA - YL17G09_0 | ecosystem: Environmental > Aquatic > Freshwater > Lake > Sediment | place: USA: Wyoming | collected...
ACGGGATTGCACGAGAGCAAGCCAGATCGCAGATTGATGAATTCAAGAGAATGATTGAACAGCTGAAAAAGTCCAATCGCAAGTTGGTGGCAATCCAGAAGGCGTTGCTCAAACAGAAGAAGACGGACAGGAAACCGGTGGCGTCAAAAACACCGACGAGGAAAGGAAGTCGATCCAGAGCATCCGGATGATTCAACGCGAGCAAAAGGCAACCAGGCCTCAACGCGCGACTCTGCCTGGTTCGGAATCAGAAGCGGCCTTGCGCAAACTGTGCTTACGGATCCAGCGAACTTCCTCTTCAACAAAATAGGTGCTCACCATGCTGTACGCTATCGCGGTCGTCCTCATCGTGCTGTGGCTCTTAGGTCTGGCTACGTCCTACACCATGGGAGGCTTCATTCACATACTCCTGGCGATTGCAATTATATCGGTCCCTGGCAGATTCATCAGCGGCAAAAAGGTACTCTGGTTGCCATTCAGTCCTCTGGTGAACCCAGGTTTTATCGCAACGGGTTCCATTGATGAGGTCACTGCAATCGAAAAGGGATACCTATGAAACATTCTTATTGGGCAGTCATTGTACTTTCTCTGTTCCTCGCCGTTCAGGGGTCCTACGCTCAAGACCGTGGGTTCGGACTTGGCGTGATTATCGGTCAGCCCACAGGAATAAGCGCGAAGTTGTGGACATCGTCAGTCAATGCGTTCGATTTCGGCCTCGGCTGGTCAATCGGCGGAGCCCGGATAGGGAAGTCCGCGGAATACTATAGCGGAGGGAACCGCGTTCATTTTCACATGGATTACCTCTGGCATTCGTTTGAAGCCATCCGCTCGTCTGAACGATTTCCATTGTACTATGGGATCGGTGGACGCGTCAACGGTGGGGGTGGGTATGACGGCTCTCTGGCAGTCCGGGGTGTGATCGGGATTGCCTGGTTTCCACACAATACACCCATCGATGTGTTTCTTGAGCTCGCCCCGTCACTCCAGCTTGCGCCCTCCACAGGTTTTGGCATAGACGCAGGCATCGGGGCAAGGTATTTCTTCTGATGATTCGTTTTACCCAACCCAAAGGAGCGCGCGTACGCTTAGTCGCTACGGACCTCCGTAGAGATTGCGCAGTGAGTTCTGGAGAGGCGATGACAGGGAAAAAAAGGTGACGGAACAGCCACACAACTCGCATGCCTCACCCGATCGGGGAAAATTCTCCCGATGGAAGTCTTCGGTTCGTGCATTTCTTTCGGCCGGTGCGGTTCTGCTGGTCTCAGCCCTCCGCTACTACCCGGATCACCTCATCAACACTTTCTGTAAGGACCGAATCACGAAGACGTTCCGAGAGGCCTCTCCTGGATACTCCGTGCGAATCGGCACGATTCACTACGGGGTCTGAAAGGAGGGCGTTGGTGTGAACTCCGATTGTGGTGGAAGCACGCGATTCCACACTGAGGCGGTCTGTCGCCAGCTTCCCGGTAACCGGCCGTGGGAGCTTCGTGCTGCCCCGGACACCCGCCATCAGAGTCTTGTCCGTTTCTATAAGCATCCTGGTGGAGAGGGGACATCATTCAGCCTCTTGATGGCATGATGCATCGCCTTGATGTAGCTCTAAACCTTCTGCCATTCGTCTCTCTTTTCAACATCGACATCCGCCTTCTTCATCACCACGTCTTCCAGGTCCGTGCGTGTTCCTTCGCTCCGGCGTGACGTGGTCGCTTTCTTGATGACGTGCTTGCGGATGAAGATGCCGATGCCGGGGATATGTGATGAGAGCGCCTTCAGCCCGCCCAACTTGAGACACGCTTCGGCGGGAAGAGTATTGACCGTCGGAGCCCGAAGGAGCTTACTGACGTGGCATTGGTACATATGCTGGGGGCTTCAGGTGAAGGTGAAGTCAACAGCGCAACAGACGATGGTGAAGATGATCGGGTGGAGTAAACCGATCCGGTTGACAACATTCAGGCGCTGATGAGGCGCTTGCGCGCGGCATGATCCTAATCGTTTTTCGGGCGAAATCGGTCAAGGTTGGTCGGTGCGTTCTCTTTCTCTGCCTTGCCCGCGGACATGGGGACTCCTTCTTATCGGGAAGTATTGCTATGTTCTATTCCAGAAGTGTTATGTCAAATCACTCACGGACCAAAAGACTCGGCCTCACAGCTTGACTGTCTTGAAGTACCTCTTTTGATTTGACGAGCGAACTGTCACATTCTCACCAGGACTGAAGGATGCACGCAGGTATTCTCATTGGATACTTTGGCAGGGAGGATGAAGCGCGCAAAGCCTTCAGGCAATTGCGGGGGAAGGGTTTCCGACGCGCCGCCTGGGCGAGCAAAAGTGCCGGTGGCGATGTCCATATCGGGGATCCCTTCCCCTGGCGCCGGGCTTTCGGAGCCACCCTTGCTTTCATCTTTTGGGGGGCTCTTGCCTCGGTTGTTTCCTTGCGCCTTGACTGGTCCGGTCCGGCGGTGTGGGGTTTTCCCCCCCTCCCTCTCCTTGCGGGTGGATTGACGGGAGCTCTTCTGTCTGTTGCCTGGATGCGGCGATCGAGGTTCGGGGTGAAGCGGGGACTTATTGAGGACCACGCACGGTGGCTGGTCTCCGGCGAGAGCGTTCTGATTCTTCAGGCGCCTATCGAGACCTTGCGTGTTCCACTGGCCGTTTTGCTGGAGAGCGGCGAGATCCAGCCGGCGGTTTTCATCCTGTACCCGAAGCGCGAGAGCCCTCACCGGGAGGATTGGAGCCCCGGCACGCCGATCACCCCGGCGCAACTCCATGAACATGCCCAACGCCTGGCCACGAACCACCGGTTGGCCCCGGGTCCGCCGCAAAACACCGAACTGCTCAAGCGGATCGAGCAGGGCCGCAGATGGGTCCACGACGCTTGCCTGGATCTCACCATGGCGAACCGCCTGGAACAGAGCGTGTCGCCGGCCGCCGAGTGGCTCCTCGATAATGAATACATCATCGAGGGGAACGCCCGAAAGGTTCTCCTGAACCTCCCCCGGCGTTTTTACCGGCAGCTGCCCGTACTCACGAGCGAACCCGAACGGGGGCTCCCCCGCATCTACAGCCTGGCGCGGGAACTTGTATCCCATTCGGACCTGCGCCTGGACCAGGAAAACATACTGGCGTTCATTGGGGCCTATCAAAGTGATGTGACCTTGTCCATCGGGGAACTCTGGGCCGTTCCCCAGATGTTGCGCACGACGCTCATGGAAGGCATCCTACAGATTGCCGGCAGAACCCAGACTGAGTTGCGTGAACGCGGGATTGCCAATCTCTGGGCGAACAGGCTCATTGCGGTCAGCCGCCGGGATCCCCAACAGATCTTCTCGATTCTGGCGGAACTTACCCAAACCCAACCCAGCCCGAGCCCGTATTTTGCGTCGCAACTGATCGATTACCTGTATGACGAGGAGGCCGCGCTGGGGCCGATTCAAAGCTGGCTTGAACGGAAGTTCCAGAAGTCCCTGAACGATCTCAGCCTGCGGGAGAAGAACCGCCAGACGAAAGATCAAATATCCATCGGCAATGCGTTTACCAGCCTGCGTCAGCTCGACCTGCTCGATTGGAAGGTATGCTTTGAACAGCTGAGCCGCGTGGAAGCGCTGCTGCGGCAGGATCCAGCCGGCATCTATTCCCAGATGGATTTCAATACTCGCGATCGATGCCGCAGGTCAATTGAGAATCTCCACCGGGGCTCCGGCCTGGCGGAGGATCTGGTCGCCCAGCGTGTTCTTGATCTGGCCACCCGGGCTCCCCGCGATTCCGCCGCGGATCTGCGGCCCAATCACGTTGGAACATATTTGATCGGCGAAAGAAGAGGGGATCTGGCGCGGATGATCGGGTGCCGCGAGGCGTTGCGTTTCCGCGCGCTGCGCTGGACGTACCGTCATCATTCTCCGGTCTACTTTGCCGGACTCGGTTTCTTCACCCTCGCATTGGTCTCCCTGCTCATTCTGATGGGATTGCCCGGAGAGACACCCGTCGTTCAGCTTCTGATCGCCCTCCTCCTGCTCCTCCCCGCAAACCAGCTGTCGCTTGAGGTACTGAACTACCTGGTCATGCGGCTCTTGCCGCCACGCACCCTCCCGAAGATGGACTACAGGGTTTCAGGAATTCCCGACGCGTACCGGACACTGGTTGTCGTCCCCGTGATGCTGGTGAACCCGGAGACGATACAGGATGAGGCAGAGAAGCTTGAAATACGCTATCTCGCCAACAAAGAGGAGAATCTTCTTTTTGCCCTTTTCTCGGACTACGTGGATGCGGCGCAGGCCCATTGCGAAGCGGACGAGTCCCTGCTCCAGGGCGCGAAGGCATGCATGGAAGCCCTCAATCAGCGCTATGGCGGCAATCGGTTCTTCCTCTTTCATCGTGAGCGACAGTGGAGCGAGTCCGAGCAGAAATTCATCGGCTGGGAGCGAAAACGGGGGAAGCTGGAAGAACTTAACGGGCTGATCGATGGCACGCGGCCAGACGAGGCTGCCCGCCTGCTCCACGTCGGCAACCCGGATCAACTCTCCGACATAAGGTACGTCATTACTCTGGATAGCGACACGCAACTGCCCAACGGCGCTGCCCGCCGGTTGATTGAGACCCTGTCGCATCCGCTCAACCAGGCACGACTCGATGACGAAGGCCGGATCCTGGCCGGCTATACGATCATCCAGCCGCGCGTGAGCCCTTCCCTGCCAAGTAAGAGCGGCTCGCCTTTCAGCCGGCTCTTTTCGGACGCGATCGGCATCGATCCCTATACCAGCGCAGTTTCCGATGTCTATCAGGATCTCGCCGGTGAGGGTTCCTACCATGGTAAAGGGATCTACGATGTGCGCGCCTTCAGCCGGGTGCTCACCGGCAGGTTCCCGGAAGCGTGGCTCCTCAGCCACGATTTGATAGAAGGCGCCCACGTCCGCGTCGGCCTGGCCAGCGATATCGAGCTCTACGATGAGTTCCCCCAGGACTATCTGAGCTTCATCAAGCGGCAACATCGCTGGATTCGCGGCGATTGGCAAATCGCCGATTGGATCATGCCGCACGTCCCCCGGCCGGGGGGCGGGAGGGCCCCGAACCCGCTTTCCTGGTTCGATCGCGGGAAGATTTTCGATAACCTGCGCCGCAGCCTGCTCCCCGTCGCCAGCGTGGCCTTGCTGCTGGCCTCCTGGTTGATATCTCTTGAGGCAGGTTGGTTCGCAAGTGTCGTGGTGGCTGCGCAGCTGCTCTTTCATTCTCTGGCGCAGCCTTTCACCTGGGCTACGACCCCCCCTGGATCGAAGGGAGTCTCCATCACGAGGTTGGCGCACGATCTCTTGCGGGTTGTTGCCGAAGCAGCATTGCTTCCCTACCAGGCCTGGCTGGCTCTGGACGCCATCACGCGCGTCCTGTACCGGCGCACCATCTCGCATCGGGGGCTGCTGGAGTGGACTTCGGCCCAGGTGATGCATGGTGAAGCCCAGGCCAAAGTGCCTGGGCTCCTCCTGTCCATGTGCCTTGCGAGCCTGTTCAGCGTGCTCGTGGGGTCGCAGGTGCAGCACTGGCGGACATCGGACCTCTCGATCGCCGCCCCCTGGCTCACGCTCTGGTTTCTCTCACCCGTGATCGGTTGGCTCCTCAACCGGCGTCCGCAGCCGAAAGAGCCACAGTCACTCCTCCGGGAGGAGGATCGGCAATTCCTGAGGAACGTTGCGTGTCGAACATGGCGCTATTTCTCGGACTTCGTCAATGAAGGAACCTCTTGGCTCCCCCCCGACAATTACCAGGTCTCCTATCAGAATCAACTGGCCATGCGGACCAGCCCGACAAATGTCGGTCTCTGGATGGCCAGCGTTCTCGGGGCACATGATCTCGGATACATCACTGTGGACGAGGTCACTCGCAGACTGACGGGTACGATGGAGACGATCGGCAAACTAGATCGTCACGAGGGGCATCTGCTCAACTGGTACGACATTCAAACTCTGGTTCCCCTTAAGCCGCGATACGTTTCCACCGTCGATAGCGGAAATCTGCTTGGCGCCTTATGGTCCCTCGACCACGGACTTGAGGTGTTGATGCAGGCGGAATTACTCGACATGAAAGCCTTTTCGGGTTTAAGGGACGCCGGAGAAGCCCTGCGCCAGGCTGTCGTGGCAGAGAAGTATACCGGTTTGGATGCTCACGCCCTTGGTGAGCTGCTCCTTACGTGGAAATCCCCGCCGAACCGAATCGTGGAGGCACTCAGCATACTCCGCCGGGCGAGACATGACGTCAGGAATCTGGCCGTAGTCGTCGGCGTATCCGCCACGGTAGGAGGGAGTGTGGCATACTGGGCAAGCCAGATGCAGAGCCAACTGGAATCCTGGCTGAACATCGCGGATCGTTACCTTGCCTGGATCGAAATCCTGGGTGAGAAAACCGCAGAAGAGGTCGCCCTGCTGGATCCGGATGCCCTGCCGGCATTCCGACAGGCTCTCCATCATGCCCCTTCGCTTCAGGATCTCGCGAAAGGAAATCTCCCCTGGGTCACGTTCCTCCAGGGAATCCGGGAGCAAGCCCCCTCGAACGATTCTGCCATCGCGTCCTGGATTGATCGCGTCTTCAAAGCCCTCGATGAGGCAAAATGGCTTGCCGGTGAAATGCTGGCTTCTGGCCAGGGACTTGCGCAGGCAGGACGTGAACTATCCGAATCAATGAACATGCGCTTCCTCTATGACGCCGACCGGAGACTTTTTTCGATCGGTTACAACGTCACGGAAGGGCGATTGGATCACGCCTACTATGACCTCCTGGCGAGCGAAGCGCGCCTCGGGAGTCTCGTCGCCATTGCCCGGGGGGACATTCCCGCCGAGCATTGGTTTGCATTGAGCCGCCCCTACGGCGCCGTCGGCCGGCGCCAGGTGCTGCTCAGCTGGACCGGAACGATGTTCGAATACCTGATGCCCCTTCTCTTTCAGCGCTCCTATGCAAACTCGCTGCTCGACAAAGCGACGAGGGAAGCCGTGGCGATCCAGATCGCCTACGGCCGCACGCACCATGTGCCGTGGGGGCTCTCGGAGTCTGCCTCCGGGGATCTGGATATCAATAAGACCTATCAATACGATGCATTCGGCGTGCCGGCACTTGGACTCAAGCGCGGCCTGGCGGAGAAGACCGTCATCGCCCCCTATGCCACGCTTCTGGCCATGAATATCGCACCGCGGGAAAGTCTGCGAAATCTCAAACGATTAGCCGCTTTGGGACTCCTGGACGATTACGGCTATTTCGAATCGATGGACTTCAGCCAGCAGCCAACCCGCGAAGGGGAGCGCGGCGTGATCGTGCGGGCCTATATGGCTCATCATCAGGGAATGGGATTCCTGGCGCTGACCAACCTCCTCCACGGCAATTCCATCCAGAACAATTTCCACGGCGACCCGCGCGTGCGCGCGGTCGAGCCATTGCTTCATGAACGCATTCCGCACCTACCTCCGTTGAACCAGATCTCGACGCGTGCCCGGATCTCTTCGATCGCGGCCATCGGCGAAGTCGCCCCTTCGGTGAGCCAGTTCGAAACACCCCATACGTCCACCCCCAAGACGCAGCTGCTCTCCAACGGCCGGTATGGTCTGATGCTGACGAATGCGGGGGGGGGGTACAGCCGCTGGGGTGACTTTGAGATCACGCGCTGGAGGTCGGATCGTACCCGAGATCCGTGGGGAACTTTCTGCTACATCCATGACCTCGACACGGACAGGTTGTGGTGCAACACCTATCAACCGACCGGCGGAAAGGTGGAGGGATATTCCGCCGACTTCTCTCTGGACCGGGCCGTGTTCCGACGGGCCGACAACGGGATTGAGAGCGAAACCGAGATCATCGTCGCTCCGGAAGATGACGTCGAGATCCGGCGATTGACGCTGATCAATCGTTCGCTCCGGAGCTGCCGGCTCGATCTGACGAGCTACATTGAACTCTCCCTGGCGCCGCACAACGCAGACCGGCAGCATCCGGCTTTCAACAAGCTGTTCATCCAGACTGAGGCAGCGCCCGATCAGCACGCGCTCCTTGCCTCCCGCCGGCTTCGGCAGGGGGACGATCCCCCCATTTATGTCGGGCACCGCTTCACGCTTGAACACGATGACGTTGAAGCCTTGCGCTTCGAGACCGATCGGGCCCGATTCATCGGGCGGGGACGAACGCTCGCCGGCCCGATGGGAGCCGTTCAGGAGCCCGGGAATAGCCAGGGTTTCGCCTATGACCCGATCCTCAGCCTGCGCCAGAGCCTGATCGTGGGTTCCGGCCAGCGCGTGCAGGCATCCATGGTATTGGCCGGCGCCGCAACGCGCGAACAGGTCTTGAGCATGATGAGCAAGTATGGCGATCCCCATGCGATCGATCGGGCGATGGATTTTGCATGGGCCTCGGCCCAGCTTGAGTTGCGGCTCCTGCGCATCCAGCCCGACGACGCGCGGCGCTTTCAGCAGCTGGCAAGCCATTTGCTGTTTCCCAATCTCCTTCTGCGCTCTCCCTCGGAACGCATCGCTGAAAACCGCAAGGGCCAGGCCGGCCTGTGGGCCTACGGGATCTCGGGCGACTTGCCGATTACACTGGTCGCCATTGGCGAGCCGCAGGATCTGAGCCTGGTCCGTCAAATGCTGCAGGCGCACACCTATTGGCGCATGCATGGGCTCACCACCGACCTGGTGATCCTGAACGAAGAGGCCCACGGCTATGAACGCCCGCTGCATGAACAACTTGAACGCTTGATCCAATCTCATTCGTCATATACGGGGGTGGACCGCCCCGGGGGAATCTTCTTGCGCAGTGCGAATATGATCCCGGCGGAAGACCTGACGCTCCTGCGGGCTGTGGCAAGTGCAGTGATGGTGGCGGCCCGCGGAAATTTACCCCAGCAATTGGGCGTGTCGCTGGAAGCTCCCGAGTTGCCCGGGCCCATCTCTTCGAAACGCGATTCCCGTGATCCTTCGGCCGCGCTCCCTTTCATGGAACTCTCTTACTTCAACAGCATCGGTGGCTTCACTCCGGACGGGCTTGAGTATGCAATCTATCTTGGCCCGGGCATACACACCCCCATGCCCTGGGTCAACGTCATCGCCAACCCGGGCTTCGGCACACTCATCAGCGAAACGGGAGCCGGCTTCACCTGGCAGGGGAACAGCCAGCACAATCGGCTGACGCAATGGTCGAACGACGCCGTGACGGATCCCCCTTCTGAAGCGCTCTACATCCGGGATGAGGAAACAGGAGTCTACTGGACGCCGTGCGCCCGGCCGATCCGCGAGGAAACAGCCTACCGGGCCAGGCATGGGGCGGGATACACGGTGTTCGAACATAACAGCCATGGCATCGAGCAGGAGCTGACGGTTTTTGTCCCAGTGGATGACAACGGGGGGGAACCGGTGAAGCTGCAACGGCTCGTGCTCAAGAATGATTCTGCCAGGCCGCGAAAGCTCTCGGTGACATACTACGTGGAATGGACGCTGGGAGAGTTTCGTGAAGCGTCCCAGATGCACGTCGTGACCAACTGGGATGACGACGTCGAGGCCATCATCGCCCGCAACTACTACCATCCTGATTTTGCGGATCGCGTGGCCTTTGCGGCCATAAGCCTGCCGACGGACTCTTACACAGGCGACCGCACCAACTTTCTTGGTCGCAACCGCTCGATGAGGAACCCGGCGGCGATGGAGCGAACAAGGCTTTCCCGCAGGACAGGAGCGGGCCTGGACCCGTGCGCTGCGTTGCAGACAACCCTGCGGCTGGCGCCCGGTGAGCAGGTGGAAATCACCTGCGTGCTCGGCCAGGCTCAGTCGCTGGAGGAGGCCCGCACGCTGGTTCTTGCCTACCGGAGCAGCCCGGCGGTGACCTCCGCACTCGGGCAAACGAAGGCGTGGTGGAACGATCGGCTCAACGCGATCCAGGTTCATACCCCCGAACTTGCCGTGGATCTCTTGATCAACCGTTGGCTCCTCTATCAGACTCTTAGCTGCCGGGTCTGGGGGCGCTCCGCTTTTTACCAGTCAGGCGGGGCGTTTGGCTTCCGCGATCAACTGCAGGACGTGATGGCTCTGCTGTACGCACATCCCGGGCTGGCGCGCAAACACATCCTGCTCGCGGCAAGCCGTCAGTTCACCGAGGGGGATGTCCAGCACTGGTGGCATGCGCCGGGGGGCGCAGGAATCCGCTCGCGGATTTCCGATGATCTCCTGTGGCTCCCCTACGTCGTCGCTCACTACGTCAGAATCACCGGCGATGTGTCAATCCTACGCGAGGCGGTCGGCTTCCTCGATGCGCCCACGCTGGAAACAGGCCAGCACGAGAGCTTCCAGTCTCCGGGGATCTCTTCGGAACGCGCCCCGCTCTTCGAGCACTGTCAGCGCGCCGTCTCGCGCGGCCAGACCGCTGGACCCCATGGATTGCCGCTGATGGGAACAGGAGACTGGAATGATGGGATGAATCTTGTGGGAGCCGGGGGGAAGGGGGAAAGCGTTTGGCTGGCCTGGTTCCTTGTGGATGTGCTGAAGGGGATGGCGGAGATGTCCGAACTCCTGGGCCGGGGAGATCTGAGTCTGACCTATCGGCAGAACCGGAAAGCGCTGATCGAGCGTGTTGAGGATTTCGCGTGGGACGGGGAGTGGTATCTTCGCGCTACTTTTGACGACGGGACGCCGCTGGGTTCTTCGGCGAATGTGGAAGCGCGTATCGATTCGCTTCCGCAATCCTGGGCCTGGCTCAGCGAAGCTGCCGACAGAGATCGGGCAAGCAAAGCACTGGAATCAGCCTGGAAGCATCTCGTTCGCGAAGATGAAGGGCTCGTGCTTCTTTTCGAGCCTCCTTTCGACAAGACGGTGCCATCACCAGGATACATCAAGGGGTACCCGCCGGGCGTGCGCGAGAACGGGGGCCAATACACCCATGCTGCGGTGTGGCTGGCCATGGCCATGGCGCGTAGCGGGTATGGCACCCGCGCGGCGGACATGATGCGCATGCTCAACCCGATTGAACATGCACGCGACTCGGAAGCGGTTTGGCGCTACGGTATTGAGCCGTATGTGGTCGCGGCCGACGTCTACCGCTTGCCCGGGCGGATAGGTCAGGGGGGGTGGTCCTGGTATACCGGCTCGGCAGCGTGGATGTATCGTGCCTGGGTCGAAGAGATCCTGGGACTTCATGTGCGCGGAGAGACGATGCGGCTCGCCCCGGTCATTCCCGGATGGTGGGATGGTTTCCAGATGAGCTACCGCCACGGTGAAGCGATGTACGAGATACAGGTTGAGAATCCGGAACACTGCGAGCGGGGGATCTCCTGGGTGGAAATGGACGGGGAGCGGATAAAAGGCGGCGTGATCCCTCTGGGCCGGGATCTGGTCAAGCACCGGATCGTTGTACGCATGGGGACACCACAAGACGGGATCTCCCGACCATTCGGATGATTCCGACATGTGAGCATCCCGAGCCGATCAGCTCTTCTGTGTCCGCCCGTTGTATTTCGGCCTCTTTTTCCCAATATTATGGAAACAACTTCGCGCGAGCATGCATATCACCCTTCGAATTCCACTCCTCCTTGCAGTCACCTGCTGTACCACCATCCTTCCATCGTGCGGCGTAAGAGGGAACGATCCTGAACCGGGCTCTTCAGGACGGGCAGGTTCGATGGTGGTCAATGGCGTTGTCGTTCGGCCACAATCTCTGGACAATATCGTCCGTTCGTCGGGAACAGTCCTCGCATCGGAATCGGTCGACCTGGTCGCCGAATCAGCCGGACGAATCGAGAAGATCTCTTTCATCGAAGGCCGGCACGTCAAAAAGGACGACGTCCTGGTAAGAATCAACGATGACGACCTGCAAGCACAGCTGAAGAAGACCGCGCTGCAGATTCAGCTTGCATCGGACCAGGAGGACCGGCAGAGACAGCTCTACGAGAAGAATGCCATCAGCAAAGAACAGCACGATATCTCACTGAATGTGGTCAACACGCTCAGAGCTGATCGCGACAACTTGCTCGCATCCATCCGCAAGAGGGTGGTTCGCGCGCCGTTTGACGGGATCATCGGATTGCGCAGCGTGAGCGAGGGAGGCTATGTTTCGCAGACCACGCGTATCGCCTCCGTCCAGAAGATCAACCCGCTGAAGGTGGACTTCGCGGTACCCGAGAAGTATGCAGGCCAGGTCAGCGTCGGCGACCCTGTGCGTTTCACAAGCGATGAACCGAAGCTGCAGTTCACAGGGAAGGTGTATGCGATCGAGCCGAAGATCGATCCCACGATGGGGACTTTGCAGCTTCGCGCTATGTGCGAGAACAGGGGAGAAAAGGTTTTCCCCGGGGCTTTTGTACACATCGAGATGCAGCTCAAACAGATCAGCGATGCTTTGCTGGTCCCGACACAGGCCATTATTCCTGTGCTCAAGGGGCAGACCCTCTTCGTGCAGAAAAACGGTGTCGTGGTTTCCGTCCCGGTGAAGACGGGGATCCGTACCGCATCCTCTGTGCAGATTACCCAGGGGCTTTCCCCCGGAGACACGGTCATGACAACCGGCATCATGCAGTTGCGCCCCGGGATGTCGGTCCAGGTAAAAGTGCAGTGATTCGGCCTTTCTCCGAAAGCGAATAATCTTCTTCCACCATGAGCCTGGCGTCAACAAGCATCAAGCGCCCCGTGCTGGCCATTGTCATGTCTCTGGCCATCGTGCTCTTCGGGGCCATCAGCTTCAGGTTCCTCGGTGTCCGCGAGTATCCTGCCATCGATCCCCCCATCATCAGCGTCCGGACGAACTACACGGGCGCGAATGCCGAAGTGGTGGAATCCCAGATCACCGAGCCGCTGGAAAAGGCTCTCAACGGCATCGCCGGCGTACGAATCATCTCGTCGAGCAGCAGCCAGGGCTCGAGCAACATCACCGTAGAGTTCAATCTTGACACCGACCTGGAGGCGGCGGCCAACGACGTGCGCGACAAGGTCTCAGGAGCGGCGCGGTCGCTTCCGCAGGACATCGACGCACTGCCGGTCGTGACGAAGGCCGACGCCAACGCCGATGCCATCATTTCCCTGACCATCCGGAGCGAGACCAAGAACCAGCTGGAGTTGAGCGATTTCGCCGAAAATGTCATCGCGCAGAACCTGCAAACGATCCCAGGAGTGAGTTCGACGCAGATTCAGGGACAGAAGCGGTACGCGATGCGCCTCTGGATGGATCCCTCGAGACTCTCTGCATACGGGCTGACCCCCCTCGATGTGATGAACGCGCTGTCGAGCGAAAACGTTGACCTTCCTTCCGGCAAAATCATAGGCGACCAAACCGAACTTACCGTCAATACGAGAGGACGGCTAAGAACGGTGGAAGAGTTCAACAACCTGATTGTCAAGGCCGACGGGAGGACCACCGTTCGCTTCCGGGATATCGGGTTCGCGAATCTCGGTCCGGAGAATGAAGAGACCATGTTGAAGCAGTCCGGCGTGCCGATGGTTGGCGTGTGGGTGGTGCCGCAGCCGGGAAGCAACTATGTGGAAATCGCGGATGAGTTCTACAAACGGCTTGAACAGATTAAGAAGGATCTCCCGGCGGATTACGTCCTGAACGTCGCGATCGACAACACCCGCTTCATCAGACAATCCGTGAAGGAAGTCCAGGAGACTATTCTCATCGCCGTCCTTTTGGTCATCCTCATCATCTACGTCTTCTTCCGTGACTGGATCATCGCATTCCGCCCGCTGATCGACATACCCGTGTCGCTCATCGGGGCCTTCTTTATCATGTACGTAATGGGGTTCACCATCAATATCCTGACCCTCCTGGCCATCGTGCTCGCGACGGGGCTCGTGGTCGATGATGGGATCGTGGTCACCGAGAACATCTTCAAGAAGGTCGAACAAGGGCTGTCTCCGATGGAAGCGGCATTTACGGGGTCCAGGGAGATCTTCTTTGCCGTCATCTCGACATCCATCACGCTGGCTGCGGTGTTCCTCCCCATCATTTTCCTGCAAGGATTCGTCGGGAGGCTCTTCAGGGAATTCGGTGTCGTTATCGCCGGGGCGGTACTTATTTCGGCGTTCGTGTCGCTTTCCCTGACACCGATGCTCAATGCACGGATGATCCGGAAGAAGCGCACTCATAGCCGTTTTTACGACGCGACGGAGCCGTATTTCGAGAAGATGAACACCCTGTACGAGCATCTCCTCGCACGGTTCCTGAAGCATCGCTGGTGGGGAGTGGCCATCATCGCGCTTTCGTTGTTGATCATGCTCCTTTTCGGAAGGACCCTCCAGTCCGAACTGGCGCCCCTTGACGACAGAAGTTTTCTCCGCCTCAATGTCACCGCCCCCGAAGGCGCCTCCTTCGAATACACCGACGCATTCATGGACCGGCTGTCGGCTTTTGTCGGGGATTCCATCCCGGAAAAACGGGTCTGCCTGTACGTCACCGCTCCGGGTTACGGTGGAGGCGCTGTCAATGCCGGCAGCGTCCGCCTGCTCCTCTCGGACCCGTCAACGCGACAACGTTCCCAGCAGCAGATTGCAGACTACCTCACTACGAAAACCCGCGCCCTGACAGAGGCGCGTGTGTTCATCAATCAGGAGCAGACCATCTCGGCCAGCGGCGGGGGGGCGCGTAGCGGCATGCCCGTGCAATATGTGGTGGAGAACCAGGATTTCGGGAAGATCCGCCAGGCGCTCCCGCTCTTCCTCGATGAGGTGAACAGGAGCGGCGTCTTCCAGAATTCGGACGTAAACCTGAAATTCAACAAGCCACAGATTGACCTGACCATTGACCGCGACCGGGCGAGGAGCCTCGGCGTGTCAGTCATGGATATAGCGCAGACGCTGCAGCTGGCTTTCAGCGGTATGCGTTTTTCCTATTTCGAAATGAACGGCTTTCAATACCAGGTGATCGGACAGGTCAACCGCGAGGACCGCGACGAGCCTCTCGACCTGAAATCACTCTACGTGCGCAACAACCGGGGGAAGCTGGTCCAGCTGGACAACCTGCTTGTCCTGAACGAACAGAGCGCCCCCCCCCAGCTCTACCACTTCAATCGGTTCAAATCGGCGACCGTGAGCGCCGCCCTCACGCCGGGGAGAACGATCGGCGACGGGATAGCGGAAATGGACCGGATCGCAAAGAAGGTACTCGACGAGACGTTCACGACGGCCCTTGCCGGGCCTTCGCGCGACTACGCGGAGAGCTCATCGAACATCGTCTTCGCCTTCCTGCTCGCGCTGGTGCTGATCTATCTTGTCCTCGCGGCACAATTCGAGAGTTTCAGAGACCCGTTCACCATCATGCTCACCGTCCCGCTCGCTCTGGCCGGGGCGCTGCTTTCGCTCTGGGTGTTCGGCAAAACACTGAATATTTTCAGCGAGATCGGCATCATCATGCTTGTCGGGCTGGTGACGAAGAATGGGATACTGATCGTCGAGTTTGCGAACCAGCAAAAAGAGAAGGGAAAACAGCTCCTCGAAGCAGCACGGCACGCCGCGGTCGCCCGCTTCCGGCCTATTCTGATGACGAGTCTGGCCACCATTCTCGGCGCACTGCCGATTGCCCTGGCACTGGGGGGGAGTGCGAAGAGTCGCGTGTCAATGGGTATTGTTGTTATTGGCGGTCTGTTTTTCTCCCTCGTTCTCACCCTGTTCGTCATCCCCGTGATGTACACAGTCATCTCGAAACTGAAGAAGACGGAAGCGACCCCCGAAGGCCCCCCCGTCAAGGCGTGACGCGCAAGACGGGACCTTTGAAGCAGACGGGAGGTCTTTCAGGGCCTCCCTATCATTTTGTCGCATGCATAGTATGCATTGCCGCCGCGCCCCCGATGATAACGCACGCATCCAGGGTGGCTCCGATGAGCACACGCGTGATGGCTCCGTTGTGAGAAGACTCGTCGATGATCAAACCGATCTCGCCAGCGTGGATCCAGTGAGTCTCGAGAAGATCCCCGATCCCAGGTGTCGAGATCCCAAGTTACGAAATGAAGGGAACCTCCTGGCCTTCAACCATTCTGACCAATGTTGCGACGTCACTGGAGTGCCCCCCATCGCTCAGAAGTGAGTCCAGTTCGTCAAGGGGGAGAACCGGGTTGTCGCTGGAGCTGACCGGCAACAGACGGATGATTCCTGGATCGAATCCAAGGACTTTGGCCTGGAATCTGTACTGGCGGGCCCCGTAAAGTTGCTGCTTCCCGTGAGCCACGACTGCCACCTGCACCTGAAGAGCCGGCACGACATCGCCCAGCGGGGTGCCTGAGACCCTGTTGCGATAACTGCCGTCGCACTCCTAGATCTTTCTCGATCCAACAAGTTCTCCTCTGACGGTATCGCCGTATGTAGTGATCAGCGTCAGGGGAGAACTCACGGAGAGAGCATCCAGCGGTGTGAGGCGGGTGAATTCCTTCGGGGCGTTAGCATCAGATGCGGCCCCGATGCCGTATCCGATCAAGCCGCAGCCCGAGGCGGAAAGGGCGAAGGCCAGATGGACAAGCACTGATAGATTCGTCTGCACGGCGGCTCCCGTGAGAAGTTCTGGCATAATATACCCCGCAGGACGAAGTGTCATGGAATTGTACATTGTGGGCAGTTTGCGATACATCCTGGGGGGTCCGACGGAGGTTTTCGGCGGGGGACCCGTCCACTGCATTGAATGCACGGAAGCGCGAACGCATAGGTCAAAATGCTTTTGCGTTGCTTTCCTGTACGCATTGTATTAGATTCAGACAATTGAAAACTTCAGTGCTCATTGTCAGAGGCCTCCGTTCCCCTTAGGATAGGAAGCCTTTTCCGTTTCTGGATCTGCCATCAGCAAAGGAATTCCCGTGCGCCGTCCCCCCCCCACCTTCATCCATCGTCCCCTCCCCCGGCCCCCCGGAGACCCGCCGACGAGGGAAACTCTGGAATTCTCCCTCCCCGCTGTTGCCTGCTGCCTCATGCTCTCGCTCCTGTTCTTCGCGCTGAGCTGTTCGAAGAAGCCCGATGTCCCGGGCCAGAAGAAGATTGCCGGCATTGTGTTCCAGGAAGACCAATTTTTCCGGCTTGTCCTTTTTGGCATGCGTGAGGCGGCTGCGAAAGGTGGTGCGGAACTGCTGGAAGCCAACAGTGCCGGAAGACCCGACAGGGAAATTCAGTTGATCAACACCTACATCGCCAGCGGCGTTGACGCCATTGTCGTTTCTCCACTGAGTGCCCGGGCGTCGATGAGCGCGCTCGAGCGGGCGAAACAGAAAGGCATCATCATTGTCACCTACAACACGAACGTGGAGGGGGATACCCCTTCCTCTTATGTGGAGAGCGACCAGAGGGATCTCGGACGAGCCACGGGTGTGGTCGCGGGCGAGTACATAACGAAGCACCTCGGTGGCAAAGCGAGGGTCGCCCTGCTCGCCTTTCAGGCACAGGCCCCCGAGCAGAGCATGATGCGGGTGAATGGGTTCAAGGAAGAGATGGCGAGAATTCCGGGGGTGACAATCGTTGCCGAGCAGGACGCATGGCTCGCGGAGCAGGCGGTGAAAAAGGCAGGGGATATGCTCACCGCGCACCCTGACCTCGACATCATTTGGGCCGCGAACGAGGGGGGCACGGTGGGAGCCGTGATGGCCGTAAAGAACTCGGGGAGAGCCGGCAAGGTCGCCGTCTTCGGAACTGACACCGGGGAGCAGATCGCCGATTTTCTGCTTGCGGAAGACGGGATCCTTCAGGCCGTGACCGGCCAGCGCCCGTTCGAGATCGGATCCATGGCGGTCGACTTTGCCTTCAAGGCTCTGAGAGGGGAGAAAGTCCAGAAAACCGTCTCGCTCCCCGGGCTCCTGCTGAGCCGTCTGAACCCGGACGGCGTCAGAGCATTCAAGAACCGGCTGAAAGAGCTGAACAAATAGGATCCTCCGTGCCATTGGCGACCCATACACTGGAGACGGTTGCACTCCGCAAAGAGTATCCCGGCACGGTGGCGCTTCGTGATGTTTCGCTCCGGTTCGACGGGGGGAGGATCCACGCCCTGCTCGGAAAAAACGGGGCCGGAAAGAGCACGCTCGTCAAGATACTTGCCGGTGCGGTGCAGCCCACGGCAGGGTCCCTCCTCGTCAATGGCAAGGCGGCGCGCCTCAAATCGCCGCGCGAGGCACTCACCCACGGCATCGCGGCCGTCCACCAGGAGCTCAGCATCATCCCCGGCCTCAGCGTGGCGGAGAACATGTTCCTCGGCCGTCTCCCCAAACGTCCCTCCGGCCTTATTGACTGGCCCGCGACCTACCGACAGGCGGAGGGAGTCCTCCGCGATCTGGGGGTCGTGATCGACGTGCGCGAAGAGGCCGGCAGGTTCGGCATCGCGCGGCAGCAGATGATCGAGATCGCCAAGGCGATGTCATACACGCCTTCTGTGCTGTTGCTCGATGAGCCGACCTCGGCGCTTGCGCATCACGAAACAGAGCGCCTCTTCGCGCTCTTGCGAACCCTTGCGGCACGCGGAGTGGTCCTGCTCTACATCACCCATCGCCTCGAGGAGATCCACAGGATCGCCGATACGGTGAGCGTTCTTCGAAACGGAGAGCTGGTCGGCATGGTCGGCATCGACGATGCGACCCCCTCAACGATCGTGCACATGATGTTCGGCGACACGCTTCAGCATAAGCACCATACAGAGACCCCTGTGGGTCTGGACCCGGTTTTGGAGGTCAGGGATTTCAGCCGACGCGGTGCTTTCGCGAATATTGCGTTCACCGTTCGTCGGGGGGAAATCCTGGGCATTGCTGGTCTGCTCGGCTCCGGGAGGACCGAGCTGCTCCGGGCCCTCTTCGGAGCGGACACCCATGACAGCGGGAGCGTGGTGATCTGCGGCAGAACGGTCTCCCCCTCTTCGCCGGGACAGATGAAGCGGCTGGGCATGGCGTTGGCCCCCGAGAACCGGAAGGAGGAAGGGCTTGTCCAGACGCTCAGCACCCGGATCAATGTCTGTCTCGCCAGTCTCGGCTCCCGCGTGCGAGTGACCAGCGCCGGGCGTGAACGCGCCATTGCCGCCCGGTTCGTCCGGGAGCTCGACATTGCCGCTACCTCGGTTGACACATCCGTCTCCTCCCTCAGCGGCGGAAACCAGCAGAAGGTCGTCATCGCCAAATGGCTGAACACGCAACCGCGTATCATCCTCCTTGATGAACCGACCCGCGGGATCGACATCCAGGCCAAGATGCAGATGTTTCAGATCATCCGGGACCTGAGCGCGAAAGGGATCAGCTCCGTCGTCGTCTCGAGCGAGCTGGAGGAACTCATGGAAGTTTGCCACAGAATCCTGATCTTGAAGAAGGGGCGCCTCGCGGGGGAGATGGATCCGCAGTCCTCGACACTGGAGCAATTGTTTTCCGTATGCATGGAATAACCCGCCTTCGCGCCGTCGTGAGTTCGGCTGTACTCGAGATCGTCCTCGTGGCGCTCTCGTTGCTTCTCGCATTCGCCGCGCCCCATTTCTTCACCCCGGAAAACCTTCTGAACGTCCTCCGGAACGTTTCCATGCAGGGCTTGATCGCCCTCGGGATGACGACGGTGATCATTGCAGGAGAGATCGACCTGAGCGTCGGTTCCATGGTCGCATTCTCGGGCTGCCTGACCGCCTGGCTTACGGTCTCCCTGAGCTCCCCCCCGATCGGCCTCCCCGTCGCCATTGCCGTCGGCGCCGGAATATTCGTCTCGCTTCTTGCCGGTTTCCTCCTCGGTTCACTGGTCGGGTTGTTGCGCACGAAGTACGGGGTTCCCTCGTTCATCACCACGCTCGCACTCCTGACCGCCCTGACCGGTGCCGCGGAGCTCATCACCAACGGCTTCCCGTTGACCCCCTTTCCTGTATGGTATAACTTCATAGGCGGTGGCTACCTCTTCGGCATTCCGTTCCCGGCTCTGGTCTTCCTCCTGGCTTTCGGGGTGACGCACCTCCTGATGAACTTTACGACCTTCGGGCGTTCGGTCTATGCGGTCGGAGGAAATGCTGAGGCTGCCCGCCTCAGCGCCATCAACGTCAGCATGGTCAAGACCATGGTGCTCGCCCTGACCGCGACCCTTGCGGCTGCCAGCGGCGTCATGCAGTCTTCTGAAATCATGTCGGGTACCGCCACGACGGCGAAAGGCTGGGAACTCGACGTCATCGCCGCTGTCATCATCGGCGGGACGAGTTTCACCGGAGGAGTCGGACGGGTCTGGGGGACCATGGTAGGGGTGATCTTCCTCGGCGTGATCATGAACGGCATGACGCTCATGAACGTGAACGAGTACTGGCAGCATGTGGTGCGCGGCGCCCTGATCCTGCTGGCGGTGCTCATCAATCGACTCGAACAGCGATCGGTCTGAAGGCCCCCCCCGGGGGGGGCATGGAAAACGGGGGGAAAGAAATCAAGAGGATGCATCCATGAACGGCTACGAACGTATAGCAGCGGCTCTCCGCGGGGAAGTGCCTGACTCCACCCCCATCATGCTGCATAACTTCATGATGGCCGCCCGTGAGGCCGGTGTGTCCATGCGCCGGTTCCGGTCCGACCCGGAGGCCCTTGCCCGATCGTTCATACAGGCCGTGGAAACGTACGGGTACGACGGAATCATGGTCGATGTGGACACGGTCACGCTTGCAGCCGCCGTCGGTGTCCCTGTCGACGCGCCGGAAGATGAGCCCGCGCGCGCAAAGGGAGGGATGCTCGGTTTGCTGGAAGAGATCGATGACCTTCCCGAGGTCGATCTGCTCAGCTCCGTGGGTGTGCAGGTCTGGCTCGAGTCGGTCCGTATACTGAAACGGTATTTTGGCGATGAGATCTATATCCGGGGCAACTGCGATCAGTGCCCGTTCACGCTCGCGAGCCTGGTGCGTGGAATGGACTCTTGGCTGATGGATATACTCGATCCGGACAACGAAGGAAGAATTCACAGGCTTCTGGACTACTGCACAGGCGTGACACTGCAGTTCATACGCCACATGGCCACCACCGGGGCCCACATGGCATCCAATGGCGACAGCATGGCCGGGCCCGAACTGGTCTCCCCCTCCCTGTTCCGGCGCCTGGCTCTTCCGTATGAGCGCCGGGTCGTCGCGGCCTCGCACCAACTTGGACTGCCGTACATCCTTCACATCTGCGGGAACACCGGGCCGATCCTCGACGACATGATCACGACCGGCGCAGACGGTCTGGAGATTGACTACAAGACCGACCCCCTCCTGGCCCACCGGACGTTGAAAAACCGCGTGGCCTTCGTCGGCAACATAGACCCGAGCGGCGTTCTGGCGCTGGGCTCCCCCCGCAAGGTTGAGGAAAAGACACGGGAAATCCTCACGGTCTTTGCGGACACGCCCCGCTTCATACTGAACGCAGGCTGCGCAATCCCCCCCACAACCCCCTCAGAAAACATTCGCGTCCTGATCCGGACGGCCCGTGGTTTTGTGCGCTGAGAACGCACAACCGGGCCTCGCAACAGCGACATTCCCGGAAGGGTGAGAGACCAGAGGTCCGCACGGGCTGTTTCACTGCACGGGTTTCACAGCTCAGAGACGGATCTGTACGAGAGATCACGTTCTCTTTTCACGTCTCGGTGAGCGATTCCGGGAATCTGTTCCTCATGTGAA